>Ga0316187_10005865_pt1 | contig 10603 bp, 7 predicted proteins | sample CroRivburrow1_MG_FD_204927 | JGI IMG/M metagenome (GOLD analysis project Ga0316187, IMG submission 204927) | Coastal sediment microbial communities from Maine, United States - Cross River worm burrow 1 | ecosystem: Environmental > Aquatic > Marine > Coastal > Sediment | place: USA: Maine...
TCAGATACCATTTTATATAAAAAAGCATTGGCGGGAGTTTTACTCGGGCTAAGAAAAGATACTTTTGAGTGGATTAAAAAGCTGAACAAAAAAAGAAATGAAAAATTCATTGATGGTGCTGCTAAATTCTTAAAAAAGAAACTAAATGTGACTATGCCAGATGATTTTGAAGGCTTGGATACAAATAATAAAGCAGAACTGATACTAAATAAGTTAAATAGGCCAATACGTGTATGTGGAATGGTGCGGAATGAAGGTGAGCCCGGTGGCGGTCCGTTTTGGGTGAAAGATGCCAATGGAGTTACAGCACTTCAAATTGTTGAAAGCTCACAAATTGACGATGAGAAAAAAGATTTAATGAAAAAATCGACTCATTTTAATCCGGTAGATATTGTTTGTTCTTTAAAAGACTATAAAGGAAATAAATTTGATTTAAATCAGTTTGTCGATCACGAAACAGGTTTTATAAGTAAAAAATCACTTTTAGGTAAAGAATTAAAAGCTTTGGAATTACCAGGTTTATGGAATGGGGCCATGGCCAATTGGAATTCAGTATTCGTTGAAGTTCCGATTTCAACATTCTCACCTGTGAAAACAGTTATGGATTTGTTAAAAGCAGAACATTTATACGAAAAAGATTTATTAAATTCTGAAGAAAACGATTACTGCATGGTAGATTAATATATTCTATAAATTGACATTTAGCTTGTTGGTAAATAGAGCTTTATTAGCAACCTTTTTTGTTTAGTTTTATTAACAAAATAATGTGAATTTTTTTAGGTATAAATACGCACGGTTGTTTTTTAAATAATGCTATCTTCGCACCTTGTAAAATATATAAATTATGCAAGAGCGTACAGGAGACTTATTTGAAGATAAAAGCCTATCACTGAAGGTTTTACGGTATGAGTCTATGAGGCAGGGTGGAACACCTATGTATTTTGATGTAGAGGACTATGTTAATATTGTGAATTTTTATATCGATAAAAGTAAGCTTAAAAGTGCCAATGAGGCTTGTCGGATCGCTTTATCAATTCATCCAACAGCAACCGAACTTAAACTTAAACATGCACAAATTCTTGTGGGAATAGGTGAACCTCAGGCAGCGATAAATAAATTACGCCAAGTGAATGAATTAAAGGGGAGTAGCTATGAGTATTTTGCTACTAAAGGTATTGCCCGTATTTTATTAGGAGATTTAGATAAGGCCGTTAAGGATTACGATTTGGCCATTCAACTTTGTGAATTTGAAGAAAAAGAAGATCTCTTTTATAATATTGGGGAATCGCTTGAAAATTCAGGAAATTTTATAATGGCTTTGAAATACTATTCAAAAGCAAATAAAGCTTTTCCCGGCAATTATGATTTTATTTTTCGAATGGCTTTCTGTTTTGACAAAAATGGACTTTTTGATTTAAGTATAAAGTATTATAATCGCTTTTTAGATTACAATCCATTTTCTGAAAATGCCTGGTATAACATAGGTATTATTTACAATAAAGTTGAGGATTTTAAGAATGCCGTTGAAGCATACAGCTATGCAATTGCATTGGATAATGAGCACTACGATGCTGTATTTAATATGGCAAATGCAATGGCAAATAATGAAGCTTATTTAGATGCAATAAAAGCATATAAAGAATATTTAGAAGTTTATCCAGGAAGTTTCACGGCACAATATTACATTGGTGAATGTTATTACCAATTGCAAAGTTATGTGGATGCTAAATTACATTTTGAGCGAATTATTCAGGAATTTCCTGAATTTGCAGATTCCTATTATGGATTAGGCTTGGTTTTTACTGAAATAGAAAAACGTAATGAAGCCATTGAGGCATTTAACATGGCTTTATCTATTGATAAAGAGCATTCCGATGCTTGGTTTGCTTTAGGTAATGTTCATGCTTCAAACAAAGATTGGAATAAATCCATAGCATCTTATGAAAAAGCACTAACAGTCAATAAGTTTGATGTTGATGCAATTCTAGCATGTGCAAATATATATTCTGATAATTTGCAAAATGAAAAGGCAATAAAATTACTTGATGAGTCGCTTGAATATATTGGGAACAGTGCTGAACTTATGTATGCCTTTGCTGGTATTCTATTTAAAACAGGCTCCAAAAAGCTTGGTTTAAGCTGGTTTAAAAAGGCATATGAATTGAGTCCCGATGATTTTGATATTACATTTCGAATTGATCCGGAATCGAAAAATTATAACGAAATTTCTGAATTAGTAAATAAAATAATATAACTCCCTACGAATAAAATCCAATAGAATGAAAAATAAATTTCACTTACACTGTACACAATGCGGATATGATATCCCAGACTTTAAAGAATGGTTTACTCATATGCAACAATGTTCGAAGTGTGGCTGTAATATTGTTGATGTTGAATATAGTAGAGATTATAGCGAGATAAAAGAATTAATTAATTCAAAAGCCGATGCGCCTAAAAATTTATGGCACTATTTTGATTTTTTACCGCTGAATAATCCTGAAAATATGATATCACGTGGCGAAGGTGTGATTCCAGTTGAACAATGGGATTTTCTTGCAAAGTATGCAAAAGAAGCTTATGGTTTAGATATTAAGGTTAATGTTTACCGCAATGATTTAAATCCGGGAACCGGAACTTTTAAAGACGTTGCTGCTGCTGTTGCTTCCAGCGTGTTAAAAGAGAATGGTGTTAAAGAATTTTGTATTGCTAGTACAGGTAACATAGCTAATGCTTATTCACATTATTTGGCCGAGGCAGGAATTAGTATTGCTGTATTTGTTCCTGAAGATGCATTAATTGCAAACCAAGCTGAGGTAAATAGCTATGGACAAAAACTTTTCAAAGTAAAGGGTGACTATGCAGCTGCCAAAGAGGTTTGTGCTGCTTATTCAAAAAAATACGGCATTTTAATGTCGGGTGGTAATGTTGATCCAATGCGTGTTGAAGGTAAAAAAACTATGGTTTTTGAATGGCTTCGTCAGCTTGGCGAAGTGCCTAATGTTTATGTACAAGCATTAAGTGGCGGAACCGGACCAATTGCTATAGAAAAAGCTTTTCGTGACTTAAAAGGATTAGGTTTAGTTGATAAAACGCCTCGTTATATTATGGTACAAGCTAGCGGTTGTGCACCTATGACCCATGGCTGGGAAAAAGCTAAAGAAGATGAGTTTCCTGAGGGTTGGTTGAATGATTATCCTATTTACGAAAATCCAAAAACAAAAGTACCTACACTTGCTACTGGTAAACCGGGTACTTACCCTATTATTGCAAATATTGTTAAGAAAAGTAATGGCGAAATTATCGAATTTAACGAAGCTAATTTAGTTGATATTGCACGCTTAATTGCCTTTGAAACAACTGTAAGAATTGGACCTGCAGCTGCAATTGGTGTAGGAGGGTTCTTTGAGTCATTGCAAAAAGGAATTATCAAGAACGGCGATAATGTATTGGTAAATGTAGGCGAAGGAGTACGCCGCTCACCCGATTTTGTTGAAGAAATGATTTATACCACAGAATATGTTTCATCGGTTGAGGAATGTGAACGCTTTGATCGTGAACAATATCGTGAGCAACTTTGGAATAAGGTGAAACAAATTTATAGCTAAATTAAGCGATCATAAAATACTAACCTGAGTTCGATATAATATATGAGACACAGAAAGTTATGTTTAGGCCAGTTTTGTGCTGAAAAATTAGAGAAAATAGCGGGCTATTTTGAGAGATTTTTAGTGTGAAAATGGTTTAAACAGGACTTTTTCGAAGAATTTGACTGCTTTTGGCATAAATTTTACCAAATTCCCTTGAAATATATCGATATGTCTTCGTTAATTTGTCAAAATTTCTACACAAAATCAGTTCAAACTGTGACCAAATTTTACGTCGAACTCAGGTTACTAGGGAGTCGCTATGGCTACTCCTTTTTAATGAACAATAATATATAAATAATGAAAGAAAAAATTGCTTTAGTTTTTAAAGGAATGGCAATGGGAGCAGCCAATGTAATTCCTGGGGTTTCAGGTGGAACAATTGCATTAATTACAGGTATATTTGAACGCTTAATCGATGCAATAAAATCTTTCGATGGCACGGCTATAAAACTTCTATTAACTGGTAAATTCAAAGAATTTTCAAAGCACATTGATTTTTGGTTCTTAGTATATGTTTTCGCCGGTGTTGGTATTGCGATTCTTTCCATTGCCCGCTTGTTCGAATTTTTATTTAAAGATTACCCTATTTTCATTTGGTCATACTTTTTTGGGCTGGTTTTAGCTTCGGTATACTTTGTTGGCAAAACAGTCAAAAAATGGAATGCTTCGGTTGTTATTACATTTATTTTAGGTACCACTATAGCTGTTGCAATTTCAGTTTTGAATCCGGCATCTGAAAATAGCGGTTTTATTTATTTAATAATCTGTGGAGTTGTTGCAGTTTGTAGTATGATTTTACCAGGGCTTTCTGGCTCATTTGTTCTTATTTTATTGGGTAACTATCAATTAGTAATGATAAGTGCTGTTAATGATTTTAATTTAAAAATTCTTTCGCCAGTAGTAATAGGCGCAGGTGTGGGCTTAATCTTTTTTTCGCATTTGTTATCCTGGTTATTAAAAAAGTACCACAATCAAACGCTTTCAATGCTTACAGGTTTTATTTTAGGTTCGCTAGGCATATTATGGCCCTGGAAAAATATAATCACTGAATCATTTGGTGATAAAGTAAAAACTATAGGATACGAATGGTTAATGCCACAACTTAATGGTGAACTTGTTTTGGCTATTATTTTAATTGGCTTAGGAATAGCAACAATATGGGCAACTGAAGCCTTTGGATCAAAAGCTAAACAAGAATAAAAATACAGAGATATGAAAACATTTGGATTAATAGGTTACCGTTTGGGGTATTCGTTTTCGGCAGGATATTTTACCGAAAAGTTTAAGAAATTAGACATGACAGATAGTGAATATGTTAATTTTGAACTTGATGCCATTGAAGATTTTCAAAGTATTTTTAGTAGTGATAAAAATATAGCAGGTTTAAATTGCACCATTCCTTATAAGCAAGGAGTAATGAGGTTTTTAGACGAAATTGATTCGGAAGCAGCTGCAGTGGGTGCTGTAAATACCATTAAAGTTGTTGATGATAAGGGGTCTATAAAATTAATTGGATACAATACCGATGTTCCTGGTTTTAAAAATGCTTTAAAACCCATGTTATCCGATAGTCATAAAAAAGCACTTATTTTGGGTACGGGTGGGGCTTCAAAAGCCATTAAGCACGTCTTAAATCAATTGGGTATTTCTTATATATCAGCCTCAATTGAAGATGCTTTGGAAGAGAATGAAGTACGTTACGAGGATTTGACAGAAGAAATAATTGCGGAGTATACAATAATTATAAATGCTACTCCACTAGGTACTTTCCCTAATGTAGATCAATGTCCAAATATTCCTTACCAAGCAATAACTTCTAAACATGTTTTATTTGATTTGGTTTATAATCCTGAAGTGTCTTTGTTCTTGCAAAAAGGTAATAATAAGGGTGCAAAAATAAAAAATGGTTTAGAAATGTTACACGGACAAGCCGAGGCTGCCTGGAATATTTGGAATAGGTGATTTTAATTTATTTGGCATTAGTGTTTTAGTTAAAGCTTGTGTTAAGCTATTAAAATATGAGCTTTGTCTGGTAAACAAATAGTAAAACATGATCCTTTATCTTTAATACTTCTTACAGAAATACTTCCTTGGTTGAGCTTAATAAATTCATTAGATAAAGCTAAACCAATGCCAGTTCCTTTCTTTTGATGGTTGCCAATGGCATCTTTATTCGTATTTTTATCAAAAAGTTTTGGTATATCTATTTCGCTAATTCCAATACCTGTATCTGTGATATGAATATAGGATTTATCATTTATTTGTTCCGACCTAATAATAATCTCACCATTTTTATTTGAAAACTTAATAGCATTGTTAATAAGGTTTCTGAGCGCCGTACTTAAAGTGTATTTGTCAGCATTAATATAATGTTCCGTACTACAAACATTAATTAATTTTATATTATTTTTGTTTGCCATCTCTTGAAATATCTTGAAATTCTGCTTAACTATTTCTGAAATATTAATGTTTTCAGGAGAGGTAGCAATTAATTCCTTTTGCGCTTTACCCCAGGAAACCAAGTCCTCTAAAAGGTTATAAAGCTTAATTGCAGAATTATAAATTTGTTTATTGTATAATCCAATGCTGTTTTTATCTTCTGATTTTATAGCTAATTCTGCAAAGCCACTAATTGCACCTAAAGGGTTTTTAATGTCGTGTGCTATGGTTGAAATGAGTTTATCACGTGTTTTTATTGTTTGCTCTAACTGTTTATTTTTTTTGCTATTTGTTTCATTTGAATTTCTGAAACTTCTATTCGCATGGCTTAACCTTTTCGAATAAAACATAATAACAAAAACTATTAAAGTAACCATCAATAGTAAAATAACAAGGCCAACGTTTTTGTATTTCTGGTTCCGAATGGTTATTTCTTGAGTAACTATTTTCGAGTTTTGGGCTTCAATCCGATGGTTTATATTCTCATTTTTATATTGAGTACTAAGATCATGTATTGCATTGAAATGCTTGTTCTGTATAATAGAATCATTGTATGCATTCGATTTTTCAAGGTTTAAAAATGCTTCTTTATAATTTTCATTCTCAAACTGAATAATAGAGATGCGTTTATAGTTTTCCCTTAAGGATGCTAAATCATTTTGTAAATGGGAGGATTTGATCGATTTTTCGAACCATATTTTACTTTGTTTAAAATCTTTTCTTTTTTCATTTAATGCTCCAAAGCAAAAGTATATTTTTGATAAAGCAAAAGGTTTATCCATTATTGCAAGTTTTAGTGCATTGTTCAGGTAGTATTCTGCTGAATCAAGAAGGTTTTTATCTAAAAACACATTACTTAAGTTCAAATACAATGAAGCTATATCCTTATGTGAATTTTTTGATGCTATTTTAATAGCTTTTCTAAAATAGTTGATGGCCTTATTGTACTTCGTAATTGAATCAAGTACGTATATGTTAGCTAAATTTGTGTATGCTGATAATAAAAGTTCTTCGTCATTTATAAAATGACCATATTTTTCAACTTCATAAAAATATTCTTTGGCTAAATATAGCTGTCCCACATGAAAAAAAGCAGTCCCTAATATATTTGAACAATTATAGCTGTATTTGTGCATATTTAATACATCAAATAAAGCTTTTGCTTCCAGTGAATTATTTATAGCATTTGTATAATTATTTTGTACTAAATTGATTTTTGCTAAGGAATAATAGGAAAGAGCTGTTTTGTCTAATTTATTCTGAGACTGAAAGCTTTTTGTTATTTTTTGAAATAAATAAATGGCTTGATTTGGCTTGTTTCTTTTAAATTCATATTTTGCTAATGTAAAGTAATATTCTGTTATTAATTCCTTGTTTTTAATGCTGTCAAGGTTTACTTTACACAACTCAAGATAATATTCAGAACTATCAATATTTGTTTTCAAATGCAGCTCTGATAATTGCAAAAAGTGTTTAGCTTTTTTAGTTGAACTAGCAAAACTACCAGTACTCAATAGTAGAAATAAAATAAGTAATAACCTACCCATTATTTTTAAATAAATAAAACACTCTGGCGTGACAAAAAATCACTGTACAAAAGTAGATACAATTTATATGTTAAATTAATTTTAAGTTGTGATATGGATCAGTTTATTAACTGAAGTTGCCAATTAGTAAACTTGTCGGCAAGCTACTTAAGTGTTATTAATTAAGTCTGTTATAATGTTTTTGACGAATGAAAAACGGTTAATTAGTCTGGTTTATACTGTAGGGGTAAACAACCTTGGTAAGAAATAGTGCTTGAGCCGATGCAGATGATTTTGCTTTGCATCTGTCTTTAGCCATAATGATATCGTTGAAACCTTCAATACTTAATTTGCCTTTTCCAACCTCAAGTAAAGTACCTACAATTGCCCTTACCATATTTCTTAAAAAGCGGTCGGCCGAAATGGTAAATATTAATTTGTAATCAATTTGTTGCCAATTTGCTTCGTATATTTTGCAGTTATTGGTTTTTGTTTCCGTATCAACTTTACTAAAACTTGTAAAATCAATATAATTCAAAAGTTGTTTTGCAGCTATATTCATTAATTCAATATCCAATTTTTGATCAACTCTTAAACTGTGATTAAAATCAAAAGGGTCCTTTTTTAAGCTTATGAAATATTTATATGTACGTTTTGTGGCGTCAAATCTGCTGTGTGCATCATTGTGCATTTTTGCAATATCGTGAATAACAATCTCTTTAGGTAAAAAGGCATTCAATTTAAAAGCCAGATTAGTTTCATGAATGTTATCAATTTGTGAATCGAAATGAGCTACAAAATTTTTGGCGTGTACACCGGTATCTGTCCTTCCACACCCAACAATATTTATTTCCTCGCGCAATAAGGTCGACAATGCATGGTTAATAACTCCTTGTACAGTAGTTGTTTTAGGTTGCACTTGCCAACCATGAAAAGCTGACCCATTGTAATCGAGTAATATGAAGTATCGGTGTTTCAAAATTGTTTTTTTTACAAATATGCGAAATGAAAATGTTTGAAGCTACATTTTGTTCGGTAAATTTTATCGCGGAATTTGAAAATAAAATATTGATCCTTTTCCAAATTCCGATTCCGCCCAAAATTCTCCCTCAAGTAATTCAGCTAGTTTACTTGACTTTTAGCAATAAATAATTCGTTAAAGAAATGTTAAAATGCGTTAAACATTGTTAAGTTGTTAGGCTATTTTAAACAGATTAGCAATATTCGCATTGTGAATCATAGGACAATATATAAATTGGATTAAATTTGCTGATTAAACATTAAAATAATTAAAAATAAGAATACGAAAAAAATAAATAATTATGAGCGAAATCATTGACATCAAAGAGTTAAATGAAAGGATTCAACAGGAGAGTTCATTTGTTGACTTAATTAGCATTGAAATGAATAAGGTGATTGTAGGACAGAAACAATTGGTAGAAAGCCTTTTGATTGGATTGTTGTCCGATGGTCATGTATTATTAGAAGGACTACCAGGATTAGCAAAAACTCTTGCAATTAATACTTTGGCAAAAACCATTGATGCTGGCTTTAGTCGTATTCAATTTACACCAGACTTATTGCCTGCCGATGTTATTGGTACTATGATATATAGTATGAAAAACGAAGAGTTTACGGTAAAAAAAGGACCAATATTTACTAACTTTGTTTTGGCCGATGAAATAAACCGTGCACCAGCTAAAGTACAAAGTGCATTGCTTGAAGCTATGCAGGAGAAACAGGTAACTATTGGCGATCAAACATTCATACTAGAAAAACCATTTTTAGTTTTAGCTACTCAAAATCCTATTGAGCAAGAAGGAACTTATCCATTACCTGAGGCTCAAGTCGATCGTTTTATGCTTAAAACAATTATTAACTATCCTAAAAAAGAGGAAGAGAAATTAATTGTTCGTCAGAATATTGCTAAAAACTTTCCTGAACCAAATAGAATTCTTACTACAGCCGATATTGTTAAAGCTCGTGAAGTAGTTAAAGATGTATATATGGATGAGAAAATTGAAAAATACATAGTTGATATTGTTTTTGCTACACGCTATCCTGAAGATTATGGTTTAGAGAATTTGAAAGAAATGATAAGTTTTGGTGGTTCGCCACGTGCAAGTATCAACCTATCTAAAGCAGCTAAAGCATTTGCATTTATTAAACGTCGCGGGTATGTTATTCCTGAAGATGTACGTGCTGTTTGCCACGATGTGTTGCGTCATAGAATAGGGCTTACGTATCAGGCTGAGGCCGAGAATATGACTTCAGTTGATATTATTAACGAAATATTGAATGCTGTTGAAGTACCATAAAGATTATAAGAAATTAGAGATTAGATACTAGACTCAAAAAAAAGTCTAAAGTCTAATATCTAAAGTCTAGAATCTAAGGTCTAGAATCTAAAAATCTAAAACAATGGAAACTTCAGATTTATTAAAAAAAGTACGACATATTGAAATAAAAACCCGCGGATTATCCAATCAGATATTTGCAGGGGAATACCACAGTGCCTTCAAAGGTAAAGGTATGACCTTTAGCGAAGTCCGCGAATATCAATATGGTGATGCCATTCGCGATGTAGATTGGAATGTTACGGCACGTTTTAATCATCCTTATGTTAAAGTTTTTGAAGAGGAGCGTGAATTAACAGTAATGTTGGTTGTAGATGTCAGTGGTTCAAAGAATTTTGGAACTGAACATCAGTACAAACAAGATTTAATGACTGAAATTGCCGCAGTACTTTCATTTTCGGCCATTACAAATAACGATAAAATTGGTGTAATTCTCTTTTCCGATAAAATTGAAAAGTTTATTCCTCCACAGAAAGGGCGTAAGCATATTTTACGGATTATCCGCGAATTATTAACTTTTACTCCTGAAAGTAAGGAGACTAATATTGCTGGTGCATTGGAGTATTTAACCAATGCAATTAAGAAAAGAAGCATTGCCTTTTTGTTATCTGATTTTATTGATACCAATTTT
>Ga0316187_10005868_pt1 | contig 10600 bp, 7 predicted proteins | sample CroRivburrow1_MG_FD_204927 | JGI IMG/M metagenome (GOLD analysis project Ga0316187, IMG submission 204927) | Coastal sediment microbial communities from Maine, United States - Cross River worm burrow 1 | ecosystem: Environmental > Aquatic > Marine > Coastal > Sediment | place: USA: Maine...
CCGCTACCGATTCTGCGACGCAGGCTGAACGAATTCGAGCTGCCGGCCTGTCGCCAGGTGATGGCGCAATTGAAAAATATCCTCGATAACGGCGTCGGCTTTGCCGTGCTGGAACGTCTGCCGATGGACACCTGGCCAATCGAAGTACTGCTCGAAATCTACTGGCTGCTCGGCCAGTGCATCGGCCGACCGGTCGCGCAGAAGTGGAACGGGCAAATGATTTATGACGTCTCCGACACCGGCGCCGACTACGCCTATGGCACGCGCGGTTCGTATACCTCGGTCGAGTTGAATTTCCACACCGACAATGCCTTCGCCCGCATGCTGCCGGATTATGTCGGCCTGTTTTGTCGTCACCCGGCTAAAACCGGTGGCATCAGTCGGCTTTGCAGTCTCTACTCGGTACATCAACGCATGCTCGAACGATATCCCGACGAACTCGCACGACTCTACCAGCCGGTATTCTTCGATCGCCAGAAAGAACACCACGAAGACGCCGCTAAAGTGTGCTTCGCGCCCTACTTCAGCTGGCGCGGTGGACGCATGTTCGCGCGCGCCAATGCGTCGTTGATTCGCAAGGGTTACGAGGTGGCTGAGGAAGCAATGGATACCTTGTTGAGCGCAGCACTGGATGCGATCGACGAGGTCTGTGCCGCCGAGGACCTGTGGTTCGAGGCGCCGTTGCAACGCGGCCAGGTTCAGTATCTCAACAACCACGAGATCGGCCATTATCGCAGCGCCTTCGAAGATTACGACGACCCCGCGCGCAAGCGCCATCTTTACCGCTTATGGCACCGCGAGACCGGCGACAGCAGCTACGACGGCCAGCACTTCAGCTAATCGACCTTCGAGTGACACGGATCAATGGTTTCGACTGATACCCAACATTGAACCGCCCTGGCCTCGGGCGAGAAGACCTGCATTGACTGCCATAAAGGCGTCGCGCACCGCCTGCCCAACATGCTGAGTGTGGAAGGCTGGCAATAACTTGAAGGATTTTAATACGTGAGCACCCTGGAGAATATCTTCTGGCACATTATCGGCTAGGCAACCAGGCCGGTCATTTTCATCATCGGCTTCATCGGTGTCGCAGCGGGATCATTGTGTCTGCTGTCGATCACAGCAGACAGGGATTGATTCAGCCGTGATAACCGAAAAAGCGATTCTCGATGATCTCCTCGGCGACACCGGGCGGCAGGTCCTGCTCCCAGCTGCCGCGGCCATTGGGTAATTGCTTGAGGATATTGCGGGAGAAAATCTTGAACAGCGCTTTATCGCTGGACTCGATGCCAAAGATGAAATGATTCTCCAACAGGTGCTGGTAGAGAAAGCGCAGGTTGGCTGGCAGCACGATACTGCTGTAATCGATGAGTTCACCCGACTGGTCGATTTCCGGGTAAACCAGCAAGCGGGTATTGTCCGGAAACAGCTTGCCGAAACCCTCCAGGATGCCGCCTTCTACCCCGCGATAACTTTCCTGGTCGAAGATCTGGTGAATGTTACTGATACCCACCACGATCCCGATTTGCAGTTTGGTGAACTGGCGGAAATAGGCGCGCAGCGAAAAATAGCGCGTGTGATCGGAGATCATCACGCTGTAACCGAGGCTATTCAGCAGGCAGACGCGCGCGATCAAATCGTCCTCCGAGACCATCAGGTCATTACCCTGTAAATCATTCAGTGAAATTTCTGCCAGCGCCACGCTGTTGTCGATAGTCACACCTTCCAGTGAGGTGAAACTTTTCAGACCCTGCTCGATCATATCGACGTTAAGGCGCGTCACCGGCCGGAACGAACCACGAATAGCCAGTACATTTTTCTTGTGGAGCATGTCGGCGGGAATCACCACCGAGCCGTCGGGCCTGAACATGACCGCGCGGGTCTTCCAGCTGCGAATGAGGTGGAGATTTATGGCGCGGTTACTGATTTCCTCGAAATAGGGACCGTGAAACTCGATCGAATCGATTTCGATTCGCCCCGGTTCGAGATTGTCGGTAAGCGAGTTGATGACCGCCTTGGCGTCCTCGAAGTAGTAGTAGGCGGCATAAATCAGGTTGACGCCAAACACGCCAAGCGCCTGCTGCTGCCTGTCCGCGTTGTCATCACGCATACGCACGTGCACCACGATATCGGAAGGCTCCGCGCCCGGATACATTTGCGCGCGAATACCACACCAGGCATTACACTCATTATCCGCCCTGTAGCTTTTTGCCGCCACGGTCGTGGCATAGGAAAAATACCGCGAGGTTTGTGAGCGCGACTTGCCGATCCGTTCCAGAATCAGGCTGAACTCCTTGTTCAGCATGGCTTGCACGCGGCCACGGCTGACGTAGCGGCCGTCTTTCTGCACGCCGTAAATCGCATCCGAGAACTTCATGTCGTAGGCCGACATGGTCTTGGCGATGGTACCGGCGGCGCCGCCAGCCTTGAAAAAATACCGCGCCACTTCCTGTCCCGCACCGATTTCGACGATGGTGCCGTATTTTTTCTCGTCGAGGTTTATGCGTAGCGCCTTATCCAGAGTGCCGCGACTGCTGATATTTTTATCCACGATACCCAACCCTCGTTGCTGAAATGGCATGAAGCGGCCCCTTATTGTTGTGCGGACCACAAAGGCCATTATAAAAACGGCCCCCGGTCCCGAATCTTGATGGAAATCAATTATGGGTCGTGTTGCGCGTATGTCCAGCTTCAGGCGGGAAATCAGGGCGGAAATGGAGATAAAAAAACCCGGCCAGGGGGCCGGGTGAATGTAAAGCTTGCTGGCTTGGGGTTACTGCCAGATAGAATAAGCGAAAGCGAGTGACAAGGTTGGAGACATAAGTCACAACAAAAAGCGTAACAAATTTGCAATGCCGGTATTTGTCATGTCATGTATTCGGTGCCGATGCCAGAATCGACGTTTCGATCACCCACTGCAGGAGCAACCCGGTCGTTATGAACATATTCCAGCCAACTTCACTTCTTATACTGATATTACTGCTCGGTGGCTGTGCGAAACCGTTACAGCCGAATAACTACGCCGAGCGCATATCGTCCACCTGGCTTGATGCAAACCGCTTTATCGTGGCTTACCCGCGCAACTCCACGGACCAGCAGGTTGTCGATCTGGCACTATTGCATAGCGCCGAAATCGCGCTACAAAACGGTTTCAATTACTTCATCGTCGTCAATACCGATGATTCCGTCGCCAAATCCGCGGGCGCTCTGCCAGCCGCCGCGACGGAATTTACCGTGTACAACGGCATTCGCTACCAGCACGCAAGCCCGGCGTCCTCCAATACAATCATCTGCTTCGAACGCAAGCCACAGGGTTTTGCTTATGTCGCCCTGTTCGTCAAGGCCAGCCTGCGCGCCAAGTATGGCCTTGATCAGCAAGCGGCACCCATTTAATTCGCGAAAAGCGACCGTCATTCCAGCGCAAGCGGGGATCTTGAATCGAACGACATGGCATTCGCTGTCAGCTCCTGAGGAACCCTGCTTTCCAGGCCAGGCACCGTGCCAGTATCCTTGAGATTCCCGCTTTCGCGGGAATGACATTTAACTGGCATAGAGGGCCCACCGGAGCCGGCACGGCCAGCTCGCTCGCTGGCGTTGATCGGTTCATTTACTGGCGATTGGTGCCGAAAATAGTCCAGTGTCTGTCCCATAAGGATTGCCATAAGGATTGGCGGGTCGAGCACCCGGCTCGGCGCGCATCAGGTTTTGCCGGAATGCAGCTTCGCAATCAGCGCCGGCAATTGCAGCCGCAATATCTTACCGGAAGGTCCTTTCGGTAAATCATCCATAAAGTATATGATTTTGGGTGACTTGTAGCTGCCCACAGCTTTCTCGCAAAACTCCTTGAGCTCATCTTCGGCACATTCGTAACCATTGCGTAACACGACGCAGGCGACCACTTCCTGGCCATAATTTTCGTCATCGACCCCGACCGCAGCCGCCTCGAGAATTGCCTCGTGCTTGTAGAGCACATCGTCGATTTCGCGCGGCGCGATGTTTTCACCACCACGAATAATCAGTTCCTTGGAGCGACCGGTAATAAAAATATAGCCATCCTCGTCTTTCATGCCGAGGTCACCGGTGAAAAACCAGCCAGCGCGCAACGACGACTCGGTGGCTTGCGGATTCTTGTAGTAATAATCGAGCAGGTTATTGCCGCGAATGATCAATTCGCCCACCTGCTGCGGCGGACATTCCTGTCCGTGCTCGTCAACGATGATAATTTCATTACCGTAAGGCAGGCCGACCGAACCCGGTTTGCGCGGCGCGGGCGGCAGCGGATTACTCGATACCGTGCCGGCTGTCTCGGTCAAGCCGAGGGTTTCGATCATCGGCAGTTTGAACACCTGCTCCCATTGCCCGAGCGTAACCGCCGCGAGCGGTGCCGAGGCCGAACGCGCAAAGCGGAATGCCGCCAGGCGCTCGTCGTTGCCAAAATCGTAGGGCTCCTGTGCGGCGCGATCGAGCAGGTACTTGATAATGGTCGGAACGATACTGCTCCAGGTACAGCGATACTCGGCGACCAGCCGCCAGTAATCCTTGGCGCTGAAGCGGCGCGGCATAACCACGCTGCCACCGCTGTACAGTGGCGCCGAAACCGTCACCATGGCGCCATTGATGTGGTACACCGGCAACACGCACAGCGCGCGGTCAGCGGCAGTCAATTGATGGCCTACAGTGACGTTGCGCCCGCCATTGACCACGGCACGATGACTGATCATCGCGCCCTTCGGTAAGCCGGTCGATCCCGAGGTATACAGCAACAAAGCGATATCGTCCGGCGCGGGCAGCGCAGGACTGTTAACCGACCTGGAACTTGACAAGCCAGTGGCCTGCCATTCGGGTCCGGCATCATCGCTAACCTCGATAACCCGAATCGGGCGCTCCACCTGCGCCATGATTTCAGCCAGCTTGTCGCGGTACTCGGGTGCAACAAAGACGATCTCGGAATCCGAATGGTCCAGCACATGCACCAGCTGCACGGTACCCGCCACCGCGTTGAGTGGCACGATAATACGACTGCTCGCCATCACACCGAGAAACAGGCGCAGGGTCCAGTAACCATTGTTGAGTAGAAAAGCGACCTTGGCTCCCGGCGCTATATCCAGCTGATCGAGCTGTCGGCCGACGTCGTCTACCGCTACTTTAAGCTCGGCAAAGCTCAGGGTTTTACCGATATCGGGTGCAATCAGAAATGGCCGATCGGGACTGGCATCGGCATGTTGCTCGATGCAGGCACGCACTGTTTCCATCATCAGTCTCTCCCGTGACGCGCAAAGTAAGCGCCAAACAGATCTTCCTCGGAGGGCTTGTCCTCGGCTACCGCTTTGACCAGGTGAGTCGTGTTGATGAAATGCCGGTAATTCAGGTTTTCACTGATGCTGTTGCCGCCCCAGGTGCCACAGCCCATGCTCAGGGTGAAGTTGAGCGCATTGTTGAAGCTGCCGCCGTTGCCAAAGGTATGCGCCTGGTTGACCAGCACACGCACCACGTCAATCTCCTCGGCGAGACGCTCGGGTTGCGACATGTCGCTAGTATGTATACCGCAGGAATGACCTTTACCCTGCACGTTCAGAATGTCTGTAACCAATTTGACCGCATGGTCAAAATCGCGTGCGCGGTAAACCGTCAGCACCAGCGACAGCTTTTCATCGGTGAATTTCGACTGCGCATCGAACGCTTCCTCGACCAGGAAAAAACGCGCCGCCTGCGCGGCCTCCGCCAGTCCCAAACCCGCGGCAAAGACATCGGCATCCTTTGCGATCAGCTCGCGGTTGAGATTGCCGTTGACCCAGAGTCGCTGCGCGATCAGGTCTTTCTCGTCCGCACTGCAACGCCAGGCTCCGGCTCGTTCCAGTGCTGCAATGGCATCCTCATACACCGCATCGAGAATTATCAGCGAGTTTTCTGACGAACAGGAGGTGGAATTATCGAAGGTTTTGGAGGCATGGATCTTCTGCGCCGCATCGTCGAGGTCGGCGCTGCTATCGATAATCACCGGCACATTGCCGGCGCCGACACCAATCGCCGGGGTACCGCTGCTATAGGCCGCGCGCACGTTATTCTGCGACCCGGTAGCGACAATCAAATCCGCCTGTTCCATCAGCAGGCGAGTCATGTTACGCGATACCGGCTGCGGTAGAATCTGCACCAGGTCCCGGGGAGCCCCGACCTTGTCGAGTGCGTCACGCATCAGTTCGACCGTTGCATTGGTGCTGCTCCAGCCTGCCGGTGACGGCGCGATGACAATCGCGTTGGCACCTTTGAGGGCCATCATCGTCTTGTTCACCGGCGTCGCCGCCGGATTGGTCGATGGCGTTATCGCGGCAACCACGCCCACCGGCTTTCCGTAACGCACCATACCGTTACCCGAATCGGGTTCGATGACGCCCACGGTACGTGCCCGCAGCAGATCGCGCAGGGTGCCGAAGGTCTTGCGCTGATTCTTGATGATCTTGTCGGCGACGTTGCCGATACCGGTATCGGCGACTGCCTGTTCGGCAAGCCGCTGCGCATTTTCCGGCTTGTACAGCGACCAGGCGACCGCGGTCACGGCCTCGTCCACGCGAGCCTGATCGGCTCCTTTGAACTGGCGCATCGCGTCTTGCGCACGCTCGATGAGTTGTGCAACGCTGCGTATTTCGTCGTTGCTGGCGTCCGTTACCGCGGAAATTGCTGGTGAGGCCACAATGTAGGTCCTGATGATCTGGAAAAGCGTAAGTTTACCCGCTGACTCAATGATTTCAAACCAACCATTGAGCCTGCTGAAATTGGTGGCCGGCAAGATTCCCGCTTGCGCGGGAATGACACTCGATCAAGATGGTTAAGGTCATCCCCGCTTTCTTTTGCTTTGTCATCCCCGCGCAAGCGGGGATCTCGTATCGCACTTTAATTGATGGAACAGAACCTGGGCTACAGGGCAGTTTACCGGGTTTGCAACACGCCGGCCTGCAAGATTCCCGCTTGCGCGGGAATGTCCGAAACTGCAACAATGCTGCGCTTTGCTATCGGAACCTGATCTTGCTCGTTGAATACGGACCCTGGATCGTCGCCTGGTGTTTTTTCGCGCTCACCTGCGGAGGATTTATCAAAGGCGCGCTCGGCGTCGGCACGCCGTTGTTGACCGTACCGATGATGGCGCAGGTGCTACCGCCGCAGATGGCGATAGCCATCATGGCGATCCCGGTGGTCGTCGCCAACGTATTGCAATTCGCCCAGGCCGAGCGCAGTACCGCGGTGGTGGCGCGCTTCTGGCCGACCTTCATCGCCATTCTGATCGGTACCTGGATCGGCGTAAAAATACTCTCGACCATCGACGAAAAGACGCTGATGTTCCTGGTCGGCGTGGCCGTCATCGCCTTTGCCCTCCTGCAGGGATCGAAGTTCCGCCTGCACCTGCCCGATCGCCTGGTCAAACCCGCAGGTATTTTGTTCGGTGGCGCCTCCGGTCTGATCGGTGGCGTTTCATCTTTTTTCGGCCCGATGCTGATCACCTACCTGATTTCAATCCGTGGCCTTTCCAAGAATCAGTTCGTCAGCTCGATCAGTTTTCTCTACGTCAGTGCTGTCGTGCCCTGGACGCTGACGCTCTACTACTTCGGTCTGCTCGACGAGCGCCTGCTGGTTTATTCCACTTTCGCCACGTTACCGGTCACCCTCGGTCTGTTGACCGGCCAGCGCATCCGGCACTGGATCAGTGAGGAACGTTTTCGCTACCTGATTATCGGCATCCTGGTGATCTCGGGGCTTTCGATGCTGTGGCGCGCTGCCCAGTAAACCGCGCAGCCATAAGCCAGGCCAGACATTACCTGCAATCCCTTTACGCTTCGCCAGAGGGGAATCAGTTGGACTGCCCGGCACAGGATACTCACAATCTATACCCGCGCCCGCGACAGCAAAGGGCTGCATGTTCATCGCTAGACAGTAATCGTCTGCTTGTATAACATCACCCCGATTTAGCAAAAATCACGCAACTTATAATAATCAATCTGATTTCGGAGGAGCCCAATGAATTTCAGAAAAACTATGGCCGCAAGTGCAATTACGCTGGCCACGACACTGCTATCTGCCAATGTTGCCTACGCCGCCTGTGCGACCGACGGCCTGCCATCGTCGATGGCCAAGCCCGATGGTTACCCGGCGCGCGCGCTGACCATGGTGGTCCCCTACGGCCCTGCGGGTGGTTCCGGCCAGGTTGCCCAGGCAATGGCGCAAGCGGTCAGCGATCTGACCGGTGTGTCCATTAACCGCGATCACAAGCCAGGCGGCTCCGGCACCGTCGGCATGACGGCCTACATGGCTTCTCCGGCAGATGGTTATGCGGTGATGGAGCACATCGACGATGCCTCGAGCGCGCATGCGCTGGATTCCGGCCGTCCCAACCCCGCCACCGACCTGATTCCGCTGGTAACCTCACAGATCACCTTCTCGCAGATTTACATCCGCACCGACGAAGATCGCTTCACCGACTGGGAATCCTTTGTCAAATGGGTCACCGCACAGAACGGCAGGGCGACGATCGCCAACGTTTCCAAGGAAGGCTCCATGGAACGCGTCAACATGAAGTTCATCACCGACGCGACCGGCATGCAAATCCAGCAGATCTCCTTCGATAAGGGTGCGCCGCGTTACGGTGCGCTCGCGGGCGGCCAGGTGGATGCGCTGTTTGAACAGCCCGGCGACGTGCGCAAGTTTATGGATGCCGGCAAGTTCAAGCCGATTCTGACCCTTTTGAAGGAACGCCCCGCGGCCTTTGCCGACGTTCCCAGCCTGACCGATGTCGCTCTGGATTTCGATCCCCTGTACCGCTTTCGCGGTTTCTACGTGCACAAGGACGCCCCCGCCGACCGCGTCAAGTGGTTGCAATGGGCTTTCCAGAAGGCTTACTGCCAGCCCAGCTACCAGAAGTACAACGAGAGCAAGTACATGACGCTGATCGAAAGTTTTCGTGACACCCAGGGCTCACGCGACCTGATCAACCAGACCGTCGCCCAGTATCGCGAGGTGTACAAGTCCATGGGACTCGAAGTTAAATAGCGGCGTCACGCTGTTGATAAACCCTCGACGCCCGGGCTGACCCCGGGCGTCGCAGTTCGAGGAGTCATACAAATGGGTAATCTCAGAACCGGGCACCTGGTCGAAGGTGCAATCTGGCTGTCGCTGTGCCTGTTCCTTTACGCCTATTCCTTCGAGTTCGACAAGAACATCGAGATTTACAAATTCGGCGCGACCGCCTGGCCGCGCAGCATCATCCTGCTGATTGCCATCGCCGCGCTCGGACAACTGTTTCAACACTGGAAATACGGTGACATCGGTTCGTCCAACGCCATGCAGGCCGCCAACGTGGACGACGCGGAAGAAGCCGCCCACGAAGCTCACCATGAATCGCTGGGCTGGTACCTGTCAACTTTCGCATTGCTGGTCATTCCGTTCGCCTACATGCGAGTCCCCGACTGGATTGCCGCATGGCTCGGGGCGGGTGGTAGCACGCTGCACATCCTGCGGGTGGTTTGTGCGGTCATCCTGGTCGGACTATTTCTGACCCAGGTCAAACGCAACATGATGGGCGCGATGCTGACCTTGCCCCTTTTTTTCGCAGCACTGCTCGAAGACATGGGCTTTTATTCACTGGCACCAATTTTCATCGTTGGTGTCATGTTTCTATTTGGCGAAACCCGTCCCAAACCGATGCTCGCGATCATGGCGCTGATCTACGGTTTACTGATGGCCTTGTTCGTTAAAATTCTGTTTGTCGGCCTGCCGGTCGGCAATATCCGCCCCTTCTACGATTTCGGTAGCTGGGTGGTTACCGTGCTGCAATAGGAGCCAACCGTGGACGTCTTCAATAATTTTCTGACCGGTACCATCACCCTGTTCAGTGATCCGCTCGGCATCCTGATCTTCTTTGGCGGTGTTATCGGCGGCATGCTGTTCGGCGCTATTCCCGGCGTCAGCATGCTGACCCTGGCGGCTATCCTGCTGCCGTTTACCGCACATCTGTCGGCCGAGCACGGCATCATGCTGTTTTCGGTCATCTACTGCACCGGTGTTTACGGTGGTGCGATTACCGCAATCCTGTTCAATATTCCCGGCGCGCCGGAAAACGCACCGACCGCTTTCGACGGTTACCCGATGACGCAGAAGGGCCAGGCCGGTAAGGCCGTCGGTGCCGCTGTCATGTGTTCCGCGATCGGTGGCACGGTGTCCTGCATCATCATGATGATCGCGACCGCGCCGATTGCCGACTGGGCAATTTCCGCCTTCGGTCCGCCCGAGATTTTCGCCCTGGTGTTTTTCGGCCTGGCGGTCGCCTCCTCGGTTGGCGCCAAAACCTTCTGGAAAGGCTGGTTGTCGATCCTCATCGGCCTGATGGTCGCAGTGGTCGGACTCGATCCGGTGGGCGGTATCGAGCGCTACGATTTTGAAATGCCGTATTTACTCGCCGGGATACACTTTATTCCAACCATTCTCGGTTTTTTTGCCGTATCGGAAATTTTTGTCCAGGCGGAGAAAAAAGTGACCGGGTCCTATGTCGCCCCCAAAATTGGGGTCGAGTTTCCGACCCTGAAAGAACTGCTGGCCCACAAGTTCGCCGTGATTC
>Ga0316187_10005869_pt1 | contig 10600 bp, 3 predicted proteins | sample CroRivburrow1_MG_FD_204927 | JGI IMG/M metagenome (GOLD analysis project Ga0316187, IMG submission 204927) | Coastal sediment microbial communities from Maine, United States - Cross River worm burrow 1 | ecosystem: Environmental > Aquatic > Marine > Coastal > Sediment | place: USA: Maine...
GCATCGTTGAAGTGTGGGAGGCACCCGCGTTCGTCGCTCAGATGAGGTACGACTTCGCGTCGCTCGACGATGGTGGGGGCGAGGATCAACAGATTCTGAACTCGGAAGCGTGGCTCATCGAGACCCAGACGGTGCTGCGCGATGGGAACCGTCTGCTCCCTGCCGACGCCTCGCTCAATGTGTGGGGTCTTGGGATCGACTTCAACACCGCGTTCGAAGACTCTTTCCTGGCCGGGGGCCCATACATCTTCCTGGCCGTCGCTCTGATCGTCCTGCTGGTGGGTGGGTTGTTGCGCTCCTATTGGGCGGCCGCAGTGGTCGCTGCCGGTCTCGGCGTGACGATGATGACCTACAACGGCATGACGGCCCTCGTCCAGCTCGACGTGTCGCCACTGCTACAGCTGATCGTTCCCATTGCGATGATCAGCTTTGGTGTCGATTTCTTCATTCATGGCGCGGGACGAACCAGGGAGGCCCAGGTCGAGGGAGCGACGCGGGAACGGGCTTATCCGCTCGGCATGACTGCCGTTGCCAAGGCGCTGTTACTGGCTGCGGTCACATCGGCTGTCGCCTTCCTGTCGAACGCGGTTTCGGGGGTCGAGGCGATCACAGAATTTGGCATCGGAGCCGCCATCGCCCTCCTACTCGCGTACGCCTTTCTCGGAATTGTGGCTCCGCGGGTGCTGCTTGGCATCGAGAACGGGCTCCGGGGCCGCCCGGCCGACCTTGGTCTAATGATCGGCTACAAGGTCCTTTTCGCATTCGCCGCCATAGTTGCCGGCGTCATGGTGTCGATGACGGTAGTAATGCCCCTCATCGGGGCGGTTCTGTTCCTGATCTTCATCGGTTTCTTTATGTGGCTCCCCTACCGGATGGCGAAGCGCCGCAACGAGAAGGCTGTCGCCGCCGGCCGGCCGCTGATCGACGACGTGCGGGGCGCCGGTCACGGTTTCCCGGCGGCCGGGACCGTGGTCCACTTCTTCGCCAGGTGGAGGGTCATCACGCTGCCGATCGTCGCGATAGTCGCCGTAATCGGCGTCGTCCTGTTCACCCAGGTAGAGCGGCGTTTCGAATTCACCGATTTCCTGCCCCAGAACAGCGAAACCGTGCAGGGTATTGACAAGGCCGATGAGCACCTGCCCGGAGAGGTCGGCGGCACCGGCTACATCTACGTTGAAGGCGATCTGACCGCCCCCGACGCACTGCTACAAATGGAAGCGGTGCTGGCGGATCTGGCGGACGCCGAGACGGATAGGAGCCCGAACGCGGCCAGCATCGTGCGTGCCGCAATGGCGTCTCCCCCGGCGACACAGGCGATCTCTGCGGGAGGGGTCGGCCTCACCGATAGCGACGGCAACGGACTGCCCGACGACGCGGCCCAGGTCCGCGCCGTCTATGACTACGCCGTGGCCAACGGAATCCCGGACGCTCAGGGCGTGACACTCCTGCGCGCTGACGTCGTGCAGCGATTCCTCTACGTCGACGGGGCTACTCAGGCCACCCGTCTCGAGGTCGACGTCCCGAGCTTCACCGACGATCCCTTGATCCTCGCCGCTCGGGCGGACCTGGAAGCCGGGGCGGAGGAGCTGCGAACCCAGCTCGGCAATCAGGCAACCACGATCGGGATCTCCGGAGAGCCCCTGACAAACCAAGACACTCTGCAGGCGTTCATCGACTCGATGCTCATCTCGCTGCCGCTCGCCGTTCTGTTGGCAATCCTCATCGCGAGTCTCGTGATGAGGTCGGTGCGCTACGCCGCGATATCGATCGTTCCGATCTTGCTCGTGGTGGCGTGGGTATACGGATTCATGTTCTTGACTGACATGACAATCAACGTCATCACCGCAACGATTGCGGCAATAGCAATTGGTGTGGGTATCGACTTCGCGACTCACTTCACGGTGAGATTCCGCGAAGAGCTCGAAGGCGAACCGAGCCGCTTTCCCGCGTTGCGGCGTGCCGGTGAAGGCACCGGTGGTGCCTTGGCGCTGAGTGCGTTGACGTCGATTATTGGCTTCTGGGCGCTGAGCCTGGCGCCGACGCCGATCTTCGCGACATTCGGCACGCTCACTGCGGTCATGGTGGCCCTGGCGCTGCTGGTCTCATTGATCGTGCTGCCGAGCTTGCTACTGGTGGTGACTCCAAGTCTCAAGGGTGAGGAACGCGAACGGCTCCTCGAGCTGCATCCGAGCCCCATCGCCGACTACGACCCGCATGCCCGCAGCACCGCAGTGCGGCACGAGCCGTCGCCGACAGCAGGTGATTGAATCGATGTGATTGGAGGGTCGCACGATTTCGTGCGACCCTCCTAGGAATATGATCCTGCACCGCGTGCCGATACACGATGTCTCGTCGCTCGATGACGTCGCCGCATTCGTGTCCGCAGCCGGAGGCGGACGCGTCGTGGTATTCGATGCCGACAACACTCTGGTTCGCCAGGGGGCCCCTCTCGACGAATTCGGCGCAGCCGTCAACTCAGCCATCGATCGGTTCGACGCGTTGATCGAGGTCGATCGGGTCATCGTTCTCACCAACGGCCCGGAGCGCGGAGTGTCCCGGATGATCAGCCGGGGCAACAAGCCGTGGACGACGCGCCGCCGGCTCGCTCTGAAGAAGGCCACGCCGATTGTCGTGACGGGAGATCAGATCCTCACCGATGGACTGCTGGCTTGGCGACTCGGGGCGACGTTCCTCCACCTGGTCGTGGACGAAGGCAACGAAGCGAAGTCGCAGGCGGTCATGCGCCGGGTGGGTAGCGTGGCGGCCGCTCTGTTCTTCCGTCGAAACGAACCGTGAGAGGGCGCATCACCGCGGCGAATGGACTGGCTGCGAGTGGGGCGAACAGCCCAAACGGGCCGAGACGTGATCTTCCCGATAAGGTCATGCGTCATGGCTGACCTCCAAACGCCGGAGATCGCAGAAACCGCCTCAGCCAAGGTTGAGGAAGTGGAGCCCTATCGCCGCGGTCGGATGCCGAGTGACCTGCTTCGGCTGGTTGTCGCTCTCGTCGCCGGCGGACTTGGCTTCCTACTCGCCAGCATTCTCGACAACATCAGCGTCGGCATCGCCATCGAAGTGATCGACGGCTTCGAAGGACTGCCGGCGGCACTCGTTGTCACGACCATTCTTGCCGTGCAGCTCGTCGCGTGGGCGGTCCCGATCGTTGTCGTCGGACTCCTCATCCTCTGGCGACGGTACCGGCGGCTGACTCTTCTGGTGCTGGCCGCGGCAATCGCCGCCGTTGTTGCATACGGCGTTCAGAGCGAGCTCATTGCTCGCTTCACCCCGCCGGAACTCGGAGTCGATCCACCGTCATGGGTGTGCGACAACCTGGCGGCTTCTGAACAGCAGGGCATCCGGGCAGACGACCCGGGCGCCGTGGGCGAAATCGTCGGGCAACCGGGAGCTGCCCTCGGAACCGTTTTCGGCTCACATGCCTGTGTGCCCGGTGACGGGTTCCCCTCAATGGTCTACCTCGCCGGGTTCGCGGCCGGGCTTTCCGTGTTGACACCGTGGCTCAATCGCCGCTGGAGAAGAGCCGGATGGATTCTGCTGTTGGTGTTCCTCTCGGTGCGTCTCATCGATGGCTTGCTGGTGCCGGTGGATGCCCTCTTGATTCTGGCTCTCGGCTACGCGATCGGCGCGGCCACTCTCCTCGCGTTCGGGTCGCCTGATCGCAGGCCAAACGCATCCGATGTGAAGGCCGCTCTCACCGCTCACGGCTTCGACGTCACAACCGTCGCCGCCGCGCATGCTCTCTCGAGCGAATCCCGCCACTTCACAGTTGGGCTGGTGGACGGTCGGCGCCTCTTCGCGAAAGTGCGCAGCCACGAAGAACGGGCAGCCGAGATCCTGTATCGCATCTACCGAATGGTTCGGCTCAAAGGTTCCGGCGATGAGCGACCCTTTGCCTCGCTGCGGCGCGAGGTAGAACATGAGGCCGGGATGTCGCTGACCGCTTCCGCCGCCGGTGTGCGCACGCCACAGATGGTGCGTGCCGCCGATGTGACGGCGACATCGATGCTGATCGCCTTCGAGGAGGTTGCCGGCTCCGAATTCGACACCATCGACCCAGAACTCATCACCGATGAGACCCTGCACGCGCTCTGGTCGGAAGTCCACACGATGCATTCTGCGCGCATTGCGCACCGCCATCTCAGCCCGGCCAATGTTCTCTTCGACAATTCGAACCAACCCTGGCTGATCGATTTCGGGTTCGCGGAGATCTCGGCCCGTGACGGTGACCTCAACGGTGATGTTGCCCAAATGATGGCCACTTTGGCTCTGCGGGTGGGCGCCCCCCGCTCGGTAGCGGCCGCCGTGCACGAATTGGGCCCGGACGCCGTCGCCGCCGCGGCGCCCCGGTTGCAGGCCACAGCATTGAGCACCACCACCCGAAATGCCCTCAAGAAACAGAAAGGACTTCTGGAGGACCTGCAGGCCGAGGTTGCGGCCGCCACCGGCCTCGAGGAGTTCGAGCTCGAGAAACTGGAGCGAGTGCGCTCCGGAGCGATCTTCACCACCGTCATGCTCGGCTTCGCGTTCTACTTCCTGATTCCCCAGCTGGCCGAGGTGGACTTTGGTGAGGTGGCAGGCGCCGAATGGAAATGGTTCACCCTGGTTGTCTTCTTTTCCCTTCTGACATACGCGGGGGCCGCTGTCGCCTTGATGGGTGCGATGCCCGAACGCCTCCGTTTTGTCCCGACGTTGCTGGCGCAAGTGGCGGCATCCTTCTTCAATCGGATCGCCCCCGCCAAGGTTGGTGGCATTGCCGCCAACATCAGGTACCTGCAGAAGAGCGGCATCGACCCCGCAGTGGCCATCGCCGGTGTTGGACTCAACAACATCGCGGGAGTCGTTGTCCACGTTCTCTTGCTCACCATATTTGTCACGACGGCCGGGCGATCTGCCACCGACGTCATCTCGCTCCCCTCGGGAGGCAGCGTTCTGCTGGTTCTGGCCATCGTGCTTGCCGTTACCGGCCTCGTGATGGCGTTCCCGTGGGGGCGCAAGATGTGGCTGCGACGGATTTGGCCCATCGCCCGCAAATCCGTCTCCGGCATCGCTACCGTCGCGGTGAACCCGGTGAAGGTGCTGATGCTGTTCGGCGGCTCCCTGGTGATCACGATGTCCTACGTGTTCGCGCTCTGGTACAGCATCGCCGCGTTCGGTGGCGGGCTCGGCTTCGTCGCGGTGACCGCCGTGTACCTGGCGGGCTCCGCGATCGCCCAGGCAGCGCCGACGCCGGGCGGCATCGGTGCCGCGGAGGCGGCGCTCATAGCGGGCCTCACCGCCTTCGGGCTCGAGGCCACGATCGCCGTTCCGGCGGTATTCCTCTTCCGAATAGGCACCTTCTGGTTCCCGATACTTCCCGGATACCTCTCCTACAAGCGGCTCGAGGCATCCGGCGCTCTGTAGGGCCACGCCGATTTCCGTACGGCACAGGTTCAATAGGGCGAAGCTGCTACTCCTTCTGCGGGTGGACGGGTAGGGTTTCGGATTGTGAGCACCGACGAGTCGTCTACCGGCCAGGACGCCATAATCGAGGGCCTGGTTCAGCGCCTTGCCGACAACAACGGCGGCGAGGTAGTGGTCGATTTTGCGCGCGCATATCTACGGAGGATTCCCGCGGCCCACCTCATGGATCAGCCGGTGGGCGACCTCGAAAACCACGTGCGGAACGTCTTCGAATTCGCCGATGCCCGCCGTGGCGACGACCCGGTTGTGCGCATTTTCAACCCCGTCCGCGACATGCACGGATACGAACGGCCCGGAGCGGTTCTCGAAATCGCGGCTCCGGACATGGCATTCCTCGTGGATTCAGTAACTAATGCGATCGAGGCCGCCGGGTTCGCGGTCGACCGGGTCTTGCACCCCGTTATCGGCACGAGTCGGGACGGTGCCGGGCGGATAGCAGCTGTCCTGCCCGCCCGCACGGCGCTGCTGCGCGAGTCGGTACAGCACTATGAACTGGGCCAGAGACTCAATCCCGAGGAGTTGGCCGCGCTCCGAGAGAGCGTCGAAAGGGTACTTGTCGACGTTCGCCGGGCGGTCGCCGACTTTGAGGAAATGCAAGGTGCGGTCTACACGATGATGAAGATCGCTCGATCCGGAGGGCGCCGCTACAGCAAGGATGAGGTCGACCAGGCGGTGGCTTTCCTCGAATGGCTGCTCGACGATAACTTCGTATTCCTGGGCTACCGCGAGTACCAGATCACCGGCGAGGACCCCGGACGCATGCTTTCCGTTGCGCCCGGTTCGGGCCTCGGTGTCCTGCGGGCAGACGCCGACTCAGCTTTTGCCTCACCCGTTCCAGTCGCCGAGTTGCGGCCTTCTCTCCGCGCCCGGTACGTGGAAGGTGACTTGATCGTCATCACGAAGACGAACTCTGCCTCACGGGTCCACCGACGGGCCAAGATGGACTACATCGGGGTGCGGCACATTGGAGCCGACGGCGCTGTGGTCGGCGAAGCTCGTCTAATCGGACTCTTCACCTCGAAGGCCTACATGACGCCGGCCGACTCGATCCCCGGCTTGCAGCGCAAACTGCAGCAGATCATCGAGGCAGAAGACCTCATAGCTGGAAGCCACTCCTACAAGGAGGTCGTCCAACTCTTCAACAGCTTCCCCCAGGACGAGTTGTTCGCGACCACGACCGACGATATCCGCCGGAGCCTCGTCGGCTTGCTCCAGCTGCCGGAACGCCGCCAAATACGACTCTTTGTACGCCGTGACCTGCTCCAACGCAGCGTATCGCTGCTTGTCGTGATGCCGCGAGACGATTTCAACGCCTCGCTGCGCGAGACTCTCCAGGAGCTGTTCCTCGCGGAGTTCGGCGGCTCCTCGATCGACTATAAGCTGGCCCTCGGAGAAACCGACACGGCGCGGCTCCACTTCACAGTGTGGCTCGGTGGCGGTCAGGTACCCAACGTTTCGATCCAAGATATCGAAGCCAAGGTGATTGCGGCCGCCCAATCGTGGGAGGACCGGCTCGGTGCGAAGCTCCTCGAGCGATACGGCCCGGAAATCGGCCGAGCTCTCGTTGAGGAATGGGCCGGGAGATTCCCCGCGTACTACCGCTCATCCATGCCGCTCGAGATCGCAGTCGCCGATGTCGGCAAACTCGACGAGATGATGCAATCCGTCAACGGTAGGCCCGTTGTCGGGCTCCTCGATGAGCGTTCTGAGGGTCAGGGCCTCACCCGCCTCGCCGTGTATCGCGCAGATGGCAAATTGGAGTTGTCTTCCATCATGCCGATCTTCGAGGATCTGGGGCTACGGGTCATTGAGGAGGTTCCCACCCGCCTCAAGAGCGGAACCCGCGAGATGTTCATCCACGATTTTGGTGTTCGCGATAGTGCGGATCGAATGCTCGACCTCGACGACGTGGAGCAACGCCTGGCCGACACCATCGTCGCGGTTCTCGAGGGCCGAACCGATTCTGACTCACTGAACAGGCTGGTCATCTCTGCCGGGCTCAACCACGAGCAGGTCGGTGTGTTACGGGCTTACCGTACCTACTGGCAGCGCGTCAGCCCCGGTTTCACCGTCAAATACATCAACGAAGCGTTCGCGGCTCATCCTGAGATTGCCGCCGATCTCGTTGAGCTTTTCGCCGTACGTTTCGATCCGGACGCTCTCGATGTCGATCAGGAGCCCATCCTGGCTCGGATCGCCGTTGCTCTCGACAACGTGGCCAGTCTCGACGAGGACCGGATTCTGCGGGGATTCGTCGGCCTGATCGTGGCGACTCAACGGACGAATGCCTATCGACACAGCACCACCAGTCTCTCGTTCAAGTTCCGCTCGGCCGATGTCCCGGGGATGCCGCAACCGGCCCCGCTCCACGAGATTTTTGTCTACGCCCGTGACGTCGAGGGCATCCATCTCCGCGGAGGCGCCGTGGCTCGGGGCGGCATCCGATGGTCAACACGCAAGGAGGACTACCGCACAGAGGTTCTAGGGCTGATGAAAGCCCAGATGACAAAGAACGCAGTGATCGTGCCCACTGGGGCCAAGGGCGGCTTTGTGCTGCGCCGACCGCCAACCGACAGCGCCCATCTGGCCGACGCGGTCCGCTCCGGCTACACGACGTTCATCCGCGGCCTGCTCGACGTGACCGACAACCTCGTCGACGGGACCGTGGTCCATCCTGAACAAGTCCGGGTATGGGATGGCACGGATCCCTACCTGGTAGTCGCCGCCGACAAAGGGACGGCGACCTTCTCCGACACTGCGAACGACATTGCCGCGGAGTACGAATACTGGCTGGGCGACGCGTTCGCGTCCGGCGGCTCGGCAGGCTACGACCACAAGGCCCTGGGCATCACGGCCCGCGGTGCATGGGAGTCCGTGAAATGGCATTTCCGCGAGCTTGGAGTCGACGTCACACGGGACACGATCACGGTCGTCGGGGTTGGAGACATGTCGGGAGACGTTTTCGGGAACGGAATGCTACTTTCGCCGTCACTCAAGCTTGTGGCCGCCTTCGATCACCGCCATATCTTCATTGATCCGGACCCGGACCTGACCACTTCCTACCTGGAGCGGCAGCGCCTGTTTGACCTGCCGCGTTCGGATTGGGCCGACTACGACACTTCACTGCTTTCTCCGGGAGGAGGCATCTACCCGCGCACCGCCAAACGTATCGACCTGTCACTGCAGGCATCGGACGTCCTCGGCATCACGGATTCCGGCCTCACCCCCGACGAGTTGATTCGGTCGATACTTCAATCCCCTGTCGACCTCCTCTGGAACGGCGGGATCGGTACCTATGTCAAGGCATCCACAGAAGCCAACGAGGACGCCGGTGATCGGATCAATGACCCGCTGCGCGTCGATGGCAAAGACCTTCGATGCAAGGTGGTTGGCGAGGGCGGCAATCTGGGTCTCACCCAGCTGGGACGAATCGAATACGCCGCCAACGGCGGACGGGTGAACACGGACTTCATCGACAATTCCGGCGGCGTCCACTGCTCGGATCGTGAGGTCAACCTCAAAGTGCTACTCGGCCTGGCTGAGACACGGGGCGAATTGAGCCGAGAAGGCCGCGACGAATTGGTTGAAGAAGTGGTGGACGACGTCGTGGCCGACATTATCTACGACAATTTCCTCCAGGCCCAGATCCTCGCCCAAGAGCTCGAGGTATCGGCCCGGCACCTCGAGGCGTACGAGGATCTGATGTCGCTCCTCGAGACCGAGGGTACGCTCGACCGAACGATCGAGAACTTGCCGACGACTGACGAGATGAGCGAACGAGCTCGTACCGGGGTAGGCATGTTCACACCCGAGCTCTGCGTGTTGCTGGCCTATTCGAAGAGGAGCCTGAGGCGCTGGCTCCTGGTCTCCGATCTACCGGATTGGCCGGACTTCGCACCACTGGCCGAGGAATACTTCCCGCCAGGGGTCGTGGCTCGGTTCGGCCATCTGGTCGCCGACCACCCGCTCCGTCGCGAGATGATCGCCACGAGCGTCGCCAACGGTGTGGTCAACTCGGCCGGCATATCGCTCGTGACACGATTGATGACCGAAACCGGTGCCGCGGTCGAACAGGTCGTCAGGGCATATCACATCGCTCGGGAAGTCACCGACGCGACGGCCAATTGGGAAGCCGTGGAGGCGCTCGTGGGCGCGCTGCCTGCCGGACTTGAACGCACCTTGCTGAGCGGCATCGATGAGCTCGTCGAATCCGTGACCCGCTGGTATCTGGCCAACCCGGGAACGGTCTTCATGGGCGAGGTCATCGCCAAAGTCGAACCTGTCTTTGAGGAGCTCGCGGCGACGATCGCTGAGTATGGCCCGATACAGTGGCGCACCGAGCGTGATAGCGCAGTGGCCGAGTGGGTCGAACGCGGCGTGCCTCCGGCCATCGCCCACCGCCACATCTATCAGGAGGAGCTGATCCATGCTCCCGACATCATCGAAGTCATCCAGAACACCGGCCGTCCCGTTCGTGAGGTAGCTGAGATGTTCTTCCTTGCGGGTGCAGCGTTTGAGATTGATTGGCTCGAGGCGCAAATCGCCGGGCTCTCCGAGGGCACGCGGTGGCAGCGCCGGGCCGTCCAGACAATCGGAGACGATCTTGTCCTGCTCCGGCGGCAGCTAGTCGAGAGGATCTTCGCTGAGGCTGGCGGAAGTGGATCCCAGGAAGCGCTGCAAAGCTACCTGGTGGCTCGCACTCACGAACTTGGCCGACTCACCCGCTTCATGCGCTCGCTTGCTGCCGATGGCGTTACGGACGTCGCATCACTCGTTGTCGCGATTCGGCAGATTCGGAATCTGGCGACGTAGCCCCGCGTCGTTCTCACGACAGATGGTTTTGCCCCGACCAAACGTTGTAGCGTCTCGGCGGTGAGCCCCGCACAGAAGTCAATCTCGCGGCGAGCCGTCAAGGCGCTGCGCCGCCCATCACTCCTCGTGAAGCACGTCCGCAGGACGGTGCGCAATCGGAGGTTGCGTCGCGGAGCCACGAGCCACCCCGACTTCTACCGGGCGGTGATGGCCGATGATGTGAAGCGCCGCACGGCCAAGGGCGCAGTCGGCACCGAGACCGAGGAACGATGGCAGGCAGCCGGCCGCAAACAGTTCCGCTTCTTACGCG
>Ga0316187_10005871_pt1 | contig 10597 bp, 9 predicted proteins | sample CroRivburrow1_MG_FD_204927 | JGI IMG/M metagenome (GOLD analysis project Ga0316187, IMG submission 204927) | Coastal sediment microbial communities from Maine, United States - Cross River worm burrow 1 | ecosystem: Environmental > Aquatic > Marine > Coastal > Sediment | place: USA: Maine...
GGACTCTTTCGTATTGGCGACACGCTGTCGACGAACGGGCCGATGAGCTTCGACGCCGTGCCGTTATTCTCGCCTGAGCACTTCGGGCGCTTGCAGCTGCTCGACCCGCTCAAGCGCAAGCAGCTTCAAAAAGGAATACAGGAGCTTTCAGAAGAAGGCACGGTTCAACTCTTCATGGAGCCCGGGCGCGAGAAGGATCCAGTGTGTGGCGTGGTAGGACGCCTGCAGTTCGACGTGCTCATGTTTCGACTCGAGCACGAGTACGGCGCACGGGTGACCTTCGATCTCCTTCCGTACCAGCATGCGCGTTGGGTCGACGGCGTAGCCGACTGCGCCGAGCTGAAGGCCAAGCGAATTCCGATGGCCGTGCTCGACCGCGACAACCGTATCGTGGCCTTATTCCGCGACGAGTGGGAGCTCGGGCGCGCCGAACGAGACAACGAGAATTGGACGTTCCACGAGACCGCGCCGATAGTGCTAGCAGCGTGAATACCGGGGTGTCGCTTGCGTCCAAAACCGGCATACTGAAACGGAGGGGGAAACGAGCGAATGATGAAGAACGCCACCAGAGTGAGCCTGATTCTGGCCGTGTGTATGGCGGCTCCGGCGATCTCTCACGCCGACGCAACGACCTATCGCGTACGCAACGATGGCAAGAGCCGCGTTACGTTCGTCTCGGATGCGCCACTCGAGACAATGACGGGCAAGAGCTCGAAAGTGACGGGGAGCATCACAGTCGACCCCGCAGACATCACGAAGACCACAGGCTCGTTCAAGGTGCCCGTCGTTTCTCTACGCACCGATAACGAGCTCCGCGATGAACACCTTCAGGGCGACGGCTGGCTCGACGCCAAGAAGAACCCGAACATCCACTTCGAGATCACCGAAGTGGTCGTGGGAAAGAAGGACGCGAGAGAGCTCAAGAAGAACAAGGACACCAAGGTCCAGGTGAAGGGCAAGTTCACCGCCCATGGAATCACCACGCCTGCCGTCGCGAAGGGGACTGTGAACTGGTCCGACGGCTCACTTCAGATCAAAGCCGAGTTCACCGCGAACCTCGAGGACCATGATATCTCGGTCCCGTCGATCGTTCGCCTGAAAGTCGCGAACGAGATCGCCGTATCGGTCGACCTCCGCGCCGTCGCGAAGTAGCCCGCTTACACGAGCCCTGCGCGCTCCAGCAGCGGACCGAGCTCCGGATTCCGGCCCATGAAGTCCCGGTAGAGCTTTTCCGGCTCTTCGCTGTTCCCCTTGGATAGGATCCTGTCCCGGAACGCGCGTCCGACTTCCGGATTCGTGATGCCTTCCTTCTTGAAGCGGGTGAAGGCGTCGGCGTCGAGCACCTCGGCCCACTTGTAGCTGTAGTAGCCGGCCGCGTAGCCGACGGGGTGTGCGAAGACGTGGCCAAAGCCTGCGAGCATCGCGTAGTTCTCCGGAAGCTTCGCCGCGGAATACCCTTGTAGGATCTCCCGTGCGTACGCCATCACTTCGCCGTCTCGTTCCGGTTCGTAGTCCTGGTGGAGCGCCAAGTCGACGCCCGCAAACCCCAACTGCCGCATCTGCGCGTTGGCAGCGCGATACGTGCGTGCGCGCACCATCTTTTCGTAAAGCTCGTCGGGAATCCGCTCGCCGGTTTCGTAGTGCGCGGCAAACAGGTCGAGGCCGCTTCGCTCCCAGCACCAGTTCTCCATGATCTGGGAAGGCAGCTCGACGAAGTCCCAGGCGACGTTCGTCCCCGCCAGGCTTCGGACGCTCACCCGACTGAAGCAGTGGTGGAGAAGGTGGCCGAATTCGTGAAAGAGTGTCTCGACTTCGCGATGCGTCAACAGTGCTGGCTTCCCACCCACCGGCGGGTTGACGTTCGCGCAAAACAGTCCGAGGTGCGGCGAATGCGGTTCTTCATGATGTGCTGCACTGATCAACGCGTTCATCCAGGCACCACCCCGTTTGTTCTCTCGCGGAAACAGGTCGACGTAGAACGCGGCGATCATCGCGCCGTCCCGATCCTGGATGGCATATGACTTGACCTCGCTGTCCCAGGCCGCGGCGTCGCGCTCCACGATCTCGATTTCGTAGAGCGCCTGCGCCGTTGCAAAGAGGCCGTCGAGCACGCGATCCAGCGGGAAGTACGGTCGCAGCTCCTCCTCGTTGAAGTCGTACCTCGCCTGTCGCTGTTTCTCGGAGTAGTAGGCCGTATCCCAGGGCTCGAGCGCGGGCGCCGAGTCGCCTTCGATCTCGTTGCGATAGGCCTGAAGCTCCTGGTTTTCGCGCTCAAAGGCGACCTGCGTCCTGTCGCGGAGATCGTCGATGAAGGCCTTGGCCTTGGCGCCGGCTTTGGCCATCCGGTCTTCGGTCACCAGATCTGAGAAATCCCCGTACCCGAGGAGCTTGGCCTTGTACCGGCGGAGCTCGAGGACCCGTCCGATGATCCTCCGGTTGTCGCGCCCGCCCGAGACTGCCCGCGTGTTGTACGCTCGCCACACGTGCTCGCGAATGCTCGCGTCATCCAAGTAGGTGAGCACAGGGATCATGCTCGGTGCGTGCAAGGTGAAGCGCCAGCCCTCCAGGTCTTTCGCGCTCGCGTTCTCTGCCGCCGCTTGCTTCGCGCTCTCCGGCAAGCCGGCGAGCTTGCTCTCGTCCGTGATGATCAGCTCGAACGCGTTGGTTTCGTCCAGCACGTTTTGGGAGAATTCGGTGGTCAACTTGGTGAGGTCGATCTCGATCGCCTGCAGCTTGGCCTTGTCTTCCGGACTGAGCTCCGCGCCGTGCCGCCGGAAGTCGTCCAAGGTCTTTTCCAAGAACCGCTTCTCGGTCGGAGGGAGCGATCCCGCTTCTTCGGTCGCCGCAAACGCGCGCACCGCCTGATAGAGGCCATCGTTCATCGCGAGCTCGGACCAGAACGCACTCACCATCGGGCGCGTGGCGTTGTAGGCGGCGCGCAACCCTTCAGTCGTCGCCACGCTTTCCAAATGGTCGACCACCGTCATGGCCCGTTCGAGCAGCTCGGTGGCCTCTTCGAGCGCGCCGAGCGTGTTCGCGTAGGTTCGGGGCTCGTCGCTCTCGGCGATCGCATCGACCGCCGTCTGCGCGCTCGCCAGCAGGGCATCGACCGCGGGCTCCACATGTGCGGCTTCGATTTGATCGAAGGGAATCTCGAATCCGAGTTGGATCAACGGGTTACGCATCGCCGAAGCCTAGCAGCGGGACCGGGTTTGCGCGGCTCTCTACCAAATGGTAGAGAGCCGGGTCGGGCGGCAGGCCATCCGCCGCACCGGCGAGTCGGGAGAATCCTTCATGGCGGTACCTACGCGTTACATCCTCCATCAGGGGCCGATGCTTGGCGCCCTTGCCCGCGCGGCTTTGGTCGCGGTCAAAAGCGCCTCCGGTCAACCCAACAATGCGCCTGCTCAGATCCCAGGACCGATCGTCACGGCAAGGATTCCGGCACGGCCGCCCGATCTCGTCCGCGACTATGTGCGCCACGTGGGCGGAGACCCTGCCTGGTATCGGGGGCAGGTCCCTGCGCATCTGTTCCCGCAGTGGGTCTTCCCGCTGCAGGCCCGCGGGATCGAAGGGCTTCAGTACCCGATTCAGCGTGTGCTCAACGGCGGCAGCCGACTCCAAATGAATGCGCCACTGCCGCTCGGCGAGCCCTATGAGCTGAGCGTCCAGCTCCTCGACATCGACGACAACGGGCGACGCGCGGTGATTCACCAACGCGCGATCACATCCACCTCGACCCACCGCGAGGCGATCGTCGCCGACGTGTACGGGATCGTCCCGCTCGGCGGTGGCGACAAGTCCGCCAGGCGCAAGGACGACCGCCCACGCGTGCCAGTCATGGCCAAGGAGCTCGCGCGTTGGAAGCTCGGTACGAACGCCGGCCTCGAGTTCGCAAAGCTGACCGGCGACTTCAATCCGATTCATTGGATTCCGCCTGCAGCTCGCGCCAATGGCTTCCGCAATGTCATCAATCACGGGTTCTCCACGATGGCGCGTGCCATCGAAGGGCTGAACCGTTCGCTCTTTTCCGGTGAGGTGGGCCGGCTCGAAGCGTTCGACGTGAAGTTCACGAAGCCGCTCGTGCTTCCCGCGAAGGTCGGCCTCTACATCGAGGACGACAGTGTGTTCGTGGGCGATGCGCCCGGCGGTCCCGCGTATCTAGTTGGAACCTATTCAGTGAGGAGCTGAGCTCAAATGTCTGACCTTTTGCTCGAAAACCAAAACGCCCGGAAACTGATCAAGACCCTCGGCCTGCCGATTCCGGTGCCGGAGAAACTGGCGCGCGCGAAGGGGCCGTACGAAGAGCGGCCGCTCGACGACAAGAAGGTGCTCGTCTGCGGGACCGGCGGATTACAGACCGTTCTTGCCCAAATCCTGACGAAAGCGGGCGCCAACCCGTGGGTCGTAGGGGACACCGACGCCGTGCTCGAACCCTTCATCGGTCCGGGTGAAGCCTGGGCAAGGACGCCGCACTGGGTGCAGACTGGCGACGCGCCTGAGGGTGAGCGGATCGACGCTATCGTCTTCGACGGCACCGGACTCGAGTCTCCGGACGACCTTCGGCAAGTCTACGACTTCATGCATCCGTGGATCCGCCGCCTCAATCGCTCGGGTCGAGTCGTGGTCATCGGCCGTCCGGCCGCCGACGCCAAGAAGCCGGCTCGCGCTGCAGCCCGCGCCGGCCTCGAAGGATTCACACGAAGCCTCGCCAAAGAGATTGGAGCGAACGGCACGGTCGCGAACAGTGTGTTCGTCGAAGAAGGCGCGGAGAGCCGACTCGGCCCTGTGCTGCGTTTCCTCTTGTCGCCCCGGTCGGCGTTCATCAGCTGCCAGCCGTTTCATGTCAGCAAGCTCGCCAAAGGTGACGAAGCGCCCGACACGCACGTGCTTGGGGGCAAAGTCGCCTTGGTGACTGGCGCTGCGCGCGGCATCGGCGAAGCAACCGCCGAGCTCCTCGCTGCAGAAGGCGCACACGTGGTTTGCTTGGATCGACCGGCGGATGACGCCCCTTGCAGCAAAGTGGCCCAGCGCATTGGCGGCTCGGTGCTTCTCGTCGACATCACCGACGAGGACGCTCCTGCGCGGATCGCGAACGAGCTCAAGGAGCGCTTTGGAGGCGTGGACGTCGTCGTGCACAACGCGGGTGTCACACGCGACAAGACTCTTGGCCGCATGAAGCCCGACGCCTGGGACATGGCAGTCGATGTCAACCTGGGTGCCGTGATCCGTATCACCGACCGGCTTCTCGAAGACGAGGTGTTGCGCCCGGGCGGACGAATCGTTTGCCTGTCCTCGGTGTCCGGAATCGCCGGAAATCGTGGGCAAACGAACTACTCGGCCAGCAAAGCAGGCATCGTCGGCTTCGTCGAAGCGCTCGCACCCCGAGTCGCCAAGAAGGGCATCACCGTCAACGCGATCGCGCCCGGGTTCATCGAAACCCGGCTCACCAGCGCTATGCCGGTTGCGATCCGCGAGGTCGCGCGCCGCATGAGCGCCGTAGGGCAGGGTGGGAAGCCCGAAGACGTCGGCCAGGCGATCACTTTTCTCGCAACCCCAGGCGCCGTGGGCGTGACCGGTGCAACGGTCCGTGTCTGTGGCGGCGCACTCATAGGAGCATGAACATGGCTAGGAAGAAGAGTAGTTGGGGCAAGAAGCAGCGCGCGGTCGTCGTCACCGGCGTCCGCACCCCGTTTGTCAAAGCGTTTGGAAAGTTCCTCGAGCTCGACAGCATCGACTTGGCTGACATCGCCGTGAAGTCACTCCTCGAGCGCACCGACCTTCCTCACGAAGAGATCGACAGCATCGTTTGGGGTGGGGTCATCCTGCCTTCTCTCGCGCCGAACATTGCGCGCGAGGTGGCGCTGGACCTACGTCTTCCTGCAAGCGTAGAAGGCATGACATGCACCCGTGCATGCGCCTCGGGGCTCCAAGCCGTCACGCTTGCGGCGGCCGCGATTGAACGCGGCGAGGCCGACGTCGTCATTGCCGGCGGATCCGACTCGACGAGCAACGCGCCGCTCAACCTGCCCCAGAAGGCGGTTCATGCGCTCGCGCCCCTCGCGTTTGGCAAGGCCACGCCTGGGGATTACCTCGGGGTCCTCTCGCAGATGATGCCGATCACGGACATCCTCCCGAAAATGCCCAAAATTGCAGAGCGTACGACCGGTGAGGTCATGGGCGAGTCCGCGGAATCCATGGCCCGCCGGAACGAGATCACGCGCCAGGCGCAGGACCACTTCGCGGAGCGCTCGCACCATCGTGCAGCAGCAGCGATCGCCTCGGGCCGTTTTGATGACGAGGTGACCGCAGTGGAGGCGTCTGGTGGCTGGGTCTACGCGGACAACATCGTGCGCGGAGACACGACTTTGGAAAAGCTCTCGAAGCTCCGCCCGGTGTTTGCAAAGGATGGCACCGTCACCGCCGGCAACGCATCACCGCTGACCGATGGCGCGGCGGCGGTACTGCTGATGAGCGAGGAGAAGGCGCGCGCGCTTGGATACAAGCCGCTCGCCGCATTCCGCAGTTGGGCGTACGTGGGCGTCGATCCCGCGGACCAGCTTTTGATCGGACCGGCTCTGGCGATGCCGAAGGCACTCGACCGGGCCGGCATGGAGCTCAAGGACATGAGCGTCGTCGACATGCATGAGGCCTTCGCGGCGCAAGTGCTCTCGGTGACCAAGGCCCTCGCCAGCAAGGGCTTTGCAGAGATGAGGCTCGGCAGGAGCCAGCCCGTCGGCGAGATCGACGAGGACAACTTTAACATCTACGGTGGCTCGCTTTCGATCGGACACCCCTTCGGCGCCACGGGTGCGCGCATGGTGACGACGATGGCGAACGAGCTAGCGAGCACAGGCAAAGAGACGGCGCTCTTGGGGATCTGCGCGGCAGGCGGCTTGGGCGCTGCTGCCGTTCTCGAGGCGGTCGACTGAGGGTGAACGCGCGAGCGGCCTTGGCCATGGCGCTGTTGCTCGCCTGCGCGGGCTGCACGAAAAAGGAGCCGCGCGGGCCTGGGCGGATCGTCACGCTGGACACCGGCGTTGCCGGTTTGTCCGGGCTTACCCTGGACGAGCACGGAGCGTTCTGGGCTCCGGGTGAAGATGGGGACGCAGTCGTCCGGATCGATCCCACAACCTTCGGCGTCACCCGCTACGCCGTTGCCGGGGGGCCAGCCGAGACCGACCTGGAGGCCATGGCCTGGGTCGATGGGACTCGTTTCATGCTCGGCACCGAGACCCAGGAGAAGGCACGCCTTCGTGACGTCATCCTCGATGGCCGGCTCGATGAGGCTCGACTGGCCGTTACGGCAGTCGGCAATCTCGACTATGCGAGGTGGCAGTTAGCCGCTCCAGATAACCATGGCATCGAGGGGATTTGTCACGTAGATGGCGTGTTGGTTTTGGCGACCGAGCTCGTGGAAACGCAGCGCGGACGCAGGTGGGCACCCGTGGGCATGTTCGACCCGAAGACACAGACCTGGACCGCGCATCGCGTAGGCCTGACGAGCAAGACAGGAAAGCTTGCGGCGCTCGACTGCCGGATTGCGAACGGCGCGATCGAGGCTCTTGCGGTCGAGCGGCACTACGGTGTGTCGCGTCTCCTTCGTTTCAGGATCCCGCAAGGTCCCGCAGGGCAATGGATCGAGCCGGCCATCGCGACGGATCTGTCGGAGTTGATCTCGCCCCTTCCGAACTTCGAAGGCCTTGCCTGGATGAAGGACGGTTCCGCCGCACTCGTCACCGACAACAAATACCGGGGTGCTCCTAGCGAGCCGAGCCGGCTCTATTTCGTACCGGCGAGCGCGATTCAATGAGCCGAGCCGTGGCGGCCCTGATTCTGGCGTTGGGAGTCGCCGGCAGCGCCCGAGCTGAGCCAATCGAGCTAGGGGCGGCCGTCCAGGAGCATGTTCGCGCGATTCATGCGCGCAATCCGGAGCTTCGCGACGACGCCTTTTCGAAGATGGGTGGCTCTAGCGTGGCGAGCAAGGCCTTCCTCTATTGCTTCTCGACCCCGTACGTCAATCTCGCCGAGCATCAGGATCTCGCCGCGACAGTCGAATACTTCAATACCGGAAGGCCCAACTCGTTCAACCGTGAGAGCGAGGCCGCAGGTGTGAGCTGGAACCTCCGCTACGTCCTCGGCGGGCGCCCAGCCAATTTCCGCCAGGAGCTCGGCGCAACCCAGGCGCGATGGGCGTTCATCTTGTTTGGCAGCAACGACGCTCAGAACGAGAACGAGCGAGTCTACCTGAGCCGTCTGGTGTACCTGATCGAGCAGCTCGAAGAAATGGGGGTGGTGCCGATCCTAGGCTCAGCCCTGCCAAGAAGAAATGCGTACAGGGATCGATGGATCCGCCGCTTCAACGCAGTCACCGAAGCAGTAGCCACACACTGGTCACTCCCGTACATCGACTACCACGGCGCAATGGCGACCCTTCCGCGCAAGGGTTTGGCGAGAGATGGCGTGCATCCGAATGTATTGGGCCAGGGCGGGGTGCGCGCCGCGTGTCAGCTGACGGAGAAGGGGCTGCGGTACGGGAACAACGTAAGGAACCTGCTGACGCTACAGATGCTCGACGCCCTGCGGAACACGATCGCCGACGCCGACGCTGGCACTGACGCTGGCACTGGCACTGACGCTGGCACTGGCACTGGCACTGGCACTGACGCTGACACTGACGCTGACACTGGCACTGGCACTGGCACTGACGCTGGCACTGACGCTGGCACTGACACTGACACTGACACCGACACTGGCGCTGTCACCGACTCGGCCTCGGCCCCCCGGCCTCGGCCTCCCAGCCTCGGTCTCCCGGCCTCGGACCCGGCCTCGGACCCGGCCCCGGATCCCCTCCCCGATCCCTTCCCCCTCTCCACCCTCGTCCCCAAACCCTCCCTCCCCGTCGCCTCCTCCCTCCCCAAGAACTGCGGCCCCCTCAAGTCCAACTCTCGCCTCTACCGCACCCGCGTCGAACTCCCAGAGCGCACCCGCCTCCGCGCGTCCGCCCTCGATCTCGACGGCTACAGGCACCGCGTCTTCTGGGTTCGCGTCGACGAGAAGGGTGAGCGCTGCGTGCGCCGTCGTATGCAGACGCTCGAGGTGGATGCGCAGCCCGGAATGTGGGATCTCATCGTCGAGGTTCCCGAGCGCGCCGCGCAGAAGGGCGAGATGCTGATCCTCATCACACGCAACCCACGTTGACCATGGCTGCCGCCGATCAAATACGGATTCACGAGATCTACGAATCGATTCAAGGTGAGTCGACCTTCGCCGGGCTTCCTTGCACGTTCGTCCGGCTCTCCCGTTGCAACCTACGTTGCCGCTGGTGTGATACGCCTCAGGCTTTCGAAGGGGGTACGGAGCTGCCGCGCACCGAGGTGCTGGAGAAGGCGCTCTCGTTTGGAACGCCACTGGTCGAGCTCACCGGCGGAGAGCCTCTGCTGCAACCCGGCGCGATCCCGCTGCTCAAAGAGCTTTGCGATTCGGGCCGTACCGTTCTTCTCGAAACCAGTGGCGAGCGGGACATTTCAGATGTCGACCCCCGCGTGCATCGCATCATGGATCTCAAAGCACCGGGCAGCGACGAGTCCCACCGCAACCGCTGGGAGAACATCGAGCACCTCAGCCCGCGCGACGAGGTCAAAGTCGTCCTTGCCGACCGCGCCGACTACGAGTGGGCGAGGGCGGTCATCCAGAAACACGATCTAGCCGAGCGCGTGAACGCGGTGCTGCTCAGCTGTGTCTGGGGAGAGCTCGATCCGAAGGACCTGGTCGGCTGGGTCCTCGAGGACAGTTTGCCGGTTCGCGTGCAGATGCAGATGCACAAGGTGATCTGGGATGCGGACACACAGGGAGTCTAGAGATGGCATTGGACCCAGAATTCATTGCAGATTGCCCGTACGGACCAGACGCGATCTGTATCGATGAGATCCTCGAAATCGACAAAGAAGCGGGCCTCATTCGTGCGCGGATGCCCACGCGTCCCGACCTGCCGTTGACCCGCGACCAGCGGGCACACCCGGTGCGTCACCCGCGGCACGTGAGCGGCGGCTTCATGGTGCATCTCACCGGGATGCTCGGGTTCATGCACACGTACTATATCCTCGGGCTTCGCCACGCCGACGGCTGGATCGGCTACGGCGGACGAATCTATGACGCGCGCTTCGCGGCCCTCGCGACAATGGGACCACCACTCGACCTCGAGCTCCGCGCGACGAAGGTTCGGCAGCGTGAGAACCAGGCGTTCGGGCGATATGAATTCCGCTTCACCCAGGGGGACACGCTGATCTATCAAGGCGACCAGGCAGCGATGTGGATGAGGGTCACCGAGTCATGAGCGCGCGGTCCAAGACCCTCAGCATCGAGTCCCGAGGGCGCGGGACCACAGAGATCACCTCCGAGGTGCAAGATGCCGTCGCAGCGTCCGGCATCGCCGAAGGGCTCTGCACGGTGTTCATTCATCACACGAGCGCATCCGTGATCATCAACGAGAACGCCGACCGGGACGTGCAGCGCGACCTCGAAGCTTTCTTGTCGAGGCTCATCCCCGACGGGGACCCCCTCTACATTCATACGATGGAGGGCCCGGACGACATGC
>Ga0316187_10005872_pt1 | contig 10596 bp, 7 predicted proteins | sample CroRivburrow1_MG_FD_204927 | JGI IMG/M metagenome (GOLD analysis project Ga0316187, IMG submission 204927) | Coastal sediment microbial communities from Maine, United States - Cross River worm burrow 1 | ecosystem: Environmental > Aquatic > Marine > Coastal > Sediment | place: USA: Maine...
TATCTTTAGAATCGTATTTCTGAAGAATTTTTTTAATTATCGGAGCGTAGGTTCTTGTAGGGGACAATACAAGTTTACCGGCATCCAGCGGAGAATCCTGGACAGAATCGGTAAGTTTAACCCCTCCTGAATACACCAATGCCTCCGGAACATGGGAGTCATAGCTCTCCGGATACTTCGTGCTCAAATATTTTGAAAAAACATCGTGCCTTGCTGATGTAAGTCCATTGCTGCCCATCCCCCCATTATATTCCGACTCATAGGTTGCTTTTCCATACGAAGCCAAACCAACAATTACATCCCCCGGACAGATATTCGCATTATCTATAACATTATCCCTTTTTAGTCTTGCTGTTACCGTAGAATCAACAATTATTGTGCGTACCAGATCTCCAACGTCTGCGGTTTCACCACCGGTACTATAAATAACTATCCCGTGTTTAGCCAAATCTTCAATTAATTCCTGAGTGCCATTAATTATCGCCGAAATGACTTCTCCCGGAATTAGATTTTTATTTCTTCCAATTGTAGAGGATAAAAGAATATTATCTGTTACCCCTACACATAAAAGATCATCCAGGTTCATGATTAGCGCATCCTGTGCAATACCTTTCCAAACAGACATATCTCCTGTCTCTTTCCAATACATATAAGCGAGTGAAGATTTTGTGCCGGCACCATCTGCATGCATTACCAAACAGTATTCCTCATCCTTGGTAAGGTAATCCTCTACAATCTTGCAAAATGCCTTTGGAAATAAACCTTTGTCAATATTTTTTATGGCATTATGCACGTCTTCCTTTGAGGCAGAAACTCCTCTTTGATCATAACGTTTGCTAGTAGACGGATCCATGGCTTTTGGTTTCCGCAAAAATAGCATAAACCATAAAAAAAGCCCACAAAATGTGAGCTTTAATTATTAGCTTATCTAATAAACAATAATTCCCGGTACTTGGTAAGTGGCCAGGACTTATCATCGATTAGTTGCTCCAGCTTATCACTGTGATATCTGATTTTATCAAAATAGGGCCGAACATTATCGCAGTAAGCGAAAGCCTTCTTGTTCAGGTCATTTAATTTGTTGGCAATCTTTCTGGCATTGGTCATATCATCGGTATTCTTTTTTAGTTCAACCATATGCTCAGCAATCTGTTCAATAAGCGTGAGATGCCCTTCAGATAATTTTTTATGTGCCGCTCCATAAATTTCTTTTAAGCCCAGAACATTTTTAATTAATTTATTTTGGTATTCAATAGCCGAAGGAATAATATGGCTATAAACCAAATCATTAAAGATCCTGCCTTCAATTTGGGTGTGAAGAATATATGTCTCTAATTCAACTTCCTGCCTTGCTTCAACTTCAACGGTACTCATTACTTCCAGACTATTAAAAAGCTCCAGGCTTTCTTTGGAAGTCATTACCTGAACTGCAGAAGGCGTAGTTTTATTATTACTCAACTTCCTTTTTTTAGCTTCTTTTTCCCAATCAGCACTATAACCATCCCCGTCGAAACGAATTCTTTTTGAAGACTTGATATATTCTCTTAATACATTAAAAACGGCCTCGTCCTTTTTTAATTTCTTTTTATCAATTAAAAGATCTACTTCCTTTTTAAACGCCTTTAATTGATGTGCAACTATGGTATTTAGGATAGTCATTGGTTTTGCGCAATTGGTTTTTGAGCCAACTCCTCTCATTTCAAATTTATTACCAGTAAAGGCAAATGGCGAGGTTCTATTTCTATCTGTATTATCGAGTAAAATCTCAGGAATCTTTCCTACCACATTGAGTTTTAATTCTGTTTTCTCTTCCGGGGAAAGCTTTCCTTTGGAAACCCCTTCCAATTCATCCAGGACATTACTTAGTTGCGTACCGATAAAGATTGAAAAAATTGCCGGTGGAGCTTCATTTGCGCCCAGCCTGTAATCATTACTGGCAGAAGCAATTGAAGATCTCAAGAGTTCCTCATAAGTATCAACGGCTTTAATTGTATTCACAAAAAAGGTCAGAAATTGGAGGTTTTTCATAGGTGTAGAACCCGGGCTTAGAAGATTGACTCCGGTATCTGTTGCGAGAGACCAATTATTGTGTTTCCCGGAACCGTTAATACCAGCAAAGGGCTTTTCATGAAAAAGAACTTTAAAGTTGTGCCTGTCGGCTACTTTTTCCATAACATCCATGAGAAGCAAATTATGATCAACCGCCAGGTTGGCTTCTTCAAAAACCGGAGCCAGTTCAAATTGATTTGGTGCTACTTCATTATGCCTGGTTTTAACAGGAATCCCCAGCCGGGTACATTCTTTTTCCAGCTCCCTCATAAAATTAATCGCCCTTGAAGGTATTACCCCAAAATAATGGTCATCCAGCTGTTGTCCTTTAGCTGCCAGATGTCCGACAAGTGTCCTTCCTGTAAGAACGATATCCGGGCGTGAACTGGCCAATGCTTTATCAATTAGAAAATACTCCTGTTCCCACCCCAGTGTTGCGTGGACCTTGGATACATTTTTATCAAAATATTTAGCCACTGCAGTAGCTGCTAAATCTACGGCATGTAGGGCCCTCAAAAGTGGTGCCTTATTATCCAGTGCCTCTCCGGTATAGGACACAAAAATTGTAGGGATACAGAGTGTTGTTCCATAAATAAATGCCGGAGATGTTGGATCCCAGGCAGTGTACCCCCTTGCCTCAAAGGTATTTCGTATACCTCCACTTGGAAAACTGGAAGCATCTGGTTCTTGCTGTACAAGTTGAGCACCTCCAAATTTTTCAACCGCTCTTCCATCTGCTAACAGATCAAAAAAAGCATCATGCTTCTCTGCTGTAGACCCCGTTAAAGGCTGAAACCAATGGGTATAGTGCGTTGCGCCCATAGAAATAGCCCAGGCTTTCATTGCTTCGGCGACCTGATCGGCTATTTTTCTATCAATTTTCGAGCCTGAGAAAATTGCCCCTTTTACACTTAAATAAGCATCCTTCGTAAGATACTGAAGCATTCTTTCTTCATTAAAAACATGGGTTCCGAACAATTCTGATCGCCTCCCTGTTTCTGCAATGGGAAGCGGTTTATGTTGGTAACTTTCTTTGATTGCATTGAATCTTAGTCTGGACATATACTGGATTTTATAAATTGATTAAAGCAAAATTAAACAATTCATAGAATAATCGCTGAAATATAAAAATATTGCAAAATCCCCTCAAAAAATTGGGGGTGTTAATAATTATGTCGAAATTTTTGATAAATACCCCCTATTTTTTAATAGATGTATTTAAAATATTCTATTTTTGGAAATCGTAAATTGAAAAATTAACATCGAAGATTATGAGCAAGACAAAACTGGAATACATTTGGTTGGATGGCCACGAACCAACTCAGGAACTAAGAAGCAAAACAAAGATTGAAGAAGATTTTAGTGGTAAATTAGAGGACTGCCCATTATGGTCTTTTGACGGTAGTTCCACAGAACAGGCTGAAGGCGGTTCTTCAGATTGTCTGTTGAAACCGGTCGCTATTTATCCGGATCCGGAAAGAGCTAATGGATTTTTAGTAATGGCAGAAGTGTTAAATGCTGACGGAACACCGCATACATCGAATCATCGTGCTCAAATTGATGATGATGATGATGACTTCTGGTTCGGATTTGAACAGGAATACTTTTTAATGGATACTGAAACGGATTTACCTCTTGGGTTTCCACGTGGTGGATTTCCAGGTCCACAGGGTAAATATTACTGTTCCGTAGGTGGAAGGTATACCTGGGGACGAGATTTTGTAGAGGAACATATGGATATATGTATTGCTGCCGGAATTAATATAGAAGGTATTAATCAGGAGGTTGCTCCGGGACAATGGGAATTTCAGTGTTTTGCCAAAGGCGCTAAAAAAGCGGGCGATGAGATCTGGATTGCTCGTTATCTATTGAATCGTCTCACTGAAAAATATGGCTATTATATTGAATTACATCCAAAACCTGTTAAAGGGGATTGGAATGGCAGTGGAATGCACGCAAACTTTTCCAATACTACTTTAAGAACATGTGGTTCTAAAGAAATATATGAAAGAATTTGTGAGGCTTTCAGGCCAGTGACTTCTGATCATATAGACGTTTATGGTGCGTTTAATGACGAAAGACTTACGGGCTTGCACGAAACAGCATCTATTAAGGATTTCAGTTATGGCGTATCAGACAGAGGTGCTTCAATCAGGATTCCGATCATAACCGTTGAAAAAGGTTGGAAAGGATGGCTGGAAGACAGAAGACCAGCTTCTAACGGAGATCCGTATAAAATAGCAGGCCGAATTATTAAAACTGTTAAGTCAGCAAATATTGAAGCCGTAGCAAACTAAATTTTCAGAATTATTTTTAAAAAGCCGCCTTTAATTCCTTAAAGGCGGTTTTTTAATTATCTATAGTCTTTAAAGGGGTATTCATCCATAATTCAGAGAAATCATCTGGTTTAATAATAGGCTGGTTTTTAAAAATTGGCCTGTCCTTTTTCATAAACAGGCTGTCTACAGGACCTCTGACATTTGGTTTTACCTGCTGGACGAAAAATTCCCTAAACTGATTTAAATAAATGTAAGTTGGTGCATTTATTTCGTTACCCTCTTCATCAACAATATTCCTGGCATCAAAGGAAAATAACTTAGCATCTATCATATTATCTTTATTCCGGGAAGTATTCAATTCTTTAAAGAAAGACAACCTTTCATCAACATTACTAAAATTAGGGTATATGTATGCCTGATTTTTTTTTATTATAATCTCCTTTAATTTCAACTTTTTACCTTTATAAATTAAAGAATAATTGTTCTTTATGAGGGCTGATTGCTTTTCAGGTTCCTTGTTAAACTCCACTACAAAACATAGTCTTTTTAAATCCATCAACATTTCCTCCACTTTAAATTTAGGAGGTTCCATTAACCTGAAAGAATTATTAAAAGAAATGTAGTTTAAAAACATTTTATAATCAACTCTTTGATACTCGGTGATGACTTCAAAAATCAGCCGGCCTGTAGCCACATTTTTATTTCCATTTATAGAAGGTGTCATTTTTAGTTTATCATAAAGAGCGTACTCCATTTTATGAATGGCGAAATCTCTTTGGGAAATGTATAATGTACCATAGGCCAAATAGCGCATGTCCTCTTTTCTAAATCTAATGGCATAAAGGCTTTCATTGGTCAAATAGGTATCCGGGCCTTTGGAAAAACTGTGATTTTTAATGAAATCATATTTTAAGCGATGCACAAAAGAGTACGAATCAATGTCATAATTTCGCAAGGCATCATGGATTCGCAAAATGGTAAATTCATTACCCCCATAATTCCTTAAAAATGCTTTATCTATGACCTTTACACCACTTGTATAATTATAGGGCTTTTCGGCTATAGTATCCCTTTCAAAATCCCTGTTTTCCCGGTAATCATATATGCGTACGGAAGTGGATTCATTATCATACTCATCAAAACCTTCATCAAAAACTCCTAATATAGCTTCATTAAGGTTGATATATTGATTTTGTTTTTTTTGATAATCGCGATAATAACCTACTGTTGAAAAAGAATTCACAGGGTAATTCTCAAGAATTGCTTCTATGGCATTCTTAACAATCCTTTTTGCAGAAAGCTGCTTCTTTTTCCTATTTGTGACTATTACTTCCTGGAGTTCTATAGTTCTGGGATACAGCATTATTATGTTTACTTCATCCGAAGCAAATTCCGAAATCAGAATCTTCTGTTCCCTGAAGCCCATTGAGGTAATCTCAAGTATTTCGCCTATTTCTTTTAATTTTAAGGGGATTGCAAATCCGCCATCATCATTGGAGATCACTCCTACTGCTTTGTTCTGAATTCGTATAGTGGCAAAAGAGACAGGTTCTTTAGTTTCAGCATCTATGACTTTTCCATATAGGAATTCTGGCTGCTGTGCCCAGCCAACGGACATACCAAGACCCATAAGCATGGAAAAGAAAAGAAGTCCACTTAACTTCATTATAATTATTTATCAAAATGGGTTTCAACTCAGAATAATGTAAAGTATAAAAACAGAGTGTATAATGCAATTAAAATAATTCCATCCCGCCATCCAAGCCGCAGGCCTTTTGGAAAGAATACCAGTGGCAGGATAATAAAGGAAACCCCAAGCATCCACCAGATATCACTGGTCAGAAGGCCCTGATCAATAACATATATTGGCGTTATCATTGAGGTTATTCCCAACACGGCCAATAAATTAAAAATATTGGATCCGATAAGGTTTCCAACCGATATGGACTTTTCCTTTTTAATTATGGCAATTAGTGATGCGGCAAGTTCGGGGATACTTGTACCCACGGAAACAACCGTAATTCCGATAATACGCTCGCTCACTTCATAGAAAGTGGCCAATCCAACAGCACCCCTTATAAGTAATTCTGAACCTCCCCATAGAGCAGCCCCTCCCATTCCCAGGAAAAGTAATGCCTTATACAGCGGTAATGGTTCATCATCCTCAAGAACATCCTCTACAACGGCTGTTTTCTGAAAACGAAGTAAAAAAATCAAAAACAGAAATAGAAAAAGGAGCATAATCACTCCTTCATAGCGCTGTAGAATACCATCAAAATAAACAAAACCAAAAAATAAGAGCGAAGCAGCCATCATCACCGGCCAGTCTGTAATATAAAAAGCTTTTCGCACATCAATCTGACCGAACAATAATACTATGGGCAATACTAAGCCAAGGTTGGCAATATTCGATCCTATTACATTTCCCATTGCAAGGTCCGGAAAACCTTCCATTGCGGCATTTATGCTTACTATGAGTTCCGGAGCGGAGGTAGCAAAGGATACGATCGTCATCCCGATAATGATCCTGGGTATATTCAGTCGTAATGAAAAGGCTACTGCCGACTTTAATAACCAGTTTCCTCCAAATATTAATAGAGTCAAACCAACTGCGATAAACAAAAAATTCAACATCAGAAAGATTTTAGCAAATATAGCAGAATGAGGCCGGAACAAGGCCGTGCGTATCATTAAATTAACACCCCCTTTTCAGATAAATCCGAGATCATTTTTTACCTGCTAACAATGACTTTGATTTGTATTGCAAGCCTGTAAAAACCAAAAAAATAGTTAAATAACTATAAAAGTAGTTGTTTAACTAGATTATTAGTAATATGTTTGATTTAAATTAATTGCATCATGCAGAAACTCACCAATAAAGAAGAGGAAATAATGAAAATCCTCTGGAGATTAGAAAAGGCATTTGTAAAGGAAATCAGGGCCGAATTAGAGGGAGACAAGCCTCACTATAATACCTTATCAACAATAGTGCGTAACCTGGAGGAGAAAAATTACGTTTCGCATGAAGCATTTGGAAATACGCATCGCTATTATCCTTTGGTCACCAAAGAAGATTACAGAAAACGCTTTATCTCTAATACCCTTGCAGACTATTATGACAATTCCTATAAGAGCATGGTGTCTTTTTTTGCAAAGGAGCAAAAGATATCCATTGAGGAACTCAGGGAAATTATAAAACTAATTGAAAAAGAAAACTAGATGGAAGCATTAATGATTTACCTTTTAAAAGCCTCGGGAATACTTACTCTTTTTTATGTGGTGTACCAGGTATTTCTAAAAAAGGAGACATTTTTCCGGGTCAACCGCCAATTTTTACTAGTGGGGGTTATTGCTGCCTTTGCTTGCCCTTTTATCGTTATTAATAATTATGTCGAAATTACAGCCATACCTTTTACTACAGCTAATTCCTCCGCTGTAAATGCCTCTTTTGAAATAAATCAGCCCTTATTTAATTGGTTAGATTTAATTTATACAGTTTATGGTATAGGTATGCTTATACTTGGACTAAAGTTTATTCTGCAAATCCTTGCCATTAGGAAAGTAATAGCTTCAAATACAATCATTAAAAAGGAAGGCTACGTTTATGTAGAAACCGATAAGGATATTGCCCCTTTTTCATTTTTCAGGTATATTTTTTACAATCCGGGCAAATTAAATGCCCTGGAACTTGAAGCAATATTAAAACATGAACGCGCGCATAGTTCCCAGCAACATTCCCTGGACTTATTATTGGCCCATATGGTTACCATAGTTATGTGGGCAAATCCTTTTAGTTGGCTATACAAGAAAAATATTGAACAAAATCTTGAGTTTTTAGCAGACGACACGGCTATACAAAGTGTTGCATCGGGCAGGGCATATAAATACGCTTTGCTTAAAGTATCCGGAAATCAATTTTTTACACCAATCACCAATAATTTTTACAGTTCATTAATCAAAAAACGAATAATCATGTTACACAAATCAAAATCACACAAAAGAAACGCCCTTAAAATGGCATTAATCCTGCCTGCTTTAGCAGTTTTTCTCTTAAGTTTTAACACGCATACGATCTACGTGCCAAAGACAAAAACCGATACCAGTTCTGTACTTATATCCGCAGAAAGTCAAAAAACCATTAAGATCTTAATAAATAAGGATACCACAGATGAAGAACTGGAGGATCTTAAAAAAGAGCTTTCCACCAAGGGTATAGATTTCTCCTACACAGTTGTACACAATGAGAATAAAGAGATTATAGAACTAGAAATTGACATGCGATCTGATAGCAAAGACGGAAAAAAATTCAGGGGTTCCTCTTCATTCGAAAATGATGGAAATCCCATTGATCCCGTAACTATTGTTTATGATGAAGATAACAACTCCTTTTTTATGGGTGATACTAAGTCAAAACACAAGGTTATCCATAAGGAAACTGATGTTAACACCTGGGTGTTTAGTGACGATGAGGAGCACAAGCATGTCGAAATAAAAATGGATGATGGCAAGGAAATAATTATTGTAAATGGCAATGAAGTTTCTCGCGAAGCCTTTGACGAAATGGAGGAAGAAGACAAGATGCACGGAAAGCATGTACGGATTGAGAAAAAGATCTCAACTGGTGGACAAACCAAAGTATTTATAGTAAAGGATTCGGATAACGATGAAGATATTGAAGTGATAAGTAAAAAAGGTAACGGATTCTTCTTTATTGATACAGATGATGATAAAGATCAACTCTATATTATTGATGGCAAAGAAGGCAGCAAAGAAGATGTTAAGTCGCTATCTCCGGAAAAGATTGAAACCATAAAGGTTTACAAAGGTGATAAGGCTGTTGAACAGTATGGGAAAAAAGCAAAAGACGGCGTTATAGAAATTAAAACCAAAAAGGAGAACTAGCTTCTGAAAGTACCTAAACTAAATATTTATATACTAAAAATACCGATCACATTTCTGATCGGTATTTTTTTATTTCACAACGGAATAGCCAAAAAAGGTGTTTTTTACCTATAAAAACCCCTTGCATTTCAAAAAACATCGAAAATACCCCCTACAAATGTTACAGTTATACACAATTAAGATAATTTCTAATTACAAACTAAAACTTTGAGCAAGGCACCAACAAACACTTTATAATACATTCCATTATTTTACTTACAATACTGCATGCAATTGCATTAATTATTGCTGATTTCCTTGGAGAGGTGGATGGGATTGCAATATCTTCGAGTAATATTTAATCAAAATGATTTTTTTTAACCTTTTAAAATACAAGTTATGATCACTATTGCCAAGATAATTATTTTTGTTTTGGTATCTCTGATACTGATAATAACCTAATAAGATATTGGGACTTACTTATTTAAAATAAGCTCCCTTTGCCTTTCATTTGCATTCTGTATAAGATAGTATATTTGCAAAAAGCCATACATGAAAAAAGGACTCTTTAAGCTTCTTGCCAGGATTAACAAACTAATATTACCTTCCTTTACTAAAAAGAGATTAGACCTTTCCAAAGCCTCCAAGTACCAAATGGCTATTATTGGCTGGCGTTACTTTGTTACTACCAATGCGCTGGATTAAAAACTTACCAAGGATTTAATCTGGTAACCATTTAATTTAGCCGCGCCTTTAAGGTTCAGCAACTGAAGTAAAAAATTACATTGTATTACTTTTCCTCCTAATGCCTCCACCAATTCACAAGTGGCCTTTGCAGTCCCGCCTGTGGCTAAAACATCATCATGTATAATTACGTTTTCTCCGGGCTGAATGCTATCTGCATGCATTTCCAGAGTATCTTTCCCATATTCAAGCGAATAGGTTCTGCTGATCTTATCCGACGGTAATTTACCCACCTTTCGAACAGGTACAAACCCGGCATTAAGGCGTGACGCAAGAATAGGAGCAAAGAAAAAACCCCTGCTTTCCATTCCAACAACCTTATCAACTTTCACATCACCAATCATTTTTAGCATAGCTGCTGCTGCAGCCTGCAGGGCTTCTGCATCCTTTAAAAGGGGCGTAATATCCTTAAACGTCACCCCCTTTTCGGGGAAATCATGAATATCTCTGATGTAATTTTTAAAATCCATTTATTTGATAGCTAGTAATTTTGCCCTAAATGTAAAAAGAAATATATTTGCAGCCCCGTTGGGGAACATAATATATTTGGCCTCGTAGCATAACTGAATAATGCACTTGATTACGGCTCAAGAGATTACAGGTTTGAATCCTGTCGAGGTCACGAATAAACCACAAAAAGGTG
>Ga0316187_10005873_pt1 | contig 10596 bp, 9 predicted proteins | sample CroRivburrow1_MG_FD_204927 | JGI IMG/M metagenome (GOLD analysis project Ga0316187, IMG submission 204927) | Coastal sediment microbial communities from Maine, United States - Cross River worm burrow 1 | ecosystem: Environmental > Aquatic > Marine > Coastal > Sediment | place: USA: Maine...
GATTCCGGTCTAGAGGATATTGATCAGGTCTATACACACGCGCAGATGCTCACCCTGATTGGTGCGGCGGATGTTGATAATGCGAACTCGGAGTTGATCGTTGCGATCAGCAATATCTCGAACGCCACATTGGTGATGGCCGGTGGTACGGGTGAGTTCGGTACAACATTTACCTTTACCCCGGACGCCAACTTTGTCGGTAATGTGCTGTTCGACTATCAGATTACTGACAACGCCATCCCGGTGCCCGGGAGTTCTGCGGTTGGGACTACGACAGTAGTGTTGAGCGCTGTTAACGATTCCCCGGTGGGGAGGCCCGCCATCGTAGGGTTGGCCACCCAGAATGAGACCATAACCGCTGATGTTTCGGGGATTAGTGATGTCGATGGTCTAGGGACATTCAACTATCAATGGTTGCGCGGGGGAGTACCGATTGCCGGCGCAACCGGGAGCAGCTACGCAATAGGCGCTGCCGATGTGGGATATGTCATGAGCGTTCAGGTGTCGTACGTTGATGGGTTCGGGACTACGGAAGGCCCCATCGTTAGTGCGGATACGCCGCAGATCGCAAGTGCTGCAGCGCAGGAAGTGGACGTCCCGACCGTGGTAACGGCGGTGATCGAGGCTGAAGTCACCGAGCTTCCGAAGGCGGCCGAGAAAGTTGAGGCTGATCCGGAGCCGGAAGAGGAATCGGTTGCCGTGACCACGGCAACGGTGCCCGATGAACAGTCCGCATTTATCGGGTTCGAGCCGCAGGTGGTTGAGACGGAAGTTGCGCCTTCGGAACTCGTGGCCTCTGTTTATGACGACGGTTCTTCTTCGAACGATGGCGATGCGTGGACTGCCCAGAAGAAACGGTCGATGGAGTGGTTGACCTCGCAGATGCTCTTCCTCGATGGGTTTGCAGAAAGTGAGAGTGCGAGCATCGTTGCAAATGTATCGTCTGCAATCCATTTGCTTGGTGAGAATTTCCTGGACGATGGAGAGGACTCCGACGGAGTCAAGGACACGATAGCCACTGCGATGCGGTTTACGAGTGTTGCGCTGACCGTGGGCGCGCTTAGCTGGGCAATCCGCGCAGGTGGTTTGCTCACGAGCTTGTTGGTGGGTATGCCTATATGGCGAGAGTTCGATCCGCTTCCGGTGTTTGCGCAAGACGATGATGATGAGAAAAAGAAGGAACTGGATTCCGAGGAACATGTTTCCGATGAGGAAGAAGCCGCTGCGTATCTGCTGGAAGCCGGCCGTTTCGATAAAGGGGTAAATGAATGAAGCTTGTGCGCCGTCTAATGCGGTTTATGCCAAGACTGGGGCCCGCCGAGCGAATCGGTCTCGGGCTGACGTCGATAGTGATTGGTTGTTTCCTCGTGATGGATCTGGTGTTCGATGTGTTCCCGGATAATCTGGACGTTGCGCGAAAAGAACGCTCACTATTGAGCCAGCATTTTGCTGTGCAGGCCGCGAATCTTGCTGATTCGGGAGGGGCTGATGCACTCCGGACCGCGATGCCCGATTGGGTGCGAGACAACGATCAGTTGCTCTCTATCGGGGTGCGTGGGGCGGATGGGTTGATCGTTGCTCAGTCGGACGGGCACGATCAACATTGGAGTGCCCCGGAGAACGACAAGTCAACGCTGCAACACATCCTGGTTCCGTTGATGCAAGGTGATAGGCGATGGGGAACAGTAGAGCTCAGTTTTATTCCAGCAGGGCCGTCAACGATTTGGCAATGGATGACTCAACCGTGGGTGCTGGTGATTCTGGCGCTTGGGCTCGGGGGGTTTGTCCTGTTCTCACTCTATCTTCGTCGTGCCTTCGAGTATCTCGATCCGCAGTCCGTGCTTCCCGAGCGGATACGGTCAGCGTTTGACGCGTTTAGCGAAGGCGTCATGGTTATCGATCCCGCAGGGCGTGTCATTCTTGCAAACACCGCAATCAGGAAGTGGCTTGGCAAGGATGGAGCGAATATCCATGGAAGGGCCGTGCGCAAGATCGGCGCACTGAGCGCAGCGCTACCGGTGCGCCCCGCCGACCATCCGTGGATGCGCGCCATGAAACAAGGGGCATCGGTGAAGGGAGAGTACATTGACCTTGAGGTGCAGGAAGGAGACCTTCGCAAACTTTCTGTGAATTGCTCGCCGGTACTGGATCATGACAACGCTGTACGTGGCTGTATTGCTACCTTCGATGACATTACCGAGATTCAGCGGATCAACGCGCAGTTACTTGAGGCGCTGGAAGAGCTCAAGTTGTCGCGGGAGGAAATCGAGAAGAGGAACAAGGCACTGCAGCAAATGGCGATGCATGACGTCCTGACGGGTTGCTTGAACAGACGGGCGTTCTTTGAAACTGCCGTTCCGGCTTTCCAGCAAGCGCATGACCAGGGACTGCCAATCACCTGCATCATGATCGATATTGATCATTTCAAGTCGTTCAATGACAATTTTGGCCACCAGGTTGGTGACGAGGTGCTCAAGGTTACTGCAAGAATTCTATCTGGCGGTGTCCGCAACGATGACGTGTTGTGTCGTTACGGCGGCGAGGAGTTTTGCATCGTCATGCCGCGCACCGGTGGCGACGAGGCTGCGCGTGTCGCCGAGCAACTGAGAGTGACAATTGAATCCCGGGCAGCAAAAAATGTCCCGGGTCTCAGGGAAGTCAGCATTACAGCCAGCTTCGGTGTTTGCGAATTTGCGCAGCACAAGACTTGTGAAGACCTGATACGCGATGCCGACCAGGCGCTGTACCAGGCCAAGGAGGGGGGCAGGAACCGCGTCAAGTTGCACAAACCCACTCTTCAGGCTGTCACGGCGTAGAGTAGATGAGTGAGTTTGGGTGCGCCTGTCGGACTACTGATGCGAGAACATCGGTTTTCCAGGGGTGCCTAGACGGGCTTTCAGAATCGACCCGGATCCGGATTCAGTAATATAAAGTTCGTTCCGGTCGACTGTGCCGAAAGCAATATTCGTCGTGTGAAGACCGGCGCATGAATTGATTCGGTGGCGCGGCTCCCCCTTTGCATCCATCGCCCAAACTGCGCCGAGTCCAACATGCGCGACAAGCAGTCCACCCTGTTCGTCCAGTGCAAGACCGTCGGGACCGTTGCCGCCGGATAGCTGGATTTGAACACCTACCTTGGTGACCTCTCCGTCGTGATTGAAAGGCAATTTCCATACGCTGTTGGCTCGTGTAACGGCGACATAGAGCGCTGTTTCATCGAGATTCATCACCAGTCCATTTGGGCTCGGTACATTGTCAATCAGGCAGGTGAGCTTTCCGCTGCTACTTAGTCGGAACACCCGCCCCGTCGGGTCGTGCAGACCGGTCAAGCCCTGGTCGGTAAAATACAGATCACCGTTCGCCGCGAAAAAAAGATCGTTCACTGCCTTGAAGCGCTCCAGATTGGCTCGCTCAAGATATGGTGTGACCTTTCCGCTTACGGGATCCAACAGCATGATGCCGTTCTTGTAATCGGCAATGAAAATGCGTCCGTCCTGATGAATTTTCAGCCCATTCGGCCAGCCGTCGTATTCGGCCACGATGTCAAACTCACCCCTGTTGCTGACGGTGTAAATCCGGCCGGTTACAACGTCGACGCAATAGAGCGTGCCGTTGCGATCAAATGATGGACCTTCCAGGAGTGAGCGTGCCGGCATCCCGAGCGGTTGGCCCTTGACCCATTCGTTTGTTGCACCCGGTTTGAGCTTCAGTTCTTCAGGGAGTCGGGCGAACACGCTGGTTTCAATGCTTGCGGGTGGAGCGAACAACATTACATCCTTTTGCGAGTGCGGCGGTTAGCATTCCGGCCCGGGCAGATTCGCCTGACCGTTACGGCAGTCAAATCAGTTTTCTTCTTCGCACGGGTAGGCTTCGCGCAAGGCGCTCTCCAGCAGCAAGCCTGCGCTCCAGTCGAGATTGTCCGGGTTGCTCTCAAGGTAGCGAACAAACAGGGCGACCAGGGCAGTTCGGTTCGCGTCTTTCGGAACACACAGGTGACCAAAAATGTTGTCGATGTCTTCGTCCCGGTGGTGAAACGCGTGCCATAGTTCGGCGGCATGATGGCCGGCCGCGAAACCATCAATAAATCCTGTGCATACGCCGCGTTCAAAATCGCGCACTGAGTCATCGTTGGCAACTTTGCAGTACTTCAACATTTGGGCGCCCGTAAAGTTTCCTTTCAGATAGGCGTCATTTGCAGTGGCGGCTGCCGCCGCTGTCAGCAGTGCAACCAGACAGACCGCAAGTTGGATTGAAAGTCTTGATCGGGTCATGAAGTACTGATTCCGTCACTATCGCCTGGTGTAAACAGAGGGCGAGTGGTTTTGGCTACGCAGGCTGCGCGGATGCTGTTTCGATCACGTCGATGAAGAATCCATGACGGGCTCGGCTGTGTCCGGATGCACGCGGCGATTAAACTCTCACGCATTCTCGTCTTCATCTTCCTGCACCGGTGGGCGATCGCGTCGCGCGATAAAACGTCCTCCGCCCAGCTTGCCTTCACGATACCTGCTGACAAAAAACGCATAGGCATCATCCCATTCCCGGGACCGCTCGGCACCGAAATGGCGTTCTGTTTCGTTTCCGAGGCTACGGTACATCGCAAGCCGGTCTTCCAGTACCCGCTTCCAGATTTCGCTCAGGTCATCGTGCTCGAGCAGCGTACAACCACTGCGCTCGAGCAAGCGCGCGTATCCTCCCAGAGTTTCAAGGTCAGGGAACGTCATTTCGCTACGCAGTCGCCGCATGTCTGCATTGCTGAGCTTGTCGGTGCGAAGAATATCTGTAAACGCGATTACGCCACCGGGTTTTACGACGCGAGCGCACTCCGCAATCAAGCGGGGTTTGTCGGGTACATGGCACCATGCTTCCTGACCGATGACAACATCGAAGCTGCTATCGGGGAAGGGCATTTCCAGAGCATTTCCATGGGTGAAGTTGACCAGCCCTTCGAGGCCGACCATTTCGGTGAGTTTGACTGCGCTTTGGTAACGGCTCTCAGTGAAATCGATGCCGGTTACTTTGCAGCCGATGCGATGCGCGAGGTATCGTGCTGGTCCGCCCATACCGCTGCACACATCCAGGACATGGCTGTCTTTACCAATACCGGCTTTGGCGGCGAGCACATCGTTCGCCTGTAGTCCGCCGAAATGATCCTGGTCGTAATCCTTCAACACCTCCTCGGTCAGTGAATTCAGGTCAGCGTTGCGGTCTTGCAGCGCACGCAGGATTTGCTCCTCATTGATCGGGTGCGTGTCGTAGTAGGTGACAACAGTAGACAGATGGTCTTTATGTTTCGCCATGACCAGTCCTAGGCGCCGAAGCCGTTAGCAACGCGCAGATCGATGAGGTTGGGCACGCCGCTCGCGATGGCTTCGCGTAATACACCGGCAAACGCTTGTGGATCTTCGACGCGTCGCGATTGAACACCCATCGACCCCGCCAGGTTAACAAAATCAATATCCGGATCCGCGATGTCCATTCCAACAAATCGGTCAGTGTTTCGAAATGACACCAGTCTTTCCTTCAGGATCCGGTAGCCGCGATTGTTCGGAATGACGTAAGTGATCGGCAGCTTCAGATGTGCCGCTGTCCATAGTGCCTGAATACTGTACATTGCGCTGCCGTCACCCACGATTGCGATTACAGGGCGGTCTGGCAGCGCGATCGAAATGCCGATGGCTCCCGACATCGCAAAGCCGATCCCGCCAGAGGCCAATCCGTAGTAGCACTGATGATCGTTCAGCCGCAGGTAGTCGAGTAGTTTGAACGTGGAGCTCAGGCCTTCTTCGACAACGACAGCATTCCTGGGAACCACCTCTGCGATTTGCATCACCATGTACTGCGGGTCAACAGGACGGGTGTCGCCGAGCCGGACTGCCTGTTCGACCATTTGCGCACGGCGCGTTTCCCAGTTGCTTTTTTCGATTTCCCCGAGGCGGGTCTGCGCATTGCTGCGCTGCTGCGCTGTCATTTTCTTGCGCAACATGGTGTTTAACGAAAGCAAGGTTTCGCGCACGTCCGCCCTGATGGCGATTTCAGCCGGATAGTTTTTACCAAGCTCCCAATCCCGTTCCGAGATCTGGACGATTGGCATCTTGTCGGGCAATGGGTCGACCGGGCTGTGCACCGACATTCTTAGTACGTCCGAGCCGAGACAGATCATTAAATCATAAGGCTCCAGACGCGCGCGTACCTGCGTCTGATTGCGGGTGAGTGCGCCCATAAACGCCCGATGACCGCTTCGGAAATGCGCTGCGTAGGGCACCGTTTGCTGCATAACAGCCGCCCCCAGAATCTCAGCCAGCTCGCCGGCTTCATCAAGTGCATTGCGCGTCGCCAGTTCGTGACCGGCGATAATGACGGGATTGCCTGACTTCAGCAGACGTTCAGCGATTCTCTCGAGGACATGGTCGGCTGGTCGCACGTCCAGATCGACGCGTGTCGGGTGGCCAAGATCAAGAGCAGCCGTTGCGTCCAGAACATCGCCCGGCAGACTCAGGAATACCGGGCCAGTTGGCGGAGTGAGTGCTACTTTTGCGGCACGCCTGATGATTCGCGGCAGATCCGCAACCCGATTGCATTCCACGGCCCACTTGACGAGCGGTTGGGCAATCGGCACCAACGGGTCGTACAGTAGTGGCTCTGTCAATCCGTGGCCCTGTTCCTGCTGTCCCGCGGTAAGCAGCAGCGGCGAACCATAAAATTTGGCGTTGTAGAGCGCGCCCATGGCGTTGCCCAGGCCAGGGGCCACATGGACATTGGCAGCGGCCAGGCGTCCCGAGGCGCGGGCGTAGCCGTCCGCCATACCCACGGCGACGCCTTCTTGCAGGCCCAGAACGTAGCGAACGTCCGCTTGCGCTCCGATTGCTTCCATGATGGCAAGCTCGGTGGTGCCCGGGTTGCCGAACAGATACTCGACACCTTCTGATCTGAGTAGATCGATGAAAGCGTTATAGCCGGTCGTTACTGGTGCTGAAAGCGGCTGATTCATTATTCTTATTTACTCCGATATCTGCGTGCGTGGACAGACGTGCTTGCCGATGCTAATCGAGCCGGGCACCTATTGCATTGAAACCAAACATATCCGCCTGAACTGCAGCGCATTCTTTTGCGCTTGGCAGTCTACACCGTGCCAAATCGAGGCTGTGTGTGCAAGTGGAAATGCAGACCAACGTGAGTGACCACTGTCCGTTTTTCATTGAAAACGCGACATATTCCGACAGTTGGCAAGCTTTCTTGACAGTCTGGTTACGTTGTCCAGCTAGCTGGCGATACTTGCCCTGCGCACGCCCGGTAATTGCAATTCGACCATGGCGCCTCCCATCGAACTCGTTGTGACGTTTACCTTGCCGCCATACGCCTCCACGATTTCCCGCACCACCGACAGACCAATGCCGTGTCCGGGAATTGATTCATCCGCGCGTGCACCGCGTTCGAACACGTGTGCCGCATCGGCTTTCCTGATGCCCGGTCCGTCGTCTTCTATGCGGAGTTGCAAAACGTCATTCTCGCCGGCGGCAGAGATGCGGACGGCGCTACGGCACCACTTGAACGCGTTATCCATGACGTTACCCAGTACTTCCGTCAAATCACCCTCGTCGCCACGAAAACGAACGTCATCGTCGATATCGACACGAACATCGAACGTTTTGTCCCGGTAAACTTTCTTGACGGCGGCCACAATGCGATCGGCTGTGGGTCGTAATGCGACAGCCGCTCCGGGTGTGGCCCTGCCGGAGGCAGCAGCGCGTTGCAGATGGTAGCTAATGATGCGGTCCATTTGTCCGACCTGTTCCTCGATCGTTTGCGTCCCGCCCGGTGCGGATTCGCTTGCTGCACCGCGAACCACAGCCAACGGTGTTTTGAGACTGTGGGCCAGGTCCGCAAGAGCGTCCCGATAGCGTTGTTGCTGTTTACGCTCGTGGGATAGAACGGCATTCAGATTGTCTGCCAGGCGTTGCACTTCGCTTGGGTACTGTCCGGTAATTTCTTGCTGCTCGCCCGCCTCAAGACGATTCAGTTCGTTAGCGACGTGCCGCAATGGCGCTAGCCCCCAGCGCAATGTGGCCCACTGGGAGATAAGGAGGAGGGCTGCCATCGCGCCGAGCCATGTCCATAAGCTACGGCGATAAACGCCAAGCTGATCCTCGTATGCTCGCGAATCCTCAGTGACGACGAATGTAAATGGATAAGAGGCCGTCCCGGTGCGCCAGTCGATGCCATAGGCTTTCTGAAGAAAGTGTTGTCCGCCGTATTCGAATTGCGTAAACGATTGCCGGCCCGCCGCAAGTGCTGCCGGGGCTGGCAGATCAAGTGACAGTGCGGAGCGCGACTGCCAGACGCTCGCGCCGCGCGCGTCAACAATTGATGCGTACAGACCCGACTCGGGCAAGTCGAGTCCTGGTTCCGTGGCCCGACTGGCCATCCTCAGGAAACCACTGTCGTCGACGTCTGCTGCCGCCATGAGCAGGTAAACTTGCGCAAGCAGGCGTTCTTCGCGCGCATTGCGGGCGCTGTCCCGAAAGGCATTCTCCAGCGTGAACGCTGACAGGACTACAAAAGCGGCGAGCGCTACCGCGGCGCTGAGCGTGATGCGAGTATTCAGAGAGCGCATGGTGTCAGCACAGGATAAGCGGCGTGATAACGTGACGAGGTATAGGAAAGCGCAGCGACAACGCGCACGGTGCCTGTATCACAGACATTGTGACCCGCATGTGTTGTCGCATTCGTTTTTCTTGTATCCAATTATTGATTGTGCCCGCAAGGAGCGCGTCAATCGCTGCCGAGTCTGAACCGGTAACCGCGGCCGCGCAGTGTTTCGATTGGTTGAAGCGTGCCCCCGGGGTCGAGTTTCTTGCGCAATCTTGCCACCAGCACCTCAATGACATTGCTGTCGCTCTCCTCGTCATGCGGGTAAAGGTGCACTGCCAGATCATCCTTGGACAGCACGCGACGGCGCTCTCTAACGAGATGTTCCAGAAGCTTGTATTCGTAGCCGGTCAACTCCAGCTGGTGGCCATCCACGCTGACCTGCTGACCGGCAATATCGAGTGTGACCGGGCCGCAATGCAGTACCTGCCCGGACGCACCCGAGGCGCGTCGCAGCAACGCTTTAAGGCGGGCGGAAAGCTCCTCCATTTGAAACGGCTTGGTGAGGTAGTCATCGCCACCTGTTTCGAGGCCACTGACCTTGTCCTGCCAGCTCGCGCGCGCGGTCAGAATCAGTATAGGCAACTGGCTCCCTTCGCTTCGCAACCTGGCGATGACATCGAGGCCGGACAATCCTGGCAGCCCCAGATCAACAATTGCGGCATCGAAGAGATATTCCGATGCGAGATAGTAGGCTTCCTTGCCGTCACCTGTGGCATCGACGGTATACGACAGCTTCTCCAACTCGCTTCGGATCTGCTGTTGCAGCGCAGGTTCGTCTTCAACAATCAGTATTCGCATATGCCGTGAAACCGACTTTGGTCAACGAACAGCGCCGGTACTTGCATCGACCCGATAAATGCGCACGACGCCGTCCGGAGTGAGTACTTTTACACGGTAGTGATCGCCCTGGTCTTGCGCATCCAGTATGCGACCGGGTGTTTGCTGCCGGACGCGATTGATCGCGTCGCGCATCGAAACAGCGCGATCCGCGACCTTGATCGTCTGGCCCCCTGAGCCGTTGCCCTGCGACGGATAGCGCGCATTTGCATCGTGCGAGCTCAACTGCGTCATTATCAGAAGCAGGCCCAATGCCGGAAGAATTCGTCTGAGCATCATCGACCATCCACGTTAAATTGTGACTGATGATCTCCGATGCGGTTGCGCTCTGCAACCCGGCGTCGATACTGTCGCAATGGGAGATCACTGATTCCATGCGTCGTCGGTCTCGCGCTCAGCGTCAAGCGGCTCGATTGCGACGCGCAGGCGCAGTTTGCGCCCGGGATCATAGGGCAGCATAGTGGTCCGGGTGTGCCCGTGATAGCGGTAAACAACACGGTAACCGCTGAGGCGTGTCTCCCACTGATCCAGCGTTTCGCAATGCCTGACCTCCCGCTGGTAGTGTGTCGCACGGTCGCGCCTGGACATTCGGTCGCCAACAATTGCGCCAATTGCTGCGCCTGCTGCCGATGCAGCCACACGACCGCTACCCTTGCCCACCTGTGCGCCCAGTACGCCGCCGGCGATCCCGCCGATGAGCGGGCCGGCCAGTGACCCCTGGCGATAGTCGCGCTCCGGAATGTACTCGGTCTCACACACTTCACGAGGCCGGTTGACCTCTTCGTACTGCGGCGTAACCTTGATAACACGGGCGTAGTCTTCAAAGACATGATTTGCCTGGGCGGTGGACAGCGAACATGTCAGTGCGATGAATGTCGTAATTGATAGCGCTTTTTTCATGGGTTTGCTCCTGGATTCGACGTTGGCCGGGGGCGGATGAAGTTCAGTGCTGTGCTGTGCCAGCCAGGAATGAACGCGAACATCGCCCCCGGGTGTTTTATGAAGTGCACGACCGGTATTGGCCTCTCAGAAATGGCCGTGCAGGATGATGCTCAGGCCGTTATGCGGTGCGTGGTGATAGCGGCCTTTTCCGTGGCCACGGGCATG
>Ga0316187_10005874_pt1 | contig 10595 bp, 8 predicted proteins | sample CroRivburrow1_MG_FD_204927 | JGI IMG/M metagenome (GOLD analysis project Ga0316187, IMG submission 204927) | Coastal sediment microbial communities from Maine, United States - Cross River worm burrow 1 | ecosystem: Environmental > Aquatic > Marine > Coastal > Sediment | place: USA: Maine...
CTTGTCGTCCCATTGGTCAGGCTGGTTGCCATAGGTGTGGCGGGCAAACTCGATGTGCTGCGGGCCTTGCAGCACGTGTTCGACTTCTGCTGCAAGATCGACAGCGCGTTCGACATCCCATTGCGGCACCAAGCCCGCGTGCACCATCGCAAATTCACCTTCGTGATGGAACAGCTGGCGCGAGCGCAGCCACCCGAGCAGTTCGTCACGATCCGGGGCATTGAGAATCTCGTCGAGCGTGTCACTCTTGTGAATGCGTCCGAACCCTGCGGCGGCGACGAGCAGGTGCAGATCGTGATTTCCAAGAACGGTGATTGCGGCGTCACCCAGGTCGCGCACAAATCGCAGCGTCTCAAGTGAGTCAGGACCGCGGTTCACCAGGTCACCGACCAGCCACAGACGATCGTTCTGCGAATTGAAAGCGATCAGATCGAGAAGCTGCTGAAACGGCTGCAGACAGCCTTGTAAATCACCAATTGCGTACGTTGCCATGGTTTGCCGGGTAGCTTGAGTCTGGATTATCTTCGCATTGTCCCGGAATTTTCCGGTTCTTCGGGTTTCCGACTGCACCAGCCGCGGCAGAGCATTCGGGATAGAGTAGAAACTACGAGCCAGAGTTACCGACCAGTATCATAGGGTTGGTGCTCCCGAATGTGCTGAGAGAAGCTTTTGGAGAACAGGGTTTGGCCGACTTTGCACCAGGTTCAGACCGAATGACAACCATGAAGAATCAGGTTTTGCATCATCCATCGAGCTCTACGCTGGCCACCCGTTTTATCGTCCCAGCCGGCGTCACTGGTGATGCGCGTTTTGGGTAGCTGTCGCGTTCGAACGCTTGCGCCATGGCTGGTCGTAGCAATACTGCCTGCGTTCGCATTGATTGCGCACGCGCAGTCGGTTGACGAGCAGCAGCCTGAGGTCAAAACGGCGACTGAAGAAGCCGTTGCAGCGGATACTGATGGGTCCCTCGACGATGCCGACGGTTCCATTGAGATCAAGGAGACAGAGTATGGGCTGTCCGTAGCAGCGGATGCTCGTGGCGGGTATTCGGGGTCGAAAACCGATGGCCCCGGCGGGAGCGAAAGCGAAGACGATCTGTGGAGCGGTCGTTGGCGGATACAGGGCACGGTTGGCATCTTTCCCTATCTCAGGGGGTCGGTGCGAATGGCCGGCCTGTGTTCGGATGACGAATGCGAGCCGAACTTCGTGTTGACCGATTACCTGCCGACAACCAGTTCCATGGAGGAGGGCGACATTACGCTGGACCAGGCGTATCTGCACTGGTACCGGCTGGACAAGTTCGACCTCGCCTTCGGCCGATTGCAGACCAAGTTCGTGGCGCGCGGCGGTGTCTTTGCCAAATCTCTGGACCGCAATACCAGCAACAATACAAACGTCAACTGGACCGACGGCATGCACGCTGCGTATCAGGCGAAGGATGGCTGGCTGTCGCATCTGATCGTGCAACACAATGCAGCGGAAGGTGCAACCGAGGTACGGCGGGATCCACTCGACTTCGGCGCCTCCGACGCGCGTACCAGCTATTTTCTCGCATTCGAAAACCTGGAGCGCACGCCGCTCTTCTTGCAAAGAGGGCTCGATGTTTCTTATCTGCCGAGCGCGCTGCTAGTAGATGGAACACAGACCGGCCGGCGTGAAGACTATTATGGCATCGTCGCGAGGTCTGCCAACCGCTGGCCAGAACGCGACGACGACGTGCGGCTCAGGGTCGCATTGGAAGTGGGATATGCACCCGAAACACAGACGCGTGCGGCGGCGGGCCTGGCTGGGGAAGGTGACGCAGACGGTCTGGCGTGGAACGCCGCCGTCAGCATTATGGAGTTCAAACCCAACCACAGCGTCGGTTTGAACTACGGTGAGGCTGGAGCGGGCTGGCTGTTGTCACCGCAGTTCAGGCAAAATGAATCACTTGCCGAAATACGCTATCAGTGGCGCAGGTCGAAAGACCTCGCGCTGGACATTCGGTTTCGCAAGCGCACCGACCTCGAGCAACTCGCATCAAGCGACCTGCGGCAAAGCGAGTACGACTTCTTCGTGCGCATCACCTGGGGCGGTACGCTTTGGTGACACGCCACCTTTCGCGCCGTCGCCATGAGGTTCTGGCCATCTTCAGACGAATAGCCTGAACGCCCGAACAGTTACGAGCATGGTCACGGTTCCCGGAGAGTCTCATCAGGGCGTGATGCCGTACTTCAGGGGTAGGCCGGGCGGGGGCGGCTTAAGGTCCGGCCGCGGAAAAACGGCCGGATCCCCCGGAAACAGCACCGGTGCGGGACCATCGATCATCTGCCGTGCTTCCTGTTCGCAGTCCACACCGCGGTTGTCGCGGCACTGCGCTACGTAGCGATCCAGGTCCGGCCTGGCTGCGGGAACCGCTATCGGTGTTACACCTTCGGGCGCATTCGGTTTGCCGGGCGCGTCATTCGAATCCGTCGGTGGCATCGGCTGATCAATCTCTATCACATTGGGTCGCACCTGCAGCGGTGCGGCGTTGGCATCCGGGGGCGGAACGTCTCCGTAGTGCACCTGACCATCGGCGTCGATCCACTTCTTGATTTCTGCCTTCGCGAGATCCGCCCGCTCGACTTGCGCCGCGGCCGCGCCAAACGTGTGTGCTATTGCAGCGACGCATACGACGAGCACAATGCGTTTCATGGAGTGGGGTGCAAATGAACGATCGTTGCCGGGCGCGCTCAGTTCGGCACAGCCCGTCCGGGCTGCGTAGTCCGAACGGCTGGCTTATTTCGCCTTGTCGACCATCATGTCAACAGCGGCTTTGATGTCCTCGTCGGGGGAGCCCATCGCGCCGCCTTTTGCCGGCATTGCGTTCTTGCCGTTGATGGCGCTGGCGTAGAGTGTGTCGATGCCCTGGGCAATTCTTGCCTGCCATGCTGACGTGTCACCCGTTTTCGGGGCACCCGCAAGGCCTGCCGCATGACACGCCTGGCAAACGGTATTGAACACTTGTTCTCCGCCGCCCGCGCTACTGGTGCTTTCATCCATCGCTGCAACCACGGTGACTTCGCCGACCGGCTTCAGGCGATTTGCGATAGCGTCTTCGCTCATTGCCAAACTCTCGGGATCGATGTGCATGCCGCCGGTTATGAGTTTGACCAGCATCAGGATGACGGCGATCGGGACCACGAAAGAAAGCACGACGACGGCGATCAATTGCTGCGGGGTTTTGATCGGGGATGAATGCTCCTCGATATGTACATCTGCCATGAATCAATCCTTGCGAAGAGAATGGGCCGGGAAACGGGCACGCATTGAGGTGAAACCCGTCAACTGCGAACCCGGGGCGCGAAATTATAAGCGAATTCTGCACGTCTCAAAAGGTAAACGTAGACCAAACAAGTGTTTACGGCTATCCTATCGACCCTTAGCGCCCGTAGCTCAGCTGGATAGAGTGTCGGTCTCCGAAGCCGAAGGTCGTGGGTTCGACTCCCGCCGGGCGCGCCATATAGCGAGGGCTTGCAAGTCTGCGAGCCCCTTTTTCGTTACCGCCGCAATACTGTGCCTGGACTGGTTGCGCGGTGCAGGCGCTGACTTCGCTGTCTGTGTAACCGGCGCGATTGACTGCACCATGACGTGATCGCGTGTTGATGCATGCGGCAACAGACAAGGACTTACCCAATGGCATTGACGGTATATCTGTCCGGTGAAATTCACACATCCTGGCGCGAGGAAATTCAAAAAGGGGCTGCCGGGAACGGTCTCGACATCACGTTTACGGCACCGGTCACCGACCATGCGGCGAGCGATGCCGCCGGCGATCACCTCGGACCGGAAACCGATCCGTTCTGGCGCGATCACAAGTCATCCAAGGTCAACGCGATTCGTACCAAGACCCAGATCCGCAAAGCCGATCTTGTGGTGGTGCGCTTTGGAGACAAGTACAAACAGTGGAACGCGGCGTTTGATGCCGGTTATTGCGCGGCCTTGTCCAAGCCCTACATTACACTGCACGCAGAAGACATCGTTCATCCGCTAAAGGAAGTGGACGCAATGGCGCTTGCCTGGGCGCGAACCACCGATCAGGTTGTCGAGATTCTCAAATATATTGAGAAGCCTTAGCGCGGGCCAGGCCAGGGGCGCTCACCGGACGAGGCTGCGTGACTGAGCCGGTCGGGCTTGGGTCCCTGTTCATTAGCAGCTTTCTGGCGGCCACGTTGCTGCCGGGCGGCTCGGAGCTGGTGTTCGCCGCTTTGCTTCTGTCGGAGAGCGTGAGCGTTGGAAAGGCGGTTATGGTCGCCACGCTCGGCAACAGCCTGGGCGGAATGTCGACCTATCTCATCGGTCGTCTGGTGCCGGAACGAAAGACCGACCTCAGGATGGTCCGCTGGCTGCGCCGCTGGGGTTCACCGGTGCTGTTGCTGTCGTGGCTGCCCGTAGTGGGTGACGCCTTATGCCTGGCCGCAGGCTGGCTACGCGTTCAGTTTGTATACGCTACGTTGTTCATCACCCTGGGAAAAGGCGCGCGCTATTGGGTATTGGCGCAGCTCCTGCCCGATTGATCGACTGCCATCCGCTGTATCGGATGCTGCAGTGCGATAAACTCGACTCCTGAACCTCTTTGTGTCTTCCTCGATGGTCTTCTGCTAATGGAACCGGTCCCCAGTTTTGCTCCGACAGGCGTGCGCCTGCGCGAGATACCATATAACTACACGTCGTTTTCCGATCGTGAAATCGTCATTCGATTGCTTGGGCAAGCGGCCTGGGATCTGCTGAACGAGTTGCGTTCGGAGCGCGTGACCGGCCGTTCGGCGCGGATGCTCTACGAAGTGCTTGGTGACATCTGGGTGGTAGAGCGCAATCCTTATCTTCAGGATGATTTGATCGCCAATCCCGGACGTCGAAAGCTGCTTGTGCAGGCGTTGCGGCACCGGCTTCACGAAATCGAAGCGCGGCGCCAGAATCAGGATGAGCGCGTCCTGAAACTCATTGCAGCGGCAACAGCAGCGATCGATGAGTTCGACAAGGATTTCGACACTGTCGTGACGCTCAGGCGCGGTGCGATTCGCCGTTTTGGCAAGTTAACTCGGCGCGACAACATCGCGTTCGATGGACTGGCCCGGGTGTCTCATGTCACCGACGCTACCGACTGGCGCGTGGAGTATCCGTTCGTGGTGCTCTATCCAGACAACGAAGCCGAGGTGGCGGGCCTGGTGCGCGCCTGTATTGATCTTGGCCTGACCATCGTTCCGCGTGGCGGAGGCACCGGTTACACCGGCGGTGCCGTGCCTCTGACCCGGTTTTCGGCGGTCATCAACACCGAGAAACTCGATCGCCACGGGCCGGTGGAACAGATTCGCCTGCCCGGACTGGATCGCGAGGTGGCGACCATCAATTGCGGTGCCGGGGTCGTTACCCGTCGCGTCATGGAAGCCGCCGACGCTGCAGGACTCGTGTTTGCGGTTGATCCGACTTCGGCCGACGCGTCGTGTATCGGTGGCAATGTCGCGATGAATGCTGGTGGCAAGAAAGCTGTCCTGTGGGGCACGGCGGTGGACAATCTGGCGTCATGGAAAATGGTGACGCCCGATGGAAACTGGTTGCTGGTGGAACGCGTCGATCACAATCTCGGAAAAATCCATGATGTCGAAATGGCGCGTTTTCGGCTCAGCCGCTTTGCGGCAGACGGTAACAAGCCGCTTTCGGAACCGGAAATTCTGGAAATACCCGGGCGGCAGTTCCGAAAAGCAGGCTTGGGAAAAGATGTAACTGACAAGTTCCTGGGCGGTCTGCCCGGCGTTCAGAAAGAAGGATGCGACGGCATCATTACATCGGCCCAATTCATTCTGCACCGCATGCCGGCTTTTACCCGCACTGTCTGTCTCGAATTCTATGGCAGCGTTGGTGAGGCGGTGCCTTCGATCGTTGAAATCAAGTCCTACCTTGATGGCAACGACGGCGCCATTCTCGCCGGCCTCGAACACCTTGACGAACGTTATTTGCGGGCCGTTGGCTACGCAGCCAAGGCGAAACGCAGCAGTCGCCCGAAGATGCTGTTACTCGCCGACATCGTCGGCGATGACGAGGACGCGGTAGGGGCGGCAGCCTCGCAGGTCGTGCGCATCGCCAATGCCAGGCACGGCGAGGGATTCATTGCGGTCAGCGCCGAGGCACGCCGCCAGTTCTGGCTGGACCGGGCACGCACAGCGGCGATCGCGCGCCATACAAATGCGTTCAAGATCAACGAAGATGTTGTTATCCCGCTCGAGCGCCTGGGTGAATATTCGGACGGCATAGAGCGAATCAATATCGAACTGTCGCTGAGCAACAAGCTTGCCCTGCTCGAAGCGGTGGAGGATGTGATTGGCGGCGAATTGCGCCTCGACGCGGAGCATCGGGAAAGTGTTGCGGCGGAGTTGATTTCCGACCGCAGCGAAGCAGCGCTCGGTGTTATCGGCACTGTGCGCGCTCGCTGGCAATGGCTCGCCGACCACCTGGACGCGGACCTGGGTGAGTACGCCGCGTGGCTCGGGGAGTCGGGCCAGGACCACTTGGTTTCGGCTGTTGAGGAGGCCGGCGATAGCGCCAGGACTGTGTTCCAGAACCTGCAAACTTACCGTTTGCGTGTTTCCTGGAAGACCGAAGCGCGCCAGCCCATCATGGATTTGTTCGACGGCCGCGCCTTCGATCCGGTTCGTGCACAAATCGATGCCGCCCATAAGCGTGTACTCAAGAGCCGGGTGTTCATCGCGCTACATATGCACGCTGGAGACGGCAACGTGCATACCAACATACCAGTCAACTCCGACGACTACGCGATGCTGCACGAAGCCAATGTCGCGGTGTCACGCGTCATGCATCTGGCGCGTTCTCTCGACGGCGTTATTTCCGGTGAGCACGGGATCGGAATTACCAAGCTCGATTACCTTGACCGGGAAGACATGCGCGGCTTTGAGGAATACAAGCAACGTATCGATCCAGATGGTCGTTTCAACAAGGGCAAGTTGCTGCCCGGTGCCAATCTCGATCGTGCCTACACCCCCAGCTTCAGCTTGCTCGAACTCGAAAGCCTGATCCTGGAACAAAGCGAGATCGGCGAGATTTCGGATTCAATCAAGGACTGCCTGCGTTGCGGCAAATGCAAGCCGGTCTGCTCGACTCACGTGCCGCGAGCAAATCTGTTGTACAGCCCGCGCAACAAGATTTTGTCGACCTCGCTACTCATCGAAGCATTTCTCTACGAAGAACAGACACGTCGCGGCGTGTCGTTGATGCACTTCGACGAGTTTGCCGACGTCGCCGATCATTGCACCGTGTGTCACAAGTGTCTTAATCCATGCCCCGTCGATATCGATTTCGGGGATGTTTCAATCGCCATGCGAAATTTCCTGCGCAAGCAAGGAAAAAAACGGTTCAATCCAGGCACCTCTGCCGCGATGCTGCTGCTGAATGCTACCGACCCGGCGATCATCAAACTGGCGCGCTCGACGATGATTGGCCTGGGGTACAAGTTGCAGCAGTTCGCCTACCGGGCCGCGAAATGGAGCGGCTTGTTGAAGAAACAGGTGACGCATCCTCCGGCCACCGTTGGCAAGGCGCCGGTCAAGGCACAGATCATTCACTTCATCAACAAGCCCATGCCCGGCGGTTTGCCCAAGAAAACGGCACGCGCCCTGCTCGATGTCGAAGACGCACGCATGGTGCCGGTCATTCGTAATCCGGAAAAGTCGAATGACGACGCTGACGCCGTGTTCTATTTTCCGGGCTGCGGCAGCGAGCGCCTTTTCAGTCAGGTGGGTCTGGCGACCCAGGCGATGCTTTATGAAACGGGAGCCGTTACGGTTTTGCCACCGGGCTATCTTTGCTGCGGTTATCCGCAGACGGCTGCCGGGCAGGAGGATCGCGGGCAGAAAATCATTACCGATAACCGGGTGCTGTTTCATCGCGTCGCCAACACCCTGAATTATCTCGACATTAAAACTGTCATCGTCTCCTGTGGCACCTGCATGGATCAGTTGCAACAATACGAGTTCGACAAGATTTTCCCCGGCTGCCGGCTGCTCGACATTCACGAGTACCTTCTCGAGAAAGACGTTCGGCTGGAGGCCGTAAACGGCGTTCGCTACATGTATCACGATCCCTGTCACTCACCGATGAAAACGTATCAACCGGCCAGGGTTGTCAATGATCTGATGGGAACACAGGTCGATCTGAACGACCGTTGTTGTGGTGAGTCAGGAACGCTTGCTATTTCGCGCCCGGATGTATCAACACAGGTGCGTTTTCGCAAACAGGAAGAAATGCAAAAAGGCGTGGATGCGATTCACGCCAGTCAGCACGACGGTGACATCAAGATCCTCACGTCCTGCCCGTCCTGCCTGCAGGGATTGTCGCGTTACCGTGACGATACCGGAGTCGAGGCCGACTACATCGTTGTCGAAATGGCGAAGCACCTGCTGGGGCCGGACTGGATGGCAAAGTACGTGGCGCAGGCCAACCGCGGTGGCATAGAGCGGGTCCTGCTATGACGCTAACTTAACCGGAAGGCGAGCGATGAATTCGACTGCGGTCCGCTGCGCGCTGTGTGATGAAGCCGGAGGAGAGATAGTCTGGTCCGACCGGCTGGCCCGGGTGGTTGACGTAAAGGATGAGGATCACCCGGCGTTCTGCCGTGTCATTTTGCAATGGCACGCACGCGAAATGACCGACCTCGACGAAGCTGACCGCGCCGGATTGATGCGCATCGTGTTCGCGGTGGAGCGCGCGCAACGAACACTTCTGAACCCGGACAAGATCAACCTTGCTTGCTTCGGAAACATGGTTGCTCACTTGCACTGGCACGTCATTCCCCGGTTTCGTCTGGACCCGCACTACCCGAATCCGGTATGGGGAAGCAGGACAGCCGGAAATCCACGGCCGTTGCCCGAGGGGTATTGGGAACGTTTTCACGCCGAGCTGACATCACAACTCGATTAGCCGGCGGTTTCAGGGGCGGGTCTGGTCAGACGCCGGCGCAGCGGCCGGTGCCGCTTCGTCCCGCGAAATAATGCGCGTGTCGGGGAACGTGATACTGAAAGTGCTGCCTTCGCCGGGAGTGCTGTCGATCACGAGTTGTCCCTGGTGACGGTTGGTGACGTGCTTGACGATCGCCAGACCCAGTCCGGTACCGCCTGTTTCGCGTGAGCGGCTCTTGTCGACTCGATAAAACCGTTCAGTCAAGCGGCCGAGATGATGCGACTCAATACCGATACCGTCGTCCCTCACCGTGAACGCCGGGTTGCCGTTGGTGCGTTCCCAGATCAACTCGATTGTTCCGCCTTGTTGCGTGTAATGGACCGCATTGGTGACCAGATTTCCAAAGGCGCTGCGCAATTCGTCCATGCTCCCCAATAACCAGTCGTCGCACCGGATCTCGGTCCTGATGGTATGTCGCCCCCCGGACAAGGCCATGGCTTCTTGCTGCAAGGATTCCAGCAATCCAGGCACGTTTACCTTGTCGTCAGCCGCTGAGTAGTTGGAGTTTTCCAGGCGTGACAGCGTTAGAAGATCATTCACCAGACGTGTCATCCGAACGGTCTGTTCCGACATCAGCTTGATGCCGCGCGCGAGAAACACTGGGTCGGCGGCGGGTTCCTGTTCCAGGGTTTCCAGAAAACCATGTACTACGGTGAGCGGTGTGCGCAGCTCATGTGACACGTTAGCGATGAAATCACGGCGAGTCGTTTCGAGCCGCTCCCAGCGCGTGACGTCGCGTCCCAGCAAAAGCTTTTGCGAGTTGCCATATGGCACCAGTTGTATCGAAACGGCGCGCTCGCCGCCCTGGCCGAGCAGATAAAGGGTGAGCGGTTCAGAGGTCGCACTCGAGTGCAAATAAGTAGAGAGCTGCGGCTGTCGCAAAAGATAGGTTATCTGCGCGCCCCGATCGCGTTCCAGGCGCAAGCCGAAGTAAGCCTCTGCCCGGGGATTACACCAGGAAATCCGGTCGTCTTCGGCGAGCAGCACGACTGCGTCGGGGAGCGCTTCGCCTGCGCGTTCGAAGCGTTCGAGCGCCTTTGAAAGGCTGAACGCGCTGGCACGTTGCCGTTTCAGCAACCGGACCATATGCCAGAAAATATACTCCCACGATCCAGTGCCGTTGGGCATCGTGTTCGCACTGGGCTCGCGCAACCAGTAATGCAGCAGCGAAAGGTTGTGAATATGGTGCAGCAGCAGGATCAGCAGCCCGGCTGACAACAGACATAGCGCGGCTGTCGCGCCGAACATTGGCCAGCTTAGCAGTGCCGCTGCGCACAGAACGAGAACCGACGACAGCGGTCTGCTCCACAGTCTCATCGAAGAGAAGTCCCTGGCCGATAAAGGAATGAATTATCCCAAAAAAGTCCCGGGCTGCGGCAGCGATAGCACAGCCTGGCAAATTGTCGGTGCGGCGCAGTGTCAGGAGGCGGACAAACGGTAGCCCGTGCCGCGCACGGTCTGTATCAACTGGTCCAGATTTCCGGGTTCGAGTGCCTTGCGCAATCGCCGGATGTGCACATCAACGGTGCGTTCCTCGACGAATACGTGATCGCCCCACACATTGTCGAGCAGCTGCGTACGCGAATGCACCCGTTCCGGGTGCG
>Ga0316187_10005875_pt1 | contig 10594 bp, 10 predicted proteins | sample CroRivburrow1_MG_FD_204927 | JGI IMG/M metagenome (GOLD analysis project Ga0316187, IMG submission 204927) | Coastal sediment microbial communities from Maine, United States - Cross River worm burrow 1 | ecosystem: Environmental > Aquatic > Marine > Coastal > Sediment | place: USA: Maine...
TAGTACTCCTTCTGGGCCTTCTCCATCTGCTTCTTCACGCTGACGTTGATCCGCTTGTCGATATTGAACTTCTCGAGCTCCACATCCAGCAGATCGTTCATGTGCTGCAAGCGCTCGAGGGGATTCAAGACCTCGAGCAGCGACTGCTTCTCGGCCGTTGACACCATGAGATGGGCAGCCAACTGGTCGGTGAACTGATCCGCATTGTCGAGCTTGATGGTCGAAACCAGCCCCTCGAAGGCCAGGTGATGCGACACCTTCGCGTACTGCTCGAAGACTCCGAGGACTTTGTTGATGTAGGCCTCCACTTTTTCGTCGGTCGGAAACTCGATGTCGTAGGCCTCGACCTCGGCGAACAACGTGCCGGCCTCCTGCTCCAACTCGACAAGCCTGGCCCGCTGGACGCCTTCCACCATGACCTTGACGTTGCCGTTGGGCAGCTTGAGGTTCTGCACGACCTGGGCTACGACACCGACGTCGTACATGTCCTGGCGCTCCGGCTCGTCCACCTTGGGATCGAGCTGGGCCACCAAGAAGATCGATTTGTCGGCCTCTAGAAGACTGTACTCGAGGGCCTTGACCGAATGTTCTCGACCGATGATGAACGGCGCCATCATGTGGGGAAAGACCACCATGTCCCGCAACGGGACGACTGGAAGTCGGGTCTTACTGGTGCTGATAAAGGTTGAGCTCATGCTCGCCTACTACCGTCTGCGTCGATTTATGGGGAGCCGATCGAGTCGGAGGTTTGCCGACCCAGAGCCTATCAGGCTCGACGGCTTTCTTAAACGGCTTTCTTGAGAGGAGCCGGTTGTTTCCGATTCAACACGGTCTCCTCGTCGATTACGCAGTCTTTGACATCCCGCTGCGAGGGGATGTTGTACATCAGATCGAGCATCAATTCCTCGAGGATGATCCTCAGACCCCGGGCCCCGACATTGCGCTTCGCCGCTTCGGCTGCGACCTGCCTCAGCGCACCATCGGTAAACTCGAGACCCACATCTTCCAGCTCGAACATGGTCTGGTACTGACGCACCAGGCTGTTCTTGGGCTCCTTGAGGATTCGAACCAACGCGTCCTCGTCCAGGTCTCCGAGGGTCGCGATGACCGGCAACCGACCTACAAACTCGGGAATCAACCCGTACTTGATCAGATCCTCAGGCGTGACGTGCTGCAACAGCTCGCTCGACCGGCGCTCTTTGTGATTCTTGATCTCGGCACCGAAGCCCAGGGTCTTTTCATTCAGTCGGTGCTCGATCATCTCTTCCAGGCCGACGAATGCACCACCACAAATGAACAGAATGTTCGTGGTGTCGATCTGCAGAAACTCCTGGTGCGGGTGTTTGCGTCCCCCCTGGGGCGGCACGTTGCACAAAGTGCCCTCGAGAATCTTCAGCAGCGCCTGTTGCACGCCCTCACCGGAGACGTCCCGGGTGATCGATGGGTTGTCGCTCTTGCGGGCGATTTTGTCGATCTCATCGATATAGACGATGCCGCGCTGCGTCTTTTCCTTGTCATTGCCCGAAGCCTGGTAGAGCTTGAGAATGATGTTCTCGACATCCTCTCCGACATAGCCCGCCTCGGTCAGCGTGGTGGCGTCCGCAATGGTGAACGGCACGGACAGCAGCTTCGCGAGTGTCTGCGCCAGCAGGGTCTTACCGGTCCCGGTCGGCCCAATCAGCAAGATGTTGGACTTCTGAAGCTCGACCTCACTGCGCGCCTTCTCGACGAAATCGATTCGCTTGTAGTGGTTGTAGACGGCCACGGAGAGCTTCTTCTTGGCTATGTGCTGATCGACCACATACTCATCGAGGAAGTCATCGATCTCCCGCGGCTTCGGCAGTGCGGTTTCCTGTTGCTGTTCGAGAAGTCGATCCTCGGCGATGATGTCCAGGCAGATATCAACACACTCGTCGCAGATGAAGACCGTCGGCCCTGCGATCAGTTTCTTCACTTCGCGCTGGCTCTTGTTACAGAACGAGCACCGCAGTGTGTCTTCGCTGTTGTCCTTCTTAGGCATCAATCCTCCAAGAAACGGCTTGCTGGCTCCGATGACCCGAGCCACGATGGGCTCTAGCTCGCATCAGTAGTTACTCTCCACAACAATCCGATCTCAACTCCCTATTCCATGCCACCAACGTCTGCACAAACGATCGCAGAGCGCCGCGGCAGATGGGCTTGCCGCCGTGCTTCTTCTCAGAGAATGATAGCAGATCGAAGCGAAATCTCCTTATGCATCAGAACGTATTTCGCTATAAATCAGAAGGCTGGCCGACGATCCATGACCTGATCGGCGAGGCCGTACTCCACGGCATCAGGTGCCGCCAGAATCTTGTCTCGCTCGGTGTCGTGGTGAATCTCTTCGATCGTTTTGCCGGTGTGCTGAGCCAGAATCTCCTCGATTTTCTCGCGCATGCGCAAGAGGTCTTTGGCGTGAATGTCGATGTCCGTCTGCTGGCCCTGCAACCCGTACAGGAGCGGCTGATGAATCAGAACTCGGCTGTTGGGCAGGACCGACCTCTTACCCTTGGTACCTGCCGCCAGGAGAACTGCTGCCATCGATGCCGCCTGCCCGACGCAAAGCGTGGAGACGTCGGGCTTGATGTATTGCATCGTGTCGTAGATTGCCAGCCCGGCGGTAATTGAACCCCCAGGCGAGTTGACATAGAGAGCGATGTCCTTCTCCGGGTTCTCTGCCTCGAGAAAGAGCATCTGGGCGATGACCAGATTGGAGACATCGTCATCGATAGGACGACCTAGAAAGATAATGTTGTCTTTCAGCAGACGCGAGTAGATGTCGTAGGCTCGCTCGCCCCGATTCGTCTGTTCTACGACCATGGGAATCAGCATCGTTTTCGACTCCGTACCAGTCAACCTTCGTTCTCGGATTCGGTCTCGGGCTCCCCACTCTCGGGTGTCGGCTCGACCGATTCTTCGCCGAGGAGACTCTTGATGGCCTTCTCCCTGGCCAATTGAGCCCTGAAGCCGATCAGGTTGCCAGACTTGTCCAGAGCCTGCCGAACACTGACTGCGCTTCGCCCCTGAGCCCTGCCGATGGCGGCCAACGCGGCCTCGAAGTCCTCTTCACCGACTTCGATCTTCTGGTGGGAAGTGATGGCATCGAGCAGCAGTCGGGCGTGGACCCGGCGCTCGGCCTGCGGCCGGATCTGTTCGGCCATGGTAGGCCAATCGAGATCGGCGTTCTCCAAATCGACCCCTTGCCCGGCCAGACTCTGGGCGTACTCCTTGAGCATGCCCTCGATCTCGTTGTCCACGACTCCCTGTGGCAGGTCGATGGGGTGACGCTCGAGCAACTGGTCCAGCATCGCCCGTTCACGCTGCTGACTGCGCTCCGACGCTTTGCCGCGTCTGAGCTCCCCTCGCACTCCCTGTCGCAGCGCGTCCACGTCTGCATAGTCGCCGAACTGGGCCGCCAACGAATCATCCAATGCGGGGAGATCCCGCTCGCGCACCGCCTCGACCTTGACCCGGAAGCGGCGCGAGACCGCATCGTCCCCTTCGCCCTCCTGGCGGACGAAATCGGCCTGTTGGCCGGCCTGCTTGCCTGTGACTTCCAAGGTGAGCTCTTCCCATACCTGAGGATCGCCGACCTCGAAGCTGAAGGGCTTCTCGGCTCCAGGCTCGCCGCTCTCCGGGTCGAGCTGGGCCAGCTGGCCTGCTACCAGATCACCGGTCGCGGCCGATCTGTCTGCTGCCACCCACTCGGCGACGGCTCGCCGCATGTCCTCGAGCGCTTGTCCGATCTCCTCCTCGGTGGGCTCGGTCTCGAAATCGGGTAGCTCGAAGTCCTCGAGGCTCCCCAGCTCGATCTCGGGTCGAGTCTCCACCGATGCTACGAAGGTCAGGGGGGCACCGGGTTGGTAGTCGACCTCGTCGACGCTCGGAGGCAACAGGGGATCCAGCTCGCTCTCGGCCTCGGCCTGTTTCCAGTACCGGGGCAGGAGTCGCTCGACAACATCCTGCTCGATTTCTTTGTAGAACTTCTGTTTCACCAACTCGGTCGGCACCTTGCCTTGGCGGAAGCCCGGCAACTTGGCGTGTTTTCGATACTCCTCGACAACACGCTTCGACTCGGCCTCAACCGCCGGTGCGGGTACTTCGACCTTGAGTTGCTTACGGCAGGGCCCAACGTCTTCGATGGATAGCACTACGCTCACGGGAGCAGAAGGTCCTTTCTGGTCATACTATGAGTGGGTTCGTGGAATGACGATATGGTGCGAAAGGGGGGACTCGAACCCCCACCCCTTTACGGGACTAGATCCTAAGTCTAGCGCGTCTACCAATTCCGCCACTTTCGCACCGAACTCTTCCGGTTAGGCGATGCTGATGCACCGGGGAGAGATTGAAAAGGCTGGTGAGCCGCCAGGGACTCGAACCCCGAACCCGCAGATTAAGAGTCTGCTGCTCTGCCAGTTGAGCTAGCGGCCCTCGAACGGGGGATTATACACGCTCTCGCGTCAAGTGCGAGAGGGAAGATTCGAAGCTACTCTACCTACAGTAGTTGCTTGATCTCGGCGGTACCGATAGCGCTGCTGGCAGTCACGATCAGGGCACTGCTGCCGCGCTCGAGGGCAGGGATCGTCACCGTCAATTTGAGCTCACCCCCGGCATTGGTCTCACCCTGCGCCAGGGTGGCCGGACCGACGACGGTGGAGATCATCTTGACCGAGATCCGAGTCCCCGGCACGGCCTGTCCGCTCAGGCTGCCCTTGGTGCGGAAACGCAGAGCCACGGTCTCACCGAGAGCGAATTCGTGATCCGCGTCCATCATCAGAATCAGGGCCTCCTGCTCGGACTCCGAGTTGAGGTAGTCCATGATGATCTGGTCGAGGGTCGGGCTCTCCGCTTCCGAAGTCGCGACTTGACGAGTCGGTTCCGTCGTCGGCAGGTGCTCCACCTCCACCTCGGGAGCCACCTTCGGGTCTTTCAGGAACTCCTCAGCGCTCATCGATGACTCGGCGGCCTTGCCTCCGGGAACCTGGCTGTCGTACTTGCCGCTTTGAATCTCGGCGATCGTCAATCGGTGCTGTTGGTCCATCAGCTCGACGATGCGCTTCTTGCCCTCGCCTGCATCCAGGGCGCTTTTGTAGCTCGTCCTCTTCTTGGCCAGCACCTGACCACCGACGTAGACCAGGCTTTCGATGAAAGCGCTGGCAATACCCTTGTCCTCGGTCTGTACATGAAAGACCACATCGGAGTGGGGGACGTCGGTGTTGTAGCCCGTAATCATCCGAGTGGCCGTGAGCGAGACATGATCGAGAAGAGAAATTCTAAAGATTCCGACGGCTTCAGGGCAACCTCGGGGTGGCTGCGAGGGCCCTGACCCTATTTGCTAGCCTTCCAGGCACGTGTAACAATAGCCGACCGAGGCGATCCCAAAGCGGGGCGGCCCGCGCCACGCCGCCACCCCAATTGCAACTGGAGGAAGATTATGGCTCAGCCTGACGCTGAAGGAACCACCAACGACCCGACGCTCGTCAACTACGAAGTGCGAGATGGCGTTGCCTACTTGACGCTCACCGACCCGCCGGCAAACACCTACACCCACGAGATGATGTGTGACTTGGACACAGCGATTCTCAAGGCCCGGTTCGACGAAGAAGTCCATGTCCTGGTCCTTACAGGCCTAGGCGAGAAGTTCTTCTGTGCCGGTGCCAATATCAACATGTTGAAGAAGTCCGACCCCTACTTCAAGTACAACTTCTGCCTACACGCCAACGAGACCCTGAATCGGCTCGAGCACACGCCAAAGCTGGTTCTAGCTGCCCTCAACGGTCATACGGTAGGGGGCGGCCTCGAGATCGCGATGGCCGCCGACCTCCGCCTCGCCAAGAAGGATGGTGGCAAGCTCGGACTACCAGAGATCAATCTCGGGGTCCTGCCGGGCACGGGCGGCACCCAGCGGTTGGCTCGTCTCGTTGGTAAGAGCCGGGCCATCGATCTAATGGTGACCGGCCGCCTTCTGTCCTTCGAGGAGGGTCAAGAATTGGGCCTGGTGAACGACATCTTGGACGGCGACGACTTCATGGGTCAGATCCACGACTTCGCCAAGAAGTTCTGCCCGCCCAACATGGCTTCGAAAGCCGTGGGCCGAATCAAGCGGTCGGTGCAGTCGGGAGCCGAGGTGCCTTTCGAGAGCGGCCTGGCCATCGAGCGAGAGTTGCAGCAGCAGCTGTTCCAGAGCGCAGATGCTCAGGAGGGCTTGAGCGCTTACATCGAAAAGCGCAAGCCCGAATTCAAGGGCGTCTGAGCTTCGACATTCGTATAGCCGCTGGTGGGTCGGCCGGTGGAGTGGGCCTGGCGGTGCTCACCGAGGGGTTCTCGTCATGAGTCAGAAACTGATCATTGAGCGCCACAAGCGGATCGTCACGATCACGCTGAACCGCCCACCTTTGAACATCCTCGATCTCGACATTCTGGCCGAGCTGCGACTTCAGCTCCGACGGCTCGACCAGGATGAAGAGTTGGCCGCGGTGGTCCTCCGTGGCGCCGGCGAGACGGCCTTCTCGGCTGGGGTTGCGGTAGAGGACCACACGCGAGAGCTGGTACCGACCATGCTGGAGGACTTTCACGGCGCGATTCGCTGCCTTCGGCAGATGAGGGCGGTGAGCATTGCCGCAGTTCAGGGCCATTGCCTGGGTGGCGGCATGGAGCTGGCAGCGGGCTGCGACATCGTTCTGGCCAGCGATAACAGTCGCTTCGGGCAGCCCGAGATCGAGCTCGGCTGCATCCCGCCGTTGGCGACGGCCCTCTATCCGAAACGCATTGGCCCGGCGAAGACCTTCGACCTGCTGATCACTGGGCGCAATGTCGACTGCGATGAAGCCGAGCAGATGGGTTTCGTCAGCCGACAGGTGCCGGCTGACGAGCTCGACATCGAGCTCGAGCGACTCAAGGATCAGATCGCTCGAAGGAGCCTGCCCGTGCTCAGATTGCTGAAACGAGCGATTCTGGCCGGTCGCGACCGGTCATTCGACGAAGCGCTGGCGGAGAGCGAGCGACTCTATTTGGAAGAGCTGATCGAAACGCAAGACATGCAAGAGGGACTGGCCGCCTTCCTCGAGAAGCGGACACCCGAATGGCAGCACAAATAACTCATTGCGCCCTGTTGGAGGAAGATCGACATGCCCGAGACCATTCTCAAAGAACAGGTTGGTCGAGTGGTGATTCTCACCATCAACCGGCCCGACAAGATGAACGCTCTCAATCAGCAGGTCCGTGACGAGATGCTGGAGCTGCTCGATGAGATCGCCGTTGACGACAGTATCGGCGCGGTCGTGCTCACAGGCGCCGGGGAGAAGGCCTTCATTGCCGGCGCGGATATCGGTGAGTTCGAAGGTCGAAGTCCCTTCGACCAGCGGCATGCCATGCGCTCGCCTCGGATCTTCGACGTCATGTCGAGCTTTCCCAAACCGGTCATCGCCATGATCAACGGCTTCTGCCTGGGTGGCGGTTGCGAGCTTGCCATCTCGTGTGATCTGCGCATCGCTTCTGATAAGGCTCGATTCGGCCAGCCCGAGATCAATCTGGGCCTGATCCCCGGTGGCGGTGGCACCCAACGCCTGCCCCGTCTCGTCGGACCAGGTCACGCCATGCGCATGATCCTCACAGGCGACATGATCGGCGCCGCGGAAGCCAAGGAGATCGGTCTCGTGGAGATGGTGGCGCCGGCTGACGAGCTTCGTGACCAGACGCTGGAGCTGGCCGCAAAGATAGCGTCCAAGAGCCCGTTGACCCTGAAGGTCGCCAAGCAGGCAGTCCGCGCCAGCCAACGCCTCGCCATCGAGGAAGGCGTCCTGTACGAGCGCGATCTCTTCTGCCTCTGCTTTTCCACCGCAGACAAGCAGGAAGGCGTGGCGGCTTTCCTGGAGAAGCGTCCAGCCGAATGGAAGGGACGATAAGGGGTTGAGGCGCCCGGCTCACCGCCGGGCGTTCCTTGTGGGCTTGGGGGTTGAGGAGTCCGTCGTCCCTCCGGCCGACCTTTGAGGCCGTGGGCCCCCCTCCCATTCCTCGAAACCCCTAGGCCCTTACGCCCCTACTGCCCTAAGCCCCTATTGCCTTTAACGGTGCCAGAGGTTCGTTCGGGTGGTTCGACAGGGGGGGCCGAGTCGAGCGCAGCGCAAGGGCCTTCACAGAGCACAAGAGATCCCGCGCGATGACGAGACAAGGGGGCGGCCCGCCCGCTGCAGTCTGAGTAGCCGACGCCGTCCCCCTACGGACCACCCGGACGAGCCTCCAGATCACCAACGTATTGCAGGGATGTAGCAACGGCCGCCAGAGGCGACGGCCGCTTCAAAACCTCCCACCCGGCGTTGGGCAGTCCAGGCCAGCAGTGCCAGACCACCCTCCAAAAAGCACCACTTAGCACCCAAAATGGACAGCTTGGCGGCCAAAGTGACAATCGGCCTCGCCCCCAACGCCCCAAGCCCTCAAAGGTCGGCCGGAAGGAACGCCCGGTCGCCTCAACCTCAAGCCCTCAGGGGATGTCGTAGCGGCGGCGCTTTTCCCACAGGGTCTTGCGACTGATGCCGAGCAGCTCGGAGGCTCGCCCCTGGTGGCCGCGGGTGTAGGCCAGCGCCCGCAGGATCTGGCGCCGCTCGACCGCCTGAAGAGACTCGGGTGGGCCGCTACGACGATCAGGGCACGGCGGATTCAGGGGGCCCGTCCCCTGCAGGATCAGGGCTCGCTCGAGAACATTTCTCAGCTCTCGCAGGTTGCCCGGCCAGGGGTACTCCACCATCCACTCTCGAGCACTGGTCGAGAGCTTCACATCGCTGATTCCGAAACGCTCTCCGAGATCCAGCAGGAAGAACTCGACGAGCGACGCGAAGTCCTCTCGACGCTCCCTGAGAGTCGGCAAACGAAGAGTAACGACCTCCATCCGATAGAAGAGATCCGACCGAAAAGCGCCACTGGCGACTCTGGAGGGCAGATCATCGGACCCTATCCCCAAGAACCGAACATTGGCATGTCGATCGGATCCACCCAAAGGGGCATAGGTGCTTTCTGCCAGCAAGCGCAACAACTTCGGCTGCGCTCCGATAGGGATGTCCTCGACGTGATCCAACAACAGAGTCCCACCGTCCGCGGTTGCTACTCGGCCGGCCAGTGGTGACTCGGCGCCGGTGAACGCTCCCGGGCGATACCCGAAGAGCTCACTCTCGAACAGTGAGCTGGGGATGGCGCTGATGTCCACTTCGACGAGGGCGCCATCGGACCGCAAACTGGTGGCATGAATCGCCCTGGCGATCGCCGAACGCCCAGTACCCGGCTCTCCGAGGATCAGCACCGGGACATCTGTGCGTGCCGCCCGCTCGGCGCCCCGGATCTGCTGCTCCAGGGAGGGGGAGTGCGCAAGAAGCTCGGAAACGGGTGAAGCGCTGGTCACTGCGTGAGCTCGTGGGTCACATCGGGAGCGTCGGCCCACAGCTTTTCGAGGCCGTAGAAGGAGCGGGTCTCCTCGTCGAAGACATGGACGACGAAGTCGCCGAAGTCCAGCAGCACCCAACGGGCCGCCTCATAGCCTTCGACATGGTGGGGCCGAACGCTCTCAGCACGCAATCTCTGGATCACTGCGTCCGAAATCGCTTGGACCTGACGCCCACTGCTCCCACTGCAAACCACGAAGTAGTCGGCCAGCGAGCTGATCTCGGAGAGCGCCAGGACCCTGAGACGGTTGGCCTTGAGGTCTTCCGCAGCAGCCACCACCTCCCGACATCGAGCGGCGATATCCGGCGGGCTGAGGGTCGGGTCGGTCATCGATAGAGGTCGTACTTCTGAATGTACTCTAGCACCAATTCCGGTAACCAACCTGCGGGCGGCTGGGCTCCCTCGGCCAGCATCCGACGCAGCTGGGTGGCCGAGACTGCTACCGGCTGATTGGTGATGAACGAGACGTTGTCCTGTCCTATCAGCGCGGACACTTCGGGTGTCAGTTGCGCTTCCAGGGCACCAGGTCGCCAATCTGGACGGACCAGAACCGCGAGCTTGACCATGGCAACGAGCTCCTCCCAGCGACTCCAGGTATGAAGCTCAGCGAAGCTGTCGCAGCCGATGAGAAGGTACAGGTCGGCTGCCGGTATCGTGGAGCGAAAATGCTCCACAGAATCCACCGTGAAGGCCTCTCGCATCGGTGCCAGCTCGAAGGGGTCGGCGACCAGTCCCGGTTCCCGCAAGAGCGCCAGCTCTACCATCGTCCATCGGGCTTGAGGTGGTGCAACCTGCCCTCCCGGCTTGTGGGGCGGCATGGCGGTCGGCAGGTAGATGACCTGGTCAAGGCCGAGTTGGGCCTGCGCCTCCTTCACCGGCAGAATGTGGCCGAAGTGAATCGGATCGAAGGTGCCACCGAATAGACCGATCTTCATTAGTCCGCGACCTCTGCCAGCAGCTGTCGCAAGCCGTTGACCAGCTCCTTGACGCCTGTCTGACTCACCGAGCTTATCTCGGTGTAGCTCAGACCCCTTTGACGCGCCGCCTCTCTCAGGTTCTCCCTCCGGTCCTCCCGAGCGGAGTCCAGCTTGGTCCCCACGATCCAGCGGGGCCTGGTCATGAGTCCAGGATCGAAGGCCTCCAT
>Ga0316187_10005876_pt1 | contig 10594 bp, 7 predicted proteins | sample CroRivburrow1_MG_FD_204927 | JGI IMG/M metagenome (GOLD analysis project Ga0316187, IMG submission 204927) | Coastal sediment microbial communities from Maine, United States - Cross River worm burrow 1 | ecosystem: Environmental > Aquatic > Marine > Coastal > Sediment | place: USA: Maine...
TCAAGACCGAGGAGGTGATCCATGGCAGATCTCGCGATCGCAGTCATCCATGGCATGGGCAGTCAGACTAGAGACTTCGCGGAACCGGTGATCGAGGAGCTCAGTCGGCGGGTCCAGAAGAGGGGAAAGGACCCGGCAAGGATTGCCTGGCAGCCGATCTATTGGGCGGATCTTCTGGATGGCGCTGAGCTCGCCTACTTCAATCGGGCGAAGAACCGGGGCAGCCTCGACTATCTCCGGTTGCGAAGATTCGTGGTGACGGCTTTCGGGGATGCAGTCGCCTACCAACCCGTTGCGAGCCAGCACAACACGACCTACCAGGACGTTCACGGCCGGGTCCGTGAGGCGATTCACGAGCTGTACGTAGAGGGTCTGGGATCGAAGCCGAAGCCGCTGATCGTCCTCGCCCATTCCATGGGTGGGCACATCCTGTCCAACTACATCTGGGATGCCCAGAAGGGCGGAGACGCCAGCGTGCCGCCGTTCGAGCGCATGAGCTGGCTTTCTGGGATCGTGACTTTCGGTTGCAACATTCCTTTGTTCACCTTCGCCTACTCGCAGGTCGAGCCCATCGAGTTCCCGCCCTCGAGGCTACGGGACGATCTCAAGGAGAGGGCGAAGTGGCTCAACTTCTACGATCCCGACGACATCCTGGGCTATCCGCTGAAGCCGATCAGTGAAGGCTACGCCGAGGTCGTCACCAGAGACGTCGCGATCAATGCCGGAGGTGTCTTTTCGAGCTGGAACCCGCTCTCCCACAATGGCTATTGGACAGACAACGACTTCACGAAGCCGGTAGCGCACTTCATCTCCAGCTTCCTCTAACCTCGGGCTATCTCTCAGCCACCGTTGATGAAGTCCACGATGTCGTCCGACAGGGCCTCGAGCGAGGGCTGATAGAGGTACATCATGTGGCCGCCTTCGTAATTCTTGATGATGAGGCGCTCGGGGTCGATGCCGCTGTGCTGGAGCATGTACTCCGTGGCGAAATACGAGGTCGTCAAGTCGTGATAGCCGCCGGCTGAGAACACCCTTAGCGCCTCGTTGTCCTTTGTCCCCTGGGCCATCTGTCCGGTTACGTCCACATAGCCGGCAAAGGCTCCGGAGCGATTCGACGGCCGCTTCCAATTCTGGTTGGCCTCGCCGCTCTGCCCGACATAGCGTTTGACGAGATCGACTCCCAGGTCATTTCGCAGGTAGCTCTGGAAGGTGGAGACATAGATCGGTCCGGTCTTGGCGGAGAAGGGGTCGCCGTCCGGGAACTCGGCCACGTCGTCGAGCTCGTCCTGGGTATAGCGCCCGTCGAGAAGGCCGACCGACAAACCCTCGTCTCGCAGTAGCTCCTTGATGAACCGAATCGCGTAGATCCGCAGATCGCTACGCAGAATGTAGCTCTCGGACAGTCCTGTGTAACGGGCCAACTTGGCTGCTACCCGTTGCTTCTCGGCGGTGTCCAGAGTGTCGCCTTTGAAGAGAGCTGCCAGATAGTCGTTACCTGCGAAGGTTTCCACCTCGGCTAGCAGGGTCTCCAGGTCGGGCCATTCATCGGGCAGCTTGCCGTGATAGTAGGCCGAAGCCGCATAGGCCGGTAGGTGAGTGGCGTAGGGCAGGTCGTTGCCGGTCACGAAGAACGGCAGGGTACCCATGTTGAGGGCTGGCGAGACCAGGATCAGCCCGTTGAGGCCAATATTGAGCTCCTGCTGCAAGCGCGGTACCAGCAACGCCGCGCGAATGCCACCATAGCTCTCGCCGAGGATGTACTTCGGTGAATTCCAGCGATTGTGCTGTGTGATGAAGGTGCGGATGAACTCGGCGACCGAGTCGGCGTCCTCGTTGTAGCCCCAGAAGTCCTCGTTTTTCTTCTCACCCAGGGCTTTGCTGAAACCCGTGCCGACGGGATCGACGAAGACGAGATCAGTGGCTCGAAGGAGGGTCCAGGGGTTGTCCTTGAGCCGGTAGGGCGGGCCGCCCGGATCGGAGGCATCGCTGGGAATGTCGATCAGCTTTGGACCGACCAGCCCGAAGTGCAGCCAGATCGAAGAGGACCCGGGCCCGCCGTTGAAGATGAAGGTCACCGGCCTGTCCTCCGGGTTCTCGACCCCGTCCTGGGCATAGGAGATCGTGAAGAAGCTCGCCGTCGGCTCGCCTTCTGCATCCTTGAGGTAGATGTCCTCGGCGGTGACCGTGTAGCCGATGTCTGTGCCAGCGCTCTGAAGGCGGTGGCTGCTCTCGAACTTCAGCGGCTCCGGCGGCGCCTTGGCTTCCTTTTTGGGCTCTTCGGCTCCCTTTTCCTCCTGGGCGTAGGTCACAGCGGCGAAAGCGGAACAAGCGAAGACCAGAGACCACGTGATGGCGAGACTTCTTTTGAACATGATGCTCCTCCGAATAGAGCCTTCTCTTGGGCAGAGACTTGACGGTGGAGTATACGTGCCTCGGCTGTCTGGGTTGCGCGACCCCCTATCGAGGTAGGCCATCCAATCAGGGGCGAAACGTTGAATCCCACCTGTTTGGGTGGCCCAATTTCGGCATCTCGAGACTAGACTGCGAACCTCAGCGTGCTACAGTCAAACGCACCCATCAAGACAAGACCCAAGGAGGCTCAAGTCATGGCAGACCGATCGACACGGTGGTACTTAGTCGCAATCGCTCTCGCTCTGGTTCTCGTCGCATTTGGCGGACCCACGTTCGCTCAAGAGACGGCAGAGGATGCCGAGGAAGCTGCGGAAGAGGGCGACACTCTGGCAGCCGAAGAGGAAGCCATTCTGGACGAGATCGTCGTTACGGCACAGAAGCGTGAACAGAACATTCAGGAAGTGCCGATATCGATTACCAGCATGAACCGGGAGGAAATCGCGCTTCTCACGGTCAGCGCTCTCGATGTCCGCTTTCTTTCGGGTCGCGTTCCCAGCCTGCTGATCGAGTCCTCGTTCGGCCGCGCCTTTCCGCGGTTCTATATTCGCGGTCTCGGCAATACCGACTTCGACCTCAATGCCTCGCAGCCGGTCTCCATGGTCTATGACGAGATCGTCCTCGAGAACCCGGTCGTCAAAGGCATGCCGGTCTGGGATGTGGAGCAGATCGAAGTGTTGAGGGGTCCTCAGGGAACTCTGTTCGGGCGCAACACTCCCGCCGGCATCGTCAAGTTCGACTCGGTCAAGCCGTCACAGGAGTTCGACTCCTATGTCCGCGCCTCGTATGGCACCTTCGACAGCATCGATGTCAAAGGTGCAGTCGGTGGGCGGTTGACCGATACGTTCTCGGCTCGCTTCTCCGGCCTCTATCAGGGGCGTAGCGACTGGGTGGACAATGACTTCACTGGTGAGAAGAACGCTCTTGGTAGCAACGAGACCGTCGCCTATCGGCTGCAGTTTCTTTGGGAGCCCAACGACCGGTTCGACGGCCTCATCAATCTTCATGGTTGGTCAGTGGATGGTACTGCGCGACTGTTCCGGGCCAACGTCTTCGACAAGGGTTCCAACAGCGTCGTGGACAGCTTCAGTCGTGACAAGGTCGCCTACGACGGCCTCAACGACCAGCAGATCGACTCTTTCGGCGGCATGATGAAGCTGAACTACGAGTTCGACTTCGGCACTCTGACTTCGGTCACTGGCTACGAAACTCTGGACATGTACAGCCGGGGCGACATCGATGGCGGCTTCGGAGCAGTCTTCGCGCCGCCGTCTGGGCCTGGTTTCATCCCGTTTCCATCGGAAAGCGCCGATGGCCTGCCGTATCTGGATCAGTTCACACAGGAGTTTCGACTCGCCAGCAACTCCGACCAGCGGCTGAGCTGGCTCGGTGGGCTCTACTTCTTCAACGAAGACCTGCAGGCAGATACATTCAGCTACAACACTCTCGGCGGCAACGAGCAGGACGGATACTCCTTCCAGAAGCAGACCTCCGACTCCTGGGCCGCCTTCGGTTCTCTGGATTACAATGCTACCGACCGGTTGAGCCTCCAGGGAGGGCTGCGCTACAGCAAGGACAAGAAGGACTTCTCTGCCGAGCGCCCGGACCCGACCTTCCAGACTCCAACCTTCGAGCCCATCACGGAGAAGACCGACTCCGATTTCACCAGCTGGGACCTGACGGCCAATTACATGGTGGGTGCCGACGTCAACGTCTACGGCCGGCTCGCCACCAGCTACCGGGCCCCCAGCATCCAGGGTCGTATCCTGTTCTGCGCCGACTTCGAGGGCGGTCTTAATCCCGACACCAACTGTGTGGACGTCGCCGATCAGGAGGAAATCTTCTCGGGTGAAGTGGGCGTCAAGACCGAGTTGCTCGATCGCACGCTGCGCTTGAACCTGGCGGCCTACACCTTCCAGCTCGACGGGCAGCAGATCGTGGCGGTCGGTGGTGTCACCAATACCGCTACGCTGCTCAATGCTGACAAGACCGATGGCTACGGGTTCGAGGCTGACATCGATTGGGCCCCGAATCAATCGTGGCTGGCGACCTTCGGCCTGAGCTACAACAGCACCGAGCTCAAAGACGACAATCTCACCGTGGCTGCCTGTGGTGGCGGTTGCACCATCACCGACCCGATCGCTGCCGACGGCTCGGTGATCGTGGACGGCAACAGCCTGCCGCACGCTCCCGAGTGGATTTTCAACGGCATCGTCGACTACCGGAAGCCGCTCGGCAACAACCTCTTCCTGGCCGCTCTCGATTGGGCCTACAACAGCGAGAAGCGCTTCTTCCTCTACGAGTCGGAGGAGTTCAAGTCCGATTTCTTCGAGCTGGGTGTGCGGGTCGGTTACACCTTCGCTCAGGCCAAGTACGAGGTGGCGCTGTTCGGCCGCAACATCTTGGACGAGGTCATTGTCAACAACGGCATCGACTTCAACAACCTGACGGGCATGGTCAACGAGCCCCGCATCTGGGGTCTCGAGTTCGTCGCCCGGTTCTAGCTCGATTTCTGTGATCTGACGACAGCTACGAACCCATCATGGCTGTGACAAGGGATCTGGCGCGTATCTGCGCCAGATCCCTTTTTCTATCTCCGCTCCTCGCGCTGGTGCTCGCGTGCCAGGCGCCGACGGCTGAAGCTCCGCCAGAGTCCGCTGCCGCAGAATCAGCCCAACTGGTGGTGATGGGCGGCACGATCGTCACCTTCGATCCCGAAGGCAGGGTGATCGAGGATGGAGCGGTCGCAATCGAGGACGGTCGAATTGCGGCTGTCGGTCCAGCGGCAGAGATCGAGGGCGCATACCCCGAGGCTCGGCGTATCGATGCCAAAGGCGGTCTCATCCTTCCCGGCCTGATCAACGCCCACACTCACGCTCCGATGGTCTTCTTCCGCGGGCTCGCGGATGACCTGGAGCTCATGAAGTGGCTCGAGGAAGTCGTGTTTCCGGCTGAGGCCGAGCACGTCGACGAAGAGCTCGTGCGGTGGGGCACCCGACTCGCGTGCCTTGAAATGCTCCGCGGTGGCATCACCACGTTTGTCGACATGTACTACTTTGACGACACGATCGCCGAGGAGGCCGAACGCTGTGGCATGCGTGCTGTCGTCGGCGAGACCCTCATCGACTTTCCGGCTCCCGACAACAAGAGCTGGGAGGAGGCCATCGAGTACACGCGGTCGTTCGTCGAGCGCTGGCGCGGGCACCCGAGGATCACCCCAGCTGTGGCACCCCACTCGCTTTACACGGTGTCGACCGAGCACTGGACCGAGGCGCACGCGCTCGCGGAGGAGCTCGATGTGCCATTGCTAACCCATCTCGCCGAGGGGCAGGCCGAGATCGACCGGGTACTCGAAGCAGCCGGAATGACCTCGGTCGAGTACCTGGAGCACCTGGGTCTTCTGGACGACCGACTGGTGGCGGCTCACATGATCTTGCCGACTCCAGCCGAGATCGAGCTGTTGGCTCGGCGGGGAGTCGGAGTCGCGCACTGCCCGCAGTCGAACATGAAGATCGCAGCTGGCGTCGCACCCGTGCCAGCGATGATCGCGGCCGGCGTGGCCGTGGGAATCGGTACCGACGGTGCCGGCTCCAACAACGATCTCAACCTTTGGGAAGAGATCGACACGGCAGCGAAGCTGCACAAGCTCGAGAGTGGCGACCCAACCGTCCTACCTGCCCGCCAGGCCTTGGGGATGGCGACCATCGAAGGAGCCCGTGCCCTGAACATGGAGGACGAGATCGGCTCCTTGGAGGTGGGGAAGCGGGCCGACATGATCGTGGTGGCGACAGACAGCCTCCACCAGCAGCCCCAGGATCCCGCCGCTAATCCCTACTCCTTCCTCGTCTACTCGACCAAGGCCTCTGATGTACGGACCGTCATCATCGAGGGTCGGGTGGTCGTCGACAACGGTCAGGTCCTGACCCTGGATACCGCGGAAGTCCTCGAAAGGGCCGCCCACTACCGAGCCATTCTGACCGGTCCTCGAGATGAGCCCCGCTAGATGGCGGGAATTTGCGATGGACCCGGAACTCACGACCGTGGCAAACGAGGTCCCATCACTCTAGAATCCGGCCGCCACTCGGAGAAGTGTGGCTCCGACTATCCGGTCCCCGACCGGGGTTGGACTTTAGAGGACACTTGACGATGATGATGCCAGACTCTGGTTTGTGGGCCCTTGTCGGGATTCCCGTCATGATCTTCTTCGCGCGGATCATGGACGTCACCCTGGGAACGATGCGGATCATCCTCGTTTCCAAGGGGCAGCGAAGCATCGCACCATTCGTAGGTTTCTTCGAGATTCTGGTTTGGTTGGTGGCGATCGGGCAGGTCGTCCAGAACCTGGACCGGCCGCTCAACTACTTCGCCTACGCCGGTGGGTATGCTGCTGGGACCTGGCTGGGCTTGGCTTTGGATGAGAAGCTTGCTCTGGGACTCCTCGCCGTGCGGATTATCACGCGAAAAGACGCACAGGAGCTTATCGAGAACCTCAAGGAGAGTCAGTTCGGTGTCACGAGCGTGGCGGCGCGGGGATTGACCGGGCGGGTTCGCCTGATCTTTACCGTGGTGCGGAGGCGTGAGCTGAAACAGGTGATGGCTGTCATCCGGGCCCACAACCCGCAGGCTTTTGTCTCGGTCTCCGATGTGCGCGTGGCGACCGAGGGGTATTTCTCACCAACCAGCTCGACCTACCCACGTCTACTAGACTCGCTGCGGAAGAAGTAGCGTCTCCTGTCGGACGAAGAGCGCGGCAATCGCGCCCTGTGCTCAGACGAGCATGCCGGCGAACTCACCGGCCTTATGGACGAAGACGGTCGTTTTCAGTCCGTCCGTCAGAGCCTCCATTCGCTTCGCATAGGCTGCTTCGCTACCGGGCGGGGGATTCTGCAGGCCCAGGAAGACCAGATCGGCGTTGGCACTGCTACTTCGGATCACTTCGGCAATCGATGCGTTCGGGGGCTTGGTGATGATCTCCGTCTCCGCCCCTATGCGGATCTCCTGGAGTAGGGACTGCAGTCCGTCTCTTTGCAGCTTCATCTCGTCCTCGCTCCTGGCGATCGAGCGGATGACGATCCTCGCGTCACTCCATTCAGGATTCAGGCTCAGCAGGTAAGCCAGCATCAGCATCATGTCCCCGTTGTTCTCCAGGCCACCCCACCACAAGTCGATGCGCTTTTCCTGCCCTGGTTCGTGGGCCCAGTTGAGCCGCGCTATCAGAGTGCTCTTGCCGACTTTCGACAAAGCCCGCGTGATGCGCAGCCAGGCCTCCAGCCCGTCCGTAATTGGTTACCTCAAGTTTCGCATTCGTTTGGAGATGAGGGAAGGCACAGAGAGGACGGGACAACTCGCCGTCTGAATGACCCGCTTCGCTACGCTGCCCAGGAACTCTCGGCCAGCAGCGAACGAACCGCGTCCACCCAGTGCGATGACATCGACTTCTTCCTGATTCGCTGCCCGCACGATCTCCGCGGCCGGTATTCCGTCACGCAACAGCACACGAGCCGCGGCGCCATCCAGTCCGAATGTGTTCGAGAGTACGGCCAGCCTCTCCTTCAGAAGAGCCCGGCATTCTGCGACGTACTCTCCCCACAACTGACTCACTGCGATGTCCTTGTCCAAGCCCTTCGGCGTGTGGAGGACCGAAAGCAGCAAGATGGACACGTCGCGCTCATGGACGCGGAAGATCTCCTGAGCCGCGATGGCTGCAGCGTCGGCTTCGATCGAGAAATCAGTGGCGACGAGAATTCGGAGGGGAAGAGAGGCTCCCAGCCTCGCCTTCGGCCCGACGCTCAGAACGGGACAACTCGCCCCTTCGGCCACGCGCTCGGTGGTGCTGCCCACCATCAGGTCGTCGACGCCCCCCTCACCTCGAGTGCCCATCACGATGAGACCAGCCCGCTCCCAATCCGCCACTTTCAAGATCGACACCGAGGGTCGATCGTGAAGGAGGTGGCTCTGCACAGGCTGATCCGGGCTCCGAATGCTGTCTGCCAGCTCTGCTAGGCAACGATCCGCGTCCCCGATTGAGGCCTCGGCGAGCGGAGACAAAATGTCGTGTCGGCTAAGCAGAGGCAACGTCCGGGACACCGCGTGGACCAAATGGAGTTGCGCCCCATGGCTGCGAGCGATCGTCATGGCCCACGAGAGGGCCGCATCCGATGGATCCGAGAAGTCGGTAGCGGAAACGATCGACCGCAGGGTTTGGGCGGACGGTTGGTTCACGGATTCCATTCAGATTCCTTAGCTCCGACCGTCTCGGATTCAGACCTTCTGCTCGTGGATCTCGGCAAGGGTCAGCTCCTTGAGGTGCTCTACCAGTGACACCAGATGTCGAATCTGGATCTCCCAGATCGCTTCACCTTTTTCCGCGCTCGCCCGCGTCGGATCTCCAAACACTCCTGACTTGGAAATATGCTCGGTCCTAGCGTACCAGCCGACACTGTATTTGGAGGTGAAGTCCAAGTACTTGGTCGAGAACCTCGGGACGAGCGCCTTCGCCTTCCTCATGTCGACGAGCTCGGGGCGCACGGCCAGAGACGTGCTGGTCTCGATCTCGCCGGCGTGCACGTCGTTCTTGGTTTCGGTGATTTCGTAGATGTCGTGATCGCTGGTCTCTCCGCTATCGACGCAGGTGAAGATCCGGGAGTCTCGATTGATCATCTGCGCCGCGTAGTGCAGCGTTGCGGAGTTGCCACCGTGGCCGTTGATGATGATGAGCTTGGTGATGCCATTACGCGCCGCGCTGATGCCAACTTCGTAGACGAACTTGGCCAGCGCATCGTTCGAGACGCTGAGCGTTCCTGGGAAGTTGTCGTGGTGGTAGGAGACGCCGTAGGGGATCAGCGGCAGCACCAACGGTCGCGGCGGTTGGCAGGCCCTGGCTACCTGCTGGGCGAGGTAGTCGGCATCGAAGGCATCGGTGTCCACTGGCAAATGCGGGCCGTGCTGCTCGATGGCGCCGACCGGCAACAGTGCGATGTCGATTCCCTTGAGGATCGATTTCGCCTGGGGCCAGGAGAGCTTCGCCCATTCGTACGTCCCGTTGACCACCTTCGTCTGTTTGGTGCTGGCGTCGGGACGAGGCCGAGAAGCGGCGCGGTCGAGTGGGTTTGCGGAATTCAACGTCGGGTCCGTCAACAGATCGAGGGGCACCCACTCTTTGCCGTGCCGGCGCAGGGACCCCTCGGCATGAGACAGGAGGATCTCATAGAGGCGTCGGCGGATGGACTGGGGAACCTCGTTGATCGGTGAACGCTCCGGATGGAAGCGTAGCATCACCGGTTCACGTCGCCGAGCGGCCCGGACACTTCCGATACGGGGTTCCGCAATCAACCCCCTCTCATGGAGCAGGGCCCCCAAGTGCTGCGCGGCAGCGAGCTCTTGATGCACGCCTTTGTCGGCGAGATCCTTCCTGATCCGGTCGATTTGTTCCGGGCGATAGCCCGCGATGGCGGGATCGAGGCCGTTGGCCAGTAGCATGCCCGTGATGCGGCGGCACTTCTCGCAGTTACCGCACGGGCGCATAGTGCCCTCGACCTCGTGAGCTGCGTGACAGGAAACCTGCAGCTGGACGAGATCGGGGTAGCGTTCGGCGAGTGTCTTCTGAATCAGGAACTCCGACATGGGGCGCAGTACCGAGAGCTGCCGCAGCCCCCACTGTTTGCGCCCGTAGTAGCGACTCAGGGCATGATCGAAGTTGCGACTCTGATCGTAAAGCCCGTCGAAATGCGGGATGCCGCGATGCGATGCGCGCACCGTGGTGTCGTACTCGTCACCGATCAACAGATGGCCGATTCCTCGCTTGCGCAGCAGCGGCAGCGCTCCGAAGAGGAACACCGCGACTGTCCATAGACGGATCGGGTATTCGTCCGAGCGCAGGCTCTGGAAGTCGGGTCGCACCATGAGCAGGTGGCGCAGCATCCAGTTGAAAATCCGATCCGAGTTGGTCCAGACGCGGGACGTGTTCGGTACCGAGCGCCGGAACTCACGGAAGGAGTTCAGAGCGGTGAACCAGTGGCGGCCCGACTCGTTGATGAAGATCGGGTGGACCTCGCATTCCAGCTCCCGCATCAGGCCGTAGGTGAGCAGGCTGTCTTTGCCGCCGCTGGAGAGGATCGAGTAGCGATCCGGATCGCCCTGCCAGCCGTCGAAGCTCTTGGTATCCGAGGGCTCGAAAAGGACTCGA
>Ga0316187_10005878_pt1 | contig 10593 bp, 9 predicted proteins | sample CroRivburrow1_MG_FD_204927 | JGI IMG/M metagenome (GOLD analysis project Ga0316187, IMG submission 204927) | Coastal sediment microbial communities from Maine, United States - Cross River worm burrow 1 | ecosystem: Environmental > Aquatic > Marine > Coastal > Sediment | place: USA: Maine...
GGCGAGCGCCGACGTTGACTCCTTCCTAGAAGCCATTGACGAACGTGCTGACCAGATCATCAACCCCGCCGATCCGCGGCGGCCCCGCCTCGAGCAACGACGAGTCGACGCCCTCCTCTCACTCGCTCTCGACACCACCACTCCGGAACCGGCAGAGGGAGTAGCGCCGCGGCGTCTCAAGGCCCACATCTTTGTTGACGCCACCGAGTGTGACCGCACTGGTGGTGAGGCAGGGGCTATCACCCGCTCCGGGATCAAAGTCGGGCCTAACACCCTTGAAGAGATCCTCTGTGTAGGGGAAACCCAAACCACCGTTGTCGACATAGACGGATTGAAGGCAGTACCGACCGACGGGGACCGGCTACCCAACCGGACCCGGGACTATCTGTTCTTCCGCGACGGCGGATGCACCGCAGACGGCTGCTCGAGCCGCTACCGCCTCGAACCCCACCACATCACCCCCCAAAGCAGGGGCGGCACCCATGAACCAGACGGTCTCACATTGCTGTGTTGGTTCCACCACCACGTGGTGGTCCACCAAGACGGCTTCACGATTGATCCCGAATCGCCACCAGGTAGGAGACGATTCCTCGCCCCCGGCGTCACCCGAGCCCCACCCCCGGACTAGACGCTCACCCCCTACGCCTCCCAACCGCCAAACAACATCACCCACCCACTAACCAGAACCGACCCCTCGTCACTGCTACGACGTTCAAGCCGTCTAATCGCGTCTGCCCCACTTCAACGCAACCAGAACCCCTCCTCGACGTGATGCCGATACAGGGCACTCCGTGCAATGCGTGATATGGCACCCGGTTTTGTGATCGGCGTGGCTCGGTCAGCGGCGCTGAGGGGTGTGAGGATGTGACTGGGTGCCAATGGTGCCGATATTGGGCGCTCGGGGCAGGCGGTTCAGCCCTGCTCGTCCGTGGGCCACGTGTAAGCACGCCAGATGATCAGCACGTTGAACAGTACGTAGAAGACCCCCAGGTAGTACTCCCATCCCTGGGTGGCATCAACAAAGAAGACTAGGTTGAACAACAGATACACGGGAGCCACGATGAGGTTGGCCAGCCGAACGTAGGCGGGACGCCCCACCAGGCAGAAGACGACCATCATTGTCAGCGCAATCGCGGTCGTGGGCGCAATGAAGAGGATCAACGAATCGGTGGCAGGCTCGCCCATCTCCTGTACCAGGGTGAACATATCCCCGAAGATCCACAGTATGAAGTGACATATCCAGAACACCGCTAGCAGTATCCGTATGTTCACCTTCGGGTCTATCAGAACCGAGTCGGCCTGTTCTTCTTTAACCACGGTCACCTTCCGTTCGGCCTCACGCAATGGTCACTTGACTGCACCAAGTCGGACAAGGGCCAGAAGTCCCAATCACTGCCCGTAGCCGGCAATCCAGAGTGGCCCACCCCATCACTTCGCCGCCCCGGATCGTGAACCAGACAGCGGGAAGGTTCGGACAGGGGTCCCGAGGCATCCATGGCGTAACGCTCGCCGACGTGCCGCTCGGCGCCATTTGAGCGGACGGGCGATATGGCGCCCGACGTGGTGATCGGGGCGGTCCACCGCGATGTGTCTCCACGGTGGGGAGACGAGGGTGGTTTGGGTGAGGCCCACAAGCCAACAGAATCTGCGGTACTGCCGAAAGCCAAACGTCCCGAGCCAGGTCCCTGCGAGGCGCCCGCCAGGGCGCCGATGTAGGTAGAGGGGCGCAACGTTAGAGCGACGCTCCCGCCTCGTGGTAGTTCGAGAACTGGATGCAACAGAGCCCTGAAGCCGGGAATCACCCCACGCGACGCGCCCCCCTACCCGCGACGGCGACTCCGTCGCCGGCGGGGCCCTTCCCCCCTTCCGGGAGGACACATACAACACGCCTAACGCCGCGAGCGGTATCGAGCACCCCTTTCCGCTCAATGCCGGCAATCGCGCGCACTCGGAAGGCCACGTTGAGCGACTGCCACCAGCTTCAGCTGATGCCTCGGCTGGCCGAGCGACATGCCAACAGCCGGGAGTGTCAACAACCTCCATGGACAACACATCCACAGGTCCGCCTGACCGCAGCAGGGCGTTGACGGCTGAACCGTCCGGTCGCCCCCAGATCAGTCGGGGTCGCTCATCCGGACCAGCCTGGTCCCGGCAGGAAAGCTCCCGTGCCTTCAGCGTGAGGTGACCCGTCCCGGGCGATCTCCTGCCCTCGCAGGTACGTGGCGACGACCCGGCCCCGAAAGCGCCGACCCGCGAACGGAGACCATCCGGCCTTGGAGATGACCGTGTTGTCCGTCAGCTCGAAATCGGATGAGGGGTCGACCAGAACAAAATCGGCATCGGCGCCTTCTCCAAGCCGGCCCTTGCGCGGGAAGAGCCCGTAGCGGCGCGCCGGTGCCTCTGAGTACAGCTCCGCAACCTTCTCCAGCGGGAGGTTCCCGGAAAGGGCTGCATCGAGTAGCCATGGCAAAGTGGAATCGAGGCCGGGCAGTCCGAAGGGTGAATCCCAGATATCACCCGCCATCTTCTGCTCTCGAGTGGACGGGGCATGATCCGTGGACACGTGAGAAAACGTCCCGTCGCCCAGAAGATCGAGCATCGTTCGTCCTTCCGCATCGGATCGAACGCGTGCCGGCGGAGTGAACTTCCGCAACGGCCCTTCCTCGAGGATTTCGTCTTCCCGAAGCGCGAAGTACTGCGGGCATGCCTCCGCCGAAAGGTCCGCCCCGGCGGCTCGGGCTTCGGTGACGAGGCGGGCGGCCTCCGGAGTGGACACATGGGCGATGGTGGCTGCGGCCCCGGTCATCCTCACCAGCGTGGCCACCAGGGCGATCGCGGCTTCCTCAGCCTCCCGGTTGCGCCACTCGATGACAACGCCGTTGTCGGTGCGGCCGGCTCCTCGCAACACCTTCTCGGCGGCGGCGGTGATGAGCTCATCCTCACAGTGGACAAGACACACTCCACCAAAGCCGGCCACGGTCTGCAGCGTCTCGAGCAAGTGGGTCGAGTCGATGCCGGGAACTCCGTGCGTGGTGCAGGTGAAGATCTTGAAGAAGGTGACCCCGCCGGCCCATAGGGATTCGAGCTGGTTGATCCTGTCCGGCCAGACGTGGGCGGCGAGGCCAAAATCGACGTCGGAGCGACCGTCGAGGTACCGCACCTTGCTCGTGAGATCGGCGGGCTCGCGTATCGGGTGGGCGTGAGTGTGTTCAACGACGGTCGTAACACCCCGGGCGGCCGCCGCCGCGGTGCCGGTGGGGAAATCCTCACGTTCGGTCGGCCCCGGGTCCATGAGGTGCACGTGGGTATCGACCATGCCCGGAAAAACAAGAAGACCGGAACCGTCGATCACGGATCCCACAGCATCGAGCTCAGGTTCTACTGCAAAGATCGAGCCGTCCCGAGCCGCGATGTCGGCACGATGTACGCCGTCGGGAGTCACGATCGTGGCGCCTTTGACCGTCAAGTCAGCCATGCTGACTCCATTCCAGCGGGTGCTGCGCACCTCCGGCCGAGGTTCGGGCTCATCGCCCCGCCGCCTGAATCGCTTCCCAGACCTTATTCGGAGTCAATGGGATCTGCAGCTCGTCCACTCCCCACGGCGCCAGCGCATCGAGAGCGGCGTTGAGAATCGCCGGCGGTATCCCAATACAGCCACCCTCTCCCGCCCCCTTTGCCCCAAGCGGGTTGGACGGCGCCGGATGACTGAAAAGCTCGGCGATCAGCGGCACGGACTGCATGGCTGAGGGCACCAGGTAATCGACAAACGTTGCCGCCCGCGGCTGACCATCCTCGCTGTAGTGCATCTCTTCGAACAGGGCGGCCCCAACGCCCTGCATCACAGATCCGTCGACCTGCCCGCCGACGAGCATCTCATCGAGCACGTTGCCGACATCATCGACGACGACGAGCGACAACGGCCTGACCACCCCGGTTTCGATATCGACCTCCACCGTCGCGATGTGAACTCCGTACGGGAACGTCTGCACTCCCTGCGAGTAGCGCTCCTCGGATCGCAACTCCACCTGGCGCTCCTCGGCGAACGCGGCGACCTCGGCCAAGGTGACCTCGAGGTCGGCGCTGCCCGCGACGTGGAAGGCCCCGCCGGAGACACGAATGTCTTCGGGCGCGGCCTCGAGCATCTCCGCCACGAGCTCGATGGCGGCAACCCGGACGCGCTCGGCACAGCGCCAAACCGCCGATGCACCAGCCTGCGCCGACCGGCTGGAGAAGGTCCCCCCGGAGTCCGCTACCGCGGCGGTGTCGCCGGCCACATAAGTGACCTGGCCCGGCGGGATGTCGAAGACCTCTGCCACTACCCGGCGCCACGCAGTTTCGTGACCTTGCCCGGTGGAAATCGAACCGGTCCGCGCAACCACCGTGCCGTCCCGGGCAACCTCGACGTCGCCGTACTCCCACGAGTCCACCGCCCCGCCGGATCTCTCAATGAATGCTCCAATCCCTATGCCGATCGGATTGCCGCTGCGACCGCGGTCTTTCTGTTCCACCCGGACCTCCGAGTAGCGGGCCTTCTGCAGGCCCAATTCGAGGGCACCGGCATAGTCTCCCGAATCGTGGCGGGCACCCATGGCCGTCTCGTGAGGCAGCTCGGCGATGAAATTGCGTCGCCTGACCTCAGCCGGATCGAGCTCGAGCTCACGGGCGAGGGCGTCCACGGCACGTTCGATGGCTAGAGCCGCCTCGGGCCGACCGGCTCCTCGATAGGCCGCGGTCGGCGGGAGATTGGTGGCCACGACAACTATTTCGAAGTCGACTCGCGGAATGTCATACAGACCCGTGGCCACGAGGCGAGTGAAGATCGGGACCCTCACTCCGCGATGGGGGTAAGCCCCCGTGTCGGCCAAGAGGCGGAACGTCGCACCGCGAATTCGCCCCTCTGGCGTCGCGCTGAGAGTCACCTCGTGACGCTGGCCCCTGCCGTGCGATCCGGCGAGAAATATCTCCCGACGTGATTGCATCCACAGCACCGGGCGGCCGAGGAGCAGAGCCGCCTTGGCGACCACCGGGTACTCGGGATAGAACCGCTTCATCCCGAAGGCTCCGCCGACATCAGGAACCGACACCCGCACCATTTCGTCAGGCAAGTCGAGGCTCCCGGCAATCTGGCGCTGGAGCTCATTCGGGCTCTGCGAGCCCAGCTCGAGGTGGACTCCTCCATCTGACGGAGTAGCCAGCGCCGTCAGCGCCTCGATCGGAGAGGGTGCCAGCCGAGGATGCTCCACCCTGACGGTCACGTCGATCAGGCCGCCGGGCAGCTCGGGCCCCTCGATCTTGCGGTCGCGGAACACAATATTGGTCCCGGCCGCGTCGTGAACGAGGGTCTCGTCGCGGATTGAGTCGTCTATCGAAACGACAGGGTCGTCGGGGTCTATGTCGAGGAACACCAGGCCGGCGGCGTCTTCGGCGAGCGCAGCCGACTCGGCGATCACAACGGCCACGGCCTGGCCCACAAATGTCACCCTGTCGTGCGCCAGCATCGGCTGGGCCATGCCCTCGGCGCTGATGGGTGGGAACGTCGGCAGATCCTTCAGATTGAGGTCGGCTGCCGTGTACACGGCGACAACGCCGGGCGAGTCGAGCGCGTCTGCCACGTCCACTTCCACGATGCTCCCGCTGGCGAACGGGCTACGCACGAACCACGCAATGAGCGCGTCTGCGGGTGCCGTGTTCGCCACGAATCGGCCCGCCCCCGTGATCAGGCGCTCGTCCTCGAATCGTTTGGTGGGGGCCGGCAACGGACCCGGATTGGATCGAACCGTCACCTCAAACTCCCAAGCCTCATGCCCACTCGGACACAATCGTGTCGACGATCTTGTCAATCGATGGGATCGTGGCGTCCTCCAGATTGTTGGCGGCGGGGAGTGGAATGTGGGGCGTCGTGATCCTGACGATGGGCGCATCGAGGCTCCAGAAGGCCTCATGGGCCACCAGCGATGCAATCTCAGCGCCCCAACCGCATAGGCGAGGATTCTCCTCCACTGTGGCCAGCCGGCCCGTTCGCTCGACTGAGCGCAGAATCGTCTGCGTGTCGAGCGGCACCAGCGTCCTCAGATCGATGACCTCCGCCGAGATGCCGCGCTCGGCCAAGCGCTCGGCTGCGGCCATCGCCCGGGGAACCATGAGCGCCAACGCCACGATCGTGATGTCAGATCCCGCACGCAGAATCCGCGCTTTCCCGAGTTCGTCGACTATCTCGCCATCGGGGATCGTTGCCTTCGTAGCCATGAGTGACTTGTGCTCGAAGAACACGACCGGGTCGGGGTCGCGGATCGATGCCGCCATCAGCCCGACGACGTCCTCGGGAGTAGACGGCGCCACCACCTTGAGGCCCGGGATCATCATGCACCAATTCTCGACGCTCTGAGAGTGCTGGGCTCCGAAGCGGGAGCCTGCACCGTTGGCCGTGCGAATCACGATCGGCATGCTGACCTGGCCGTCCGTCATGTAGCGCAGTTTGGCGATCTCATTGGCCACTAGATCGAAGCACACCGCCAGGAAGTCGCTGAACATGATCTCGGCGATCACCGGCACCCCTGTCATCGCGGCCCCGGCAGCAGCTCCGAGTATCGCTTGTTCTGAGATTGGGGTATCTCGCACCCGCTTCGGCCCGAACTCATCGAGCAGGCCGACGGTGGTCTTGAACACTCCCCCGGCGGCGGCGACGTCTTCACCGAGAAACACCAGGTTCGGGTCCCGGCGCATCTCCTGGGCAATGCCGTACGAGACGGCGTCGCGATAGCTCAGTTCCGCCACGCCGAACTCCCATCTGCCCACAAGTCTGTGAATATCGAGTCGAGCTCCGGCTCAGCTCCTGCTTTGGCCGCCTCGGTCGCCTGATCGACCCGATCTGCCACCTTGTTGGTGATCTCGGTGAGTGTCTCCTCGCCGAAACCACGCGCCAACAGCCGCTGGTGATAGACGACTATCGGGTCGTACTCGGCCCACGCCTTGACCTCGTCGGCTGGGCGGTATTTGCCCGGATCCGCCCGCGAATGGCCCCCGGTGCGGTAGGTGAGCGCTTCGACCAGAGACGGACCGCCGCCGCTACGGGCTCTTTCGAGCACACGGAGCGCGGTGTCGTAGACCGCGTCGACATCGTTGCCGTCGATGACGATCCGCTCCAAGCCGTACGCGGAAGCACGGTCGGCGGCCGGATGATCAACCGCGGTGATGAAGTCGACCGGGGTGTATTCCATATAGAGATTGTTCTCACACACAAAAACCACCGGGAGGTCCCAGATGGCGGCGAAGTTCAGCGCCTCGTGGAATGCTCCAATGTTGGTGGTGCCGTCCCCGAAGTAACACACCGTCACCTGACCGCTATCGCGCAATTGGGCAGACCAGGCCGTACCGTTTGCCAGCGTGAGATGGGCGCCGATGATGGCGTACGAGCCCATCATGCCGCGAGCCACGTCTGAAAGGTGCATCGAGCCACCTTTGCCGCCCATGAGCCCATTCTGGCGGCCGAGCAACTCGGCGAGCACGCCGTCCATCGGAGCGCCCTTGGACAGGGTGTGGGCGTGACCGCGGTAGGTGGCAAAGACGTAGTCATCGGCGCGCATCGCCTCCCCGAAACCGGCCGAAACCGCCTCCATTCCCAGCGAGAGATGGCTCGTCCCCTTGACCAGGTTCTGCATGAACATGTCGTATGCCCGCTTCTCGAGCTGGCGGAGCTCTTGAAGCCGGGTGTACAGGTTCAGCCGTGTCTCGTCGGCTAGAGCGAGGCCGGGATCTCCTTGCGGATCCGGTGTCCGCAGCGGCCTCGTGGAGTAGTCGTAGACACCTTGGTCCGCCTCAATACTCATTGGCAACCATCAACTCTTCACAGGGGAACAGCGTGATGATCTTCGGTCCGTCGGCGGTGCACACCACTTCTTCCTCAATGCGAGCGGCCGATTTGCCGTCGGCGGCCGGGGCGTAGGTCTCGAGGGCGAACACCATTCCCTCCTTGATCTCGACGGGGTCGTCCAGCGAGTTCAGCCTGCTGATGATCGGCCGCTCGTGGAGTCCGACGCCGAGGCCGTGCCCGAACTGGAGGCCGAAAGCCTCCATCTCGCTATCAAAACCGAACTCCTCTGCCTTGGGCCACACCTTGGCGATTTGATCCGTGGTGACTCCGGGTTTGACCAATTGAATGGCGGCGTCCATCCACTCCCGGGATTGTTTGAACGCGTCGCGTTGTGCCTGACTGGCGCGACCAACAACGAACGTGCGGTAGTAGCAGGTGCGATACCCGTTGAAGACATGAATGATGTCGAAATAGGCCTGATCGCCCGGTCGGATCAGCCGATCGGAGAAGACGTGCGGGTGGGGGCTGCACCGCTCGCCGGCGATCGAGTTGATGGCTTCGACGAACTCGGACCCCATCTCGAAGAGCCGCTTGTGCGCCAACCCCACGATGTCGCTCTCGCGGATACCGGGCTTGAGAGCCTCGTAGATGTCCTGATAGACGCCATCGACCATGGCGCACGCCTGGGTGAGCAGCATGATCTCGTCCTGGTTCTTGATTTCGCGGGCCGTCAGCATCGCTTGCTGACCATCCGCGACGTTGACCCCGGCCTTCTGTAGTTCGAGGAACACCGGGGTCTCAGCCATGTCGAGACCGAGTTCTTCTTCGGCCACTCCCTCTTCCCGCAGGATCGATGCAATCTCTTCGGCGGCGGCACGCGGGAGCCCGGTAAGAGGACCAATCGCTCCTTGCAGGCCGGTGTTGCCGCCGATCGACTGCTCTGGTCGCATCGTCGGATGCTGGAGCCGGTGGGCCTTGGCGGCCGAACCGAAGTCCCAGATACGGAAGTCACCGGTGCGGGTGATCAGGGCGTAGCGCTCCCCCTTGTTGAAAGCCCAGTAGCCAATGTGAGTCGACGTGAGATAGCGGATGTTGGATGTCTCGAAGAGCAGAAGGGCGCCGAGGTTGTGCTTCTCCATCGCCATCCGCACCCGCGCCAACCGGTAGGCCTTGAGGCGATCCCAGTTGACCCGCTCCTCCCAATCGACGGACTGGATTCCAGGAGAAGGTGTCGTGGCGACGGGGAACTCGAGGTTGCTGGCCATGTGACTGGTCCTCTCTCCGTTGATGAACGTACTGCAATCGATTGTAGCCAAGAGTCCGGGGGCAGGAGCTGTTGACGGGCTGGCTGTGCAAAGCCACTTCTCACAACGTTACAATCGATTGCAAAGCAGTCAAAAGGAGGGCCGGAATGCCGGCTGAGAATCATCGACTCGGGTGGATTGGCACAGGACGCATGGGTTACGCGCTATGCGTACGCCTGCTCAAGGAAGGCCACGATCTCTGGGTGTACAACCGGACCCGGTCAAAAGCTGAGCCATTGGAGGAACTCGGGGCCACCGTGGTCGACTCCCCGGCCGACCTGGGTGAGCGCGACATTGTCTTCACGATGGTGGCGGGTCCCAAGGACGTCATGGAGGTCACCGTCGGTGCCCAGGGGGTTCTGTCCGGAGACAACCGGCCCGGCATTCTCGTCGACTCAACGACGATCGACCCCGCTACTTCAGATGAACTGCGAGCGGCCGCCAGCGAACTCGGTACCAGCATCATTGCTGCGCCTGTGAGCGGCAACGCCAAAGTGGTCAAGTCCGGCAAGCTCACCGTCGTCGCCTCCGGGCCTCGCGACTCATACGACACGGTGGCGCCCTACCTAGAGGTCTTCGGTCGCAAGGTGACGTACGTCGGCGACGTCGATCAAGCCCGACTGGTCAAGCTATGTCACAATCTCCATCTCGGAGTGGTCGCCCAGTCGCTGGCCGAAGTGACAGTGCTCGCCGAGGCCTCCGGTGTTTCCCGCAAAGACTTCCTCGAGTTCTTCAACGATTCGGTTATGGGCTCGACGTTCACCCGATACAAGGCTCCGGCGCTGGTGAACCTCGACTGGGACCCGACGTTCACCTGGCACCTGCTGCGCAAGGACCTCGAACTGGGCCTCGCCACCGGTCGTGAGTTGAATGTCCCGATGCACACGGCCGCGCTGGTCAGCCAGATTGTGATGGATGGCATCGGCCGCGGCATGGGTGACATCGACTTTGGCGCCCTCCTCGAGATGCAGGCGGCGGCCTCCGGTAGAGAGCTGAAGTCGGAAAACGAGGAAGTCTCAGACGGTCTGAGCTGACTCCGAGGGGCCGGCGCCCGAGCCCGTGGGTTTGCGGACCCACATCATCTCGGTCTTGACTCCGGCGTCGTTGATGAGGTTGAACACCGGGCAGCGCGCCTCGGTCTCTTCGACGACCTCGGCGAGACGCGCTTCGCTCTCGTCGGTGGTGACCGTCGCCTGAACCCGCACCGTCTGGAAGTGAGCAGTTACGTCCCGCTTGCCCATCCGGCCCCGGATGTCGATCGTGAACCCGGCCTCGAACTCGATCCGCTCATAGGAGAACCCGAGATCGTCGGCGGTCCTGCGGAAAGTGACGGCCTCGCACCCGCACAACGCTCCCACCACAGCTTGCAGCGGCGACGGACCCTCCCCGGTGCCGCCGTGAGCAATCGGCTCATCGGTCGCAAAGTGTCCGTACTCCCCGAAGTCGATCAAGGCCATCATCGTGGCCTCGGTGGATGCC
>Ga0316187_10005879_pt1 | contig 10591 bp, 7 predicted proteins | sample CroRivburrow1_MG_FD_204927 | JGI IMG/M metagenome (GOLD analysis project Ga0316187, IMG submission 204927) | Coastal sediment microbial communities from Maine, United States - Cross River worm burrow 1 | ecosystem: Environmental > Aquatic > Marine > Coastal > Sediment | place: USA: Maine...
ATTTTTTTAAAAGGAATATTATATTTTTCAAGTATTGATGAAAGGCTTTGATTTCTTTTCACTTTACTTTCAATTACTTGCATTGAATCAATGGCAAAGCCATATAATATTTTGGGTTCAGGCTTTGTTTGAATAGTTATTTTATTGCTTGACGAAAGGTTATTATTTGAGCTTTTAAATAAGGTAGGTTTGCCTAAAAGCAGATATATTATTATTGATATAACAATCACTGCTGTTGAAATAACTAATGGTCTTCGCATAATTATATTTTGTTGACACATGTAGAAAGGTTGTTACTAGCTTCTTTTATCTTTTTATTTAGCTTATCTTTCTATTATAATTTCCGCAAATATAAAAATAACTTTCAAATAGTATTGTTTATAGTAATTTGAAAAATCATTCAGTCGGTAAATAATTACATATTCTGGTGTATGTGTGTTAGAAATTAGTCTATCAGATTAATTAATTCAGTGGAATTTTGTATACATTATTATACCTTTTAGGTACTTTGATGAGTAGAAATATATTATTTAGTATTTTAGTTATTGTTTTATCTCTATAATACTTCAAAAATTTGAGTTATATATAATGAAAATTAGTTAAAACTGTGTGGCTATTTTATGTCGAACTCGGGTTAATAAGAAGTCTAATTAATTTCTCTGTCCCTAAAACCTAATAAATAAAGTAAAGCATCGAGCCCAATGTTTGAAATGGCATGTTTGGCCGATTCTTTAACCTTTGGTTTAGCATGAAATGCAATTCCTAAACCTGCAAGCTTTAGCATTGGTAAATCATTCGATCCATCTCCAACAGCTATAACTTGCTCTAAATGAATATCTTCTTTAAAAGCCAACATTTTTAACAGTTCAGCTTTTTTCTCTCCATCAACAATTTCGTTCTTATGCTTCCCGGTAAGTTTACCATTAACTATTTCAAGGTCGTTGGCAAAAACATAATCGGCACCCAGCTTTGTTTTTAGGTAGTTACCAAAATAGGTAAACCCACCTGAAAGAATAGCTGTTTTGTAGCCGTATTGTTTTAAGGTTTTAAATAAGCGTTCGGCACCTTCGGTAATGGGTAGGTTATCAGCAATTTCTTTCATTACGCTTTCATCCAAGCCTTTAAGTAAAGCAACTCTTTGAATGAAACTTTCGTTGAAATCAATTTCTCCGCGCATGGCCATTTCGGTAATTTCGCTTACTTTTTCGCCTACACCAGCTTTAAAGGCTAATTCGTCAATAACTTCGGTTTGTATTAAAGTTGAATCCATATCGAAACAAACCAAACGGCGGTTTCTGCGGTAAATGTTATCCTCCTGAAAAGCAATGTCTATTCCAATTTCAACAGCAGTATCAATAAAAGCGCTTTTCATTTTTTCCTCGTTTACCGGTGTTCCACGAACCGAGAATTCCACAACGGCACGTGTATTTTTATTAAATCCGTTTAAGGGAGTACGACCTGAAAGTCGAGAAATGTAATCGATGTTTAATTGTTGATCGGCTATGATGGCGGTTACTTTGGCCAAATGCTGGGCTGTAAGTTTGCGGGCTAGTAAGGTTACAATGTATCGTTCCTTACCTTGTTGCTTTACCCATTTAGTGTATCGCTCCTGAGGAATTGGTGTAAACTTTACTTTAATATTAAGCTCATATGCTTTAAACAGAATATCTTTTAAAATTGGTGATGATTCTGAAGCTACAGGAACTTCAAATAGAATTCCTAAACCAAGATCTTCATGAATAACTGCTTGTCCTATATCAAGAATGTTAACATTGCTTTGTGCTAATATATTTGTAAGCGTAGCTGTTACTCCGAGTTTATCGTCGCCCGAAATATTTAATAGAATAATTTCTGATTTACTTGCCATGATACTTCTTAATTAAAGCAAGCAAAATTATAAAATTAAAACAGAATAATGCTATGAATGTCCTTGAGTGCCTGAGAATTTTTTATAATTGTGAAAATGCAACATGGTGTAGGCCGTAAAACGGGTAATTAGGTATTGTAGTAATACTCCAATTATTCCAGCAATAACAAGGATTAGTAGAAATTTCTCGCCATTTATTGGAATGTGGGTTAGTGAAGTAAACGTTTGCAAATAAGTTTCTATATCTACAAAAGCCATAAGGCCAGCCAATATCGAAATAATTAAAATAACCAAGGCCGAAAATGAAGCCCCCTGATGAATGCTTTTTCCAATGTCTTTTTCATCTTTAATATAGCTGATTATTCGCATAGCTAAATAGTTACCGGCAAATACTCCCAGTAAAATATTGAAAATAGGTACACCCATAAACAGACCTAAAATGATAATTTTAAAGAATTGGTAGGGAAGAACCAATACAGAATTTAGCCATAAGCCTAAAAACAAACCTAAAAATCCGAGTGAAATGGCAATCCATTCGTTTACAAAGGAGTTTGTAATCCACCAAAAAGAGAAAAATAAGGTTAATGGAATGGGAGTTTGGTAAATTGCTATCGCAAATACTTTTCGGTAGTAACAAATGATATTGAAAACAATACCAATTAAAAAACCGATAACACATAGGATTATGGTAACTCCAGTATTCTTAAACTCGAACCCAAGTAAATAACTATTTTCACCAATTAAGTAACCAGCCAATAAAAAACTTAGCGGAAATACTAAGGACAAAACAAATAATTTAATTTTTAATATCATTGACATTTGCTTAAGCTCTGGTAAAACTGGCTATTAGTTGAATCAACAATCAGCCATTAAAAATAAACCCTAATTGCAGGTTTGTTCGCTGCTTACTAAAGTACGAATTGCTTTTGAATAATAAAAATACAAGAACCGTTATTTACAATCGAATGGAATATTTCTAATGTGAAAATATTTTAATGGTTCAACCGAAGAGCTTGTCTGTTAGTCTATAAACCCCATTTGTTTTCAAAGAATAGATATTCTTTGACATTTTTATTTTGGCTGTTTAATAGATTTCTTGAGTCGCTAATATATAACTTCATTTTATCGAAATGTTCAGGAGATGCAAAAAACTCAGGTTCTAGTTCATATTTACCACAGGGCAAAATGTGAAAATGTTTTTTGCCCTGAATAACTGGAGTATATACCCAGGTTAAATAAAACCCACTTTCTTTAATACTTACATTGTTGTTTTCTTTTTGTAATACGAGTTTTATCATTTGTCCGCCATCGGTATATCGTTTGCGTTGGTTCGATACAAAATTTCCTAAGGAGTAAGTTATAAACAGTTCTTTTTCTTTAATACTATCTGTTTCCCATTCGCTTTTTTGCACTACATGTGGATGTGAACCGATAATATAGTCGACTCCTTTGTTAAAGCAGAAATCGGCAACATCGGTTTGGTATTTATTGGGTTCGTGCTGGTATTCAGTTCCCCAGTGAATAAACATAATAATCTTGTCAGTATTTTGGGCTTTGGCCAATTCAACATCGCTAGCAATAGATTTATAGTCAATTAAATTAACTACTGTTGGACTCGGAACTTTTATTCCATTGGTTCCATAGCTGTAATTTAATAAGGCTAGTTTAATTCCATTTTTATTAATGATGAATGGGGTGCTTTTGGTTTTTTCTTCTGTGGTACGAAAGGTACCAGTATGAGGAATTTGCAATGAATCTAATACATTTAGTGTTCTGATAATGCCTTTTTTTCCACGGTCGACACTGTGATTGTTGGCTGTTCCAAAAATATCGATTCCCGCATTTTTCGCAGCCAAAGCTAAATTATCGGGTGAACTAAACTGTGGGTATCCTTTAAATGGAGGTCCGGCTAGTGTTACCTCAAGGTTAGCTATGGCCACATCAACTTCACTTATTTCATTTCTTAAGTATTCAAATACTTCGGTGTAATCAAAAGAACCATCAGCTTGTCTAGCGCTGTTAATTTGCGAGTCGTGACCCATAATGTCGCCCATAAATAACAGCGATAAGTTGGTAGTACTATCTTTGACTTGTGCCAAGAGAACTAAAGAAAAAGAAAGCTGAAGAATTAGAATAAAGTAACGCATATGTATTTGTATATTTTAAGTACGAATATAATAGCTCTAAATTAAAAATATACAAATAGTAATAATTTTTGTTGAAAATTAATAGAAGCTATGTTTATTTTTGAAAATAAATTTTACTAAAATAACTAGTGTTTTAAGAAAAACTGAGATTATTTTTTATAGTTGATGTGTAAAAAGTCAAATAATACTTTGATCTGAAGTCAAAATGACATATAAAACCATACAATACAGGACATTGTGACATGATTCTTATAGAGGCATGCAATTTGGACTTTTGTTTAAGAAATTAATAAATATCATATAAAATGAATTTTTCCAATTATACTATAAAGTCGCAGGAGGCTATTCAACAAGCCCAACAGATAGCACAGGGTTATGAACATCAACAAATTGAAAATGCACACATATTAAAAGCACTTTTTGAGATAGATGAAAATGTTTTACCTTTTATTTTCAATAAACTGGGGGTTAATATAGCCATATTCCAAAAAACGTTAGAAGGTATTTTACAGTCGTTTGTAAAGGTTCAAGGAGGTGAAATAATGCTTTCGAGGCAGGCAGCACAAACCTTGAACGATGCAGCAAACATTGCTAAGAAAATGAAAGATGAGTACATCTCAATAGAACATTTATTATTGGCCATGTTAAAAGCAAACGACGATGTATCACAATTAATAAAAGACAATGGCTTAAATAAGAATGATTTGTCGGCTGCAATAAATGAACTGCGAAAAGGGAAAAATGTAAATTCACAATCACAGGAAGAAACTTACAATTCGCTTGAAAAATATGCAAATAATTTAAACCGATTGGCCAATGAAGGTAAGCTAGACCCGGTGATTGGTCGCGATGAAGAAATACGAAGAATACTACAGATATTGTCGCGTCGAACGAAAAATAACCCCATTTTAGTTGGTGAACCAGGAACAGGTAAAACGGCAATTGCTGAGGGCTTGGCACATAGGCTGGTAAGGGGAGATGTTCCTGAGAATTTAAAGGATAAAACTATTTACTCTTTAGATATGGGAGCTTTAATTGCCGGAGCAAAATACAAAGGTGAATTTGAGGAACGACTTAAAGCTGTGGTTAAAGAAGTAATAGCAGAAGAAGGTAAAATAGTATTGTTTATTGATGAAATACATACACTTGTTGGTGCAGGAGGAGGACAAGGAGCTATGGATGCGGCAAATATATTAAAGCCAGCTTTAGCCAGGGGCGAGCTAAGAGCTATAGGAGCAACGACTTTTGATGAGTATCAGAAATATTTTGAAAAAGATAAAGCTTTGGAGCGTCGTTTCCAGAAAGTAACTGTTAATGAACCCAATACCGAAAGTGCAATATCAATACTTCGTGGGATAAAAGACAGCTATGAAAGTCATCATAAAGTACGCATACAAGACAGTGCTATTATAACTGCAGTTGAACTTTCACAACGATACATTACCGATCGATTTTTACCAGATAAAGCCATTGATTTAATTGATGAGGCAGCATCGAAACTTCGTTTAGAAATAAATTCGAAGCCTGAAGAATTAGATGCTTTAGATCGGAAAATAATGCAATATGAAATTGAACTAGAAGCCATTAAACGAGAAAATGATGGAGTTAAGATTTCGCAAATTAAAAAGGGTTTAGCTGATTTAAAAGAGAATAGAGAGGGGATTTATGCCAAATGGAAAACCGAGAAAGATTTGGTTGACAAAGCACAAACCATAAAAGCCCAAGTTGACAATTATAAACAACAAGCAGACAGAGCTGAACGTGATGGAGATTTTGGTTTGGTGGCTGAACTACGTTATGGTAAAATCAAAGAAAGTGAAGCTTTGCTAGTGGAATTGCAGAATGTTCTTAGTGAAAATCAAGATCAGGCGCTAATAAAGGAAGAGGTTACCAATGAGGATATTGCTGAAATAGTTGCTCGTTGGACTGGAATTCCTGTTTCTAAGATGTTGAGTTCCGAGCGTGAGAAACTCTTGTATCTTGAAGATGAATTGCATAAGCGGGTAGTTGGACAAGAAGAAGCAATAGAAGTTGTTTCTGATGCTGTTCGCAGATCACGTGCTGATTTGCAAGACGGAAAACGCCCCATAGGTACTTTTGTATTTTTAGGAACAACAGGAGTAGGAAAAACTGAGCTGGCAAAAACGTTGGCCGATTATTTATTCAACGATGAAAATGCTATTACAAGAATAGATATGAGTGAGTATCAGGAGAGACATGCAGTTAGTCGTTTAATTGGTGCACCTCCAGGATATGTGGGTTATGATGAAGGAGGGCAATTGACTGAGGCTGTTCGCAGAAAACCCTATTCTGTTGTACTTTTAGATGAGATTGAAAAGGCACATCCCGATACTTTTAATATACTTTTACAAGTACTTGATGAAGGACGATTAACTGATAATAAAGGTAGAGTAGCTGATTTTAGGAATACAATTATCATTATGACTTCGAATTTAGGAGCACATATTATTCAGGATAAATTTGATAATATGGATATGAATGATCGTATGTCTATCATTGAAGAAACAAAAGTTGAAGTATTAAAAATACTGAAACAAAGCATTCGTCCTGAGTTCTTAAATCGTGTGGATGAGTTTGTGATGTTTACTCCATTAAATATTGATGAAGTTAAACAAATTGTTAAGCTGCAAATTGAAAGTTTGAAAAAGATGCTTGTGAAAAAAGCAATTGGCTTGGACATTACAGATGCAGCAATTAACTATTTAGCTGATTTAGGTTATGAACCCCAATTTGGTGCACGACCAATAAAAAGAGTCATTCAGCGTGAAATTCTAAATGAATTATCAAAACTAATATTGGCAGGTAAAATAAATTCAGAAAATGAAATACAAATAGATTATAATGAGGGGAAATTACAATTTAAGAATTAGCATAAGTACCAAATATAAATATTCTTTTACTTTTTTGCAGAAAAACGCTCATCAATTTCAAGGGCCTCAGTCATTATTCTTTTTAGTTCACCAATTCTTATTTCAGAATTATAAGGGATATAATAGGTTTTTATCATTTTGCGATTTTTTGTTTCCAGTAAACTTGCACATTTTTCAAAATAAGGGCCAGCCCAAAATCCAATATCTATACCCTTAGGTTTAGGATTTAAATAACAAAAGGGTTTATTTCGTGAAAAAAATGGAATTTTATAACTGATTTTTTCAATAACTGAGTTATCGGATTTTAGAATAATTTCTCTCAATAATAAAAGAAGCTCACGGGATTCAGAATTTTGATCAAATATGTATTGTTCTACAGGGTTCATAGCATCGAATATTGAATAAATATTAAAAACCTAAAAGGGTAAATTTGTTTTGTTTAATTCATAGAATGACTCATAGTCATTCTATGAATAGTATTGACATTATTTAATATAATCCGCCGGATTAACAAACTCACCATCTTTACGTATCTCAAAATGTAAATGAGGTCCGGTTGATAAACCAGAACTGCCAACCAAGCCAATAATATCGCCTTGTTTTATGTTTACTCCAATTTCAGTTTTAAACTCCGATAACTGAGAATATAAAGTGTAAAATCCATTGGCATGTTCAATAGCAATTAACTTACCATAGCCACCTTCTTTAAATTCTTTGCGAATTACAGCCCCATCGGCACTAGCTATTATCGGAGTGCCTGTTTTTGCTTTATAATCAATGCCATTGTGCATCATTTTTTTCTTTTGTATTGGATGCATACGCATACCAAAAACTGCTGAAATACTGCACTTATCAGCATCAATGGGTTGAATAAATGATATTGGAGTTTCTTTTACATTGTTGGTCTTTGTAGGTTTTGTTGCATCAGCTTTAGGGTGTAATCCGAACGATTGAATTAATAATGCTGCTACTGGTAATAAAACTAAGTAACGGGCTTTACTAATTATCGATGATTGTTTTTTAGTTATCATGGTAATTCTATTTTTTAAAGTTTTACAATAAAAATTACTTGATAACCCAATTAGCGTGTATTTTTCAGTTTCGTTGGCTAACAACTGTAAGTACTTTATTTTTTGTTCCTTATTTTGAGTTACTTTTTTGTCGGCTAAAAATTCGTGAACACTTTTAATTGAGTTTTTGAAAGAATAAACAAAAGGAACAAACCAAAAAATAATACAGAATATTTCACTTATTAAAACATCGAGTGTATGTAATTGTCTTGCATGAACTTTCTCATGTTCAATTATTGGGTTAGAATTCGGCTTGTTGTGCAATTCAGTAGGAATAAAAATCCAATAAAAGAAGGAGAAAGGAGCCATATTTTCAGTGGAAAATATAAAAGTATATTTTCCTTGTTTTAATGCTTGTTTTTTTAAACGGTAACGAATTAATTTAAAAAGTTGAATAGTAAGTTTAGTAAACAATACAAAAAATACAACCCAATAAAGAATCATTAAAATATTAGCTATTGGCATAGGTGTTTTATTCGTTTCTAAGCTTGTTTGCTCAATAGAATCAATAAAACCATCGAATTGTCCAATGTCAAATATGGGTATACTATTTTGTGGTACAAGAATATTACTTGGAGCAATATTAACTATTGGAATAACAAATGAAAGAATTACAATTGCCAATAATAAAAAACGATTAGCTTGATGAAAAGTAGTTTTACGCAGAAATAGCCAAAACAATATATATAACATTGAAAAGCTAAAAACAATTTTAAAAAAGTATATCCAATACATAACTTATTTATTTTGATCTTTAAATTTGCTAATTTTATCCTCAACCATTTTCTTAATTTCCTCTAATTCACTCAAGTTTAAATCTTTTTCGTTAGTGAAAAAAGAAGCAAATTTTGTCATTGATCCATTAAAAAAGCTTTTTACAATGCCTTTAAAATGGCTTCCAAAATATTCGCTTTTTGTAATAAGAGGGTAGTATTCGTGTATTTTTCCGTAAGTATTATATGCAATTACTTCTTTTTTAACCAAAACCCTAATTACTGTGCTAATGGTAGTATATGCAGGTTTTGGTTCTGGGAATTCATCAACAATATCTTTTAAAAAAGCTTTCTCAAGCTTCCATAAGTACTGCATTATTTGTTCTTCGGCTTTTGTTAATTCTTTCATAATGCAAATATAACTATAAATTTAATAATACAACTATAAATATAGTAATGAAATCAATCTTATTATGTAAAATTAAACTCTTTACATATATTAATAATCAGATATTCAGTGGCTTAACATAATATTATTTTCCAAAGACATGCAACAAAATTAAACTGAAAGTGTTAAATTAGTATGTCAAAGAATTTTAAAATATTCTTTATCCAATAATATTATTCAGGCATTCCCCACGAATTGCCAGCTTTTAGTGGAAGATTAACAATATTAATATTTAGATATAGCTATTTAATAATAATATAATCTGTACTACTATGAAAAGAGTTTACCCAAAATTATTATGTTCGGTAGTGACATTAATTGTTCTATTGCAAATTTCTGTGTTATCTTTTGGTCAAATTACGACTGGTACTTATACAGTTGGTGCAGACCTTGCAAATGATTATCAAACAATTAACGAAGCAATTGATTCTTTAGAATCAAAAGGGGTATCGGGCCATGTTACACTTAGTTTGGTTGATGCAGAATACAATGAAAGAGTTGGTATTAGTGAAATCCCAGGAACTACAGTTGATAATACTGTTACTATTGAATCAGCTACACAGAATGCTGATGATGTAAGGATATGGTCAGGTGAAACAAATGGTTCAGGTATAAACTGGGTAGTGGAATTTAATGGTTGCGATTATGTTACTATTCAATATGTAACCATTCAAAACACTACTATTAATTCCAGTTATACAAGGGTGATTTCTTTTTGGACAGAATCAACAAATAATAAGCTACTTAATAATAAAATTATTGGAGAGAGCGGTGGCCCTACCGGTACAAATGAATGGTGTATATATTTAAAAAATTTACCTGTTAATAACACTGAAATCAGCTATAATGAAATATCCGGTGGTGCGGGTCCTTGTTGGTTTGACAATTATGATGCAGGGGACGTTTCTACAGGGGTAAAGTTCAATTATAATACGTGTACTTCAAATAATGGAGCTATTTTTGAATTTTGTTATGGAGTTGAAGCAATTGGTAATGAAATACATGCTCCAAGAGGAGAGGGTATAGTATTTACTGAATGTGATCAGGCTATACGAGTAATGGATAACATTATCCACGCTACATCTACTTCTCAGCATTCAGGCTTACATTTCAATAATTGTAATGGTGGGACAAACGTAGAAGGAATTATTGCTAATAATGCTATTTATGTTCATCCTTCTGATGACAACTGGGGAGATGCTAATTATGGGATCGAGGTTCTAAATTCATCCCATCAATGGTTTTTTCACAATACAGTAAACAATCATGGAGCAAGTCTCAAAAGTGCTGCTATTTATTTAAATAATAATAGTGCATTAGTTCTACAAAACAATATTTTCGTCGCTAATAATAATGGTCTAGCTTTTTACGCGAATAATGCTGCAAATATTTCTACCTGTAATTATAATAATTTTTATACCAGGGGAAGTCATATCGCTTATTATAATGGAGCAC
>Ga0316187_10005882_pt1 | contig 10586 bp, 8 predicted proteins | sample CroRivburrow1_MG_FD_204927 | JGI IMG/M metagenome (GOLD analysis project Ga0316187, IMG submission 204927) | Coastal sediment microbial communities from Maine, United States - Cross River worm burrow 1 | ecosystem: Environmental > Aquatic > Marine > Coastal > Sediment | place: USA: Maine...
GCCTACGTTCGGCCTCTGTTTTGCCGCGGCGTCGGACCGTTCCGCTGGGCCGCTTTATCCGGCGATCCGGAGGACATTTACAGGACCGACGCCAAAGTGAAGGAATTGATTCCCGATGATCCGCACTTGCACCAGTGGCTCGACGCAGCACGCGAACGCATTCACTTCCAGGGCCTGCCTTCACGCATTTGCTGGGTCGGGCTTGGGCAGCGTGACAAGCTGGGTCTCGCGTTCAACGAAATGGTGCGTAACGGCGAACTCAAGGCACCCGTGGTGATCGGCCGCGACCACCTCGACAGTGGCTCTGTTGCGAGTCCGAATCGCGAGACCGAGGCGATGAAGGATGGCAGCGACGCTGTATCCGACTGGGCGATGCTCAACGCGCTACTGAGTACAGCCGGTGGCGCAACCTGGGTCTCGCTGCACCATGGCGGTGGCGTCGGCATGGGTTACTCGCAACATGCGGGTCTCGTCATCGTTTGTGATGGCACCGAGGCCGCGGATCAACGTATCGCGAGGGTTCTTTGGAACGATCCGGCAACCGGCGTCATGCGGCACGCCGACGCAGGATACGATCTTGCGATCGAATGTGCGCGCGAACACGAACTTAATTTACCCATGGTCGATTTCGGGGACGCGTCATGAATCTGACAGTCAGTAACCAGCTCGTCACGCTAGGCGAACTGCGCCAGGCATGGCTCGAGCCAGTGACGGTGGATCTCGGTGACGACGCGCGCCGCCGCATTGCCGAGTCGCGAGAGCTTATCGAAGATGTCGTGGCGCACGGTGACCGGGTCTACGGGGTCAATACCGGTTTCGGCCAGCTTGCTTCGGTGCGTGTCGGCGACGATGAGCTCGCACACCTTCAGGAGAACCTCGTGCGATCGCACGCCGTTGGTGTAGGCGAGGATCTCGATGACAACATCGTGCGGCTCATCATGCTCATGAAGGTCATCGGGCTAGCTGAAGGCTTTTCAGGTGTGCGCCTTGAGCTGGTCGAGCGGCTCTGCGACCTCATCAATAACAATATCTACCCATGCATCCCGTCGCGCGGTTCCGTAGGCGCCTCCGGAGACCTTGCGCCTCTTGCGCATATGGCGAGCGCATTGATCGGCCTTGGCGAGGTACGTGTCGATGGTAACGTGGTTCCGGCGATGGTTGCCCTCAAGGAGGCAGGCATTGAGCCAGTCCGGCTGGCGCCAAAAGAAGGGCTCGCACTGCTCAATGGAACCCAGGTTTCCACAGCACTCGCGCTAGGGGCCGTGTTCCGCACCGAGAACGTCTTGTCAGCCGCGTTGATGGCCGGGGCAATGTCCTCTGATGCGATCCAGGGTAGCGATACGCCCTTCGACCGCCGCATACAAAACGTGCGTGGCCATGGCGGCCAGATTGCCGTAGCCAGCGTGCTGCGAGAGCTCATGCAGGGCAGCGACATTCGTGCGTCCCACATCGACTGCGATCGTGTTCAGGATCCCTACTGCATTCGCTGCCAGCCGCAGGTCACAGGTGCCTGTCTCGATGTTCTTCGCCACGTGTGTGGCGTGCTCGAAACGGAAGCAAACGCGGTAACGGATAACCCACTCGTGTTTACAGACTCCAGGGCGGTTCTGTCAGGCGGCAATTTCCACGCCGAACCGGTGGCGCTCGCTGCCGACTATCTCGCGCTCGCCATCGCCGAGATCGGTGCTTTGTCGGAACGTCGTATCGCGCTGCTCATCGACTCACATCTGAGTGGGCTGCCTGCGTTTCTTGTCGAGGACAGCGGTCTGAACAGCGGTTTCATGATGGCCCAGGTAACTGCGGCAGCGCTGGCTTCAGAGAATAAATCGCATGCGCACCCGGCGAGTGTCGACAGCATCCCAACGTCGGCGAATCAGGAAGATCACGTCAGCATGGCGACTTTTGCGGCCCGGCGATTACACAACATGCTCGACAACGTTGCGGATATCGTAGCGATCGAGTTGCTGGCTGCGGCCCAGGGTATTGGTTTTCACAGACCGCAGACGAGTTCTCCGGCGATTGAGGAAGTTATCGCGGCGTTGCGGGAATTGTCACCTGCCTATGAAGAAGACCGATCCTTGTCCGCGGATATCAAACGCGTCGCCGCGAAGATTGACGGCGGCGACTATTGCAGTTACGCAGATTCGATTTTGCCAAGCCTGAGCCAATGACCGACGTTTTCAGTTTTCACGCGGGTGATTCACCGCTGCTTATCAGTGTTCCGCACGACGGCTGCCATTTGCCAGCGGACATTCGCGACCGAATGACACCGGTCGGACTGGCGCTGCCCGACACGGACTGGCACGTCGCCGAACTCTATGGTTTTGCCCGGGAGCGCGGGGCGAGCATGCTTGTTGCCAACTACTCGCGTTACGTGATCGATCTCAACCGGCCGGCAAGCGACGAGGCATTGTATCCGGGGCAGCTTGCAACGGGCCTTTGCCCGCTGCAGACGTTCGCCGGCGATGATATCTATTTATCGCCGGCGATCGATGCTCATGAGCTGCAGAGGCGCGTGGCGAATTTCTGGCAGCCCTATCACGATCAGATCGCAGACGTCATAAAAGCGACGCGCGACAAGTACGGCTATGCGCTGCTCTGGGATGCGCACTCGATCTCGAGCGTTGTGCCGAGGTTATTCGACGGCGAATTACCCGAGCTGAATCTCGGTACAGATGGCGGCCGGAGTTGCAGCAAAGAGATCGAGGATGCCGTTGCAGCGGCGATGAACTCCAGCCACTATCAGTCTATTCTGAACGGTCGCTTTCAGGGTGGGTTCATCACACGCCATTATGGTGACCCGGGTAAGCACGTGCATGCGGTGCAACTCGAGTTGGCACAACGGGTCTACATGGACGAGTCCACCGGCATGTACGATACGGCGAAAGCATCACTGCTTCGCTATACTCTTGGGACCATGTTGGACGAATTCGTCGAATCAGCGGAGAGATTAATTTTATGATAAACAATATGTTACTGCGTTCTTTCCTGATCATCGGGGCACTTGGCCTCCTGTCAGGCTGTGCAAGCACGGCGAGCAACATCGACCGAAGTTCCAACCAGGCGCTGCAGGTGTTCAAGGAGCAGGTGAATGGCGCCGATGTATTTCTGAACCAGGCGGCCGGATACCTCGTGTTTCCACGTGTCATCAAGGCAGGTGTAGGCGTCGGTGGCGAATCGGGTGAAGGCGTACTGCGAGTCGGTGGGTCAACGGTTGCCTACTACCGCACGACAAGTGGCTCGATCGGTTTCCAGTTCGGTGCGCAAAGCAAGTCGATCGTTGTTGCGTTCATGACGCGCGAGGCACTGGATCGTTTTCGTAAATCCGAAGGCTGGAAAGTTGGCGTCGATGGTTCTGTTGCGCTGATCGATATTGGCGGTGGCAAGACCATCGATTCCGACAACGTCCGCGATCCGGTTGTCGGGTTTATTTATGGCTCGAAAGGCCTGATGTATAACCTGACGCTGGAAGGCACCAAGTTCACGAAACTCGACAAGTCATAGAGCTACGGAAAAGTCGGAAGCCTGATTCAACCCGTTTCCCGGGCGGCGGCCACCAGGGCATTCAGGCGCTCCAGACTTTCTTTTGACCAGACATCTTTCGTGACGTAGTACTCCTCCACGACCTGTGCATCGGGCGGCAGGGTAACCCAGGGCTGTTTCGATGACGTGAAAATGTGGATATCTGGCGGCATCTTGCTGGGGTCATCAAGTGTGCCGACGCGAATGAAGCGAATGGCGTCACCGAGAATGCCCTTGAAAAAGACGAGGTAGTTGCTCCATACAGCCACCTGGCACTTCGGGCAGCGCGCGATTCTCTGGTCTTTGCCACTCGGAGAAGGCACCAGGATTTCAACGACATCACCCTGGAGCAGGTTCACTCTATCCGCTTCGACCAGTGCGTTCACCGCAAATGCGGACCCGTTCTGACGTTGGCACCAACTGCAATGGCAGCAGTGAACGATGAGTGGTTGCGACGCCACTTTGTAACGCACATGACCGCAGGCACAACCGCCTTCGTGAACATCTGTATCATTTGGCATGGTCACTCCTTTCTTCGAGCCGCGCGGCGATGTTGCAGAAGATATCAGTTTTTTTCCTGCTGACCGGAGAATCCGCGGCAAGGACAGAACTATTGGACGAATAGGTCGGTCAACTGTAAGGATACCTGTCGGGACTGGCGCCCAGAGGCTTGGATGAAAGAAAAAGTAAATAGCTGTAGAGCCCTGTTAGTCATCCTCGGGGCAGTACTTTTCCCGGGATTGGCGCTGTCCAATGACGAGGTCGTGCAGCCAGCGGCACCATCAAAGGAACCGGCAACGCACATGTCGGAGGAGCTTCGCGCCTCTGTTTCAAAGATAGTGATCCTGGCCAGTCCGGGCGCAAGTAGCGAAAACGTGACGGGCAGCTACAACAAGGAAACACCCGGGCTGCTGGGCGGAATGGCCGACGGGTCGCAGATAGGCACGATTCCGGTCGAAGTCGGGCATGTGCCCGTTGGCATACCGATACCGATACTGCGCGAAATCGGCATGATTTTCGGTGCCATCTCGGGTGGCGCAAAAGCCGAAATCCAGGAATTCAGGGACAAAATGACCGACGATCTCAGGGAAGCAGTCGATCAACCGCTGACGAATGATTCACTGGCCAACGACGTGTTCTGGGGTTTGAAAAACGTGTCGACCCTGGAACCAAAAATCTACGCGTTGACGACGCCGGTGCCCGCAGACACCGAGGCGATCTTGTATGTCAGCCTTACCGGCCTCGTTATCAACGTCCAGGAAGATGAGGCGATTATCGAGATCGCCGCAACGGCTCGGCTGGAACGGCGCAGCGACAATTCGACGATTTACCGCAAAGAGGTCACGTATCAGGATCAGGATACGCTAAGCAACTGGACAGACAACGATACGCAGTTATGGCGCGAGTATCGGAATTTTGCCCGCCATTATCTCGGCCGCGAAATTTCTGCCGAGTTGTTTGAACGAGTCGCACTGAACGATGAACTTGTCCCAAAGAAAACGGATTCGCTCAAGCCGGTGAAAAAGGACAAATGGCGTGCCAAGACCAAGGTGCGCAATCCGACACTGGCCTGGGACTTTAGAATTATCGACGCAGAAAACAACGAGGAGTGGGAAAAACAAATCGACCCTGCAACGATTACCTGGGACCTCGAGATCTACGATCGGCGCAGGCCGGTGTACTCTGCCCGGCAGATAAGCGGTATGAGTCATGCGGTCGGCACCCAACTCGAGGCCTGCGAGTCTTATTACTGGACCGTGCGCCCGACTTTTCTTGTCGACGGCGTCAGAAGGAACGGCGAATGGATGCGACTGGTTTCGGTCGGGGCGTCCGGCAACGGAAATATCGGCCGAAAAATTTCCGAGGCACACGCCTACGTACAGGACTTCGCTACGTTCGAGGTTGATTGCCGAGCGCGCTAATCGACTTTCGCGATGCGCCCCTGTTTCTCGGCGCGAGCCGCAAATTCATCCTGCCATTTCGATCGATGTGACGCAGGTGCGATCTGCACGGCCGTTACCTTGTACTCTGGACAGTCTGTCGCCCAGTCACCGTACTCCGTCGTTACGACATTGGCGCCGGTTTCCGGGTTGTGGAATGTCGTATAAACAACGCCTGGCTTCACGCGAGTCGTGATCTCGGCGCGCAACGTGATATCACCTTTACGGCTGGCGAGGGCGACGAGCATGCCATCCTGGATGCCCCGTGTTTCGGCGTCTGACGGGTGCACTTCGAGCACGTCTTCGCCGTGCCAGACAGTATTCGCGGTGCGGCGTGTCTGCGCGCCGACGTTGTACTGCGACAGGATGCGTCCCGTCGTCAGCAGTAACGGGAACTTGCGGTTCGTTCGCTCCTCGGTGGGCACATAGTCGGTCTCTACGAACAAACCCTTGCCGCGCACGAACGCATCGACATGCATGATGGGCGTGCCGCGCGGAGCACTGTCGTTACACGGCCACTGCACGCTGCCCACTTCATCGAGAAACTTGAAACTGACGTTGTTGAATGTCGGTGTCAGTTCGGCAATCTCGTCCATGATTTGCGCCGCATTGTCGTAACTCATGTTGTAGCCGAGCGCCTGCGCGAGGTCCTGCGTGATGCGCCACTCGTCCTTGCCCTGTTGCGGCTTCATGACGGGGCGTACGCGGTTGATGCGTCGCTCGGCGTTGATAAACGTGCCGTCTTTTTCAAGGAACGAGGTGCCGGGCAGGAATACATGTGCGAACTTCGCGGTTTCGTTGAGGAACAGGTCTTGCACCACAATGCAGTCCATGGCGCTGAGCGCCGCCTCGACGTGCTTCGTATCAGGGTCTGACTGGGCAACGTCCTCGCCCTGGATGTACATCCCCTTGTAACTACCGGCACAGGCGGCATCGAACATGTTCGGGATTCGAAAGCCCGGCTCGGGGTCAAGCGTAACACCCCAGTGCTGTTCGAATTGTGTGCGTACCTCGTCGCCGGAAATATGCCGATAGCCCGCGAGTTCGTGCGGGAACGAGCCCATGTCGCAGGACCCCTGCACGTTGTTCTGACCACGCAGCGGGTTCACGCCGACGCCGGATCTGCCGATGTTGCCCGTTGCCATTGCGAGATTGGCCATGCCCATCACCATGGTCGAGCCCTGACTGTGTTCCGTGACGCCCAGGCCATAGTAGATCGCACCGTTTTTCGCGGACCCGTAAAGCCTGGCGGCGGCCCGAATCGCCTCCGCATCGACGCCCGATACCCTGGCGACTTCTTCCGGCGAGTTTTCCGGCTTCAATATCATCGCCTTCCAGGATTCCCAGGAATCGAGATCGCAGCGTTCCCGCACATAGTCCTCGTCCGCAAGGCCTTCCTTGACGATCACATGGGCGAGCGCATTTATTATCGGGACATTCGTGCCGGGCAGCAGGTTGAGATGGTAGGCCGCCTGTATGTGTGGTGACCGTACGAGGCCGATTTCGCGCGGGTCGACAACGATCAGTTGAGCACCCTCACGCAGCCTCCGTTTCATCTGCGACGCGAATACCGGGTGTCCTTCTGTCGGGTTGGCGCCGATGACCATGATGACATCCGCGTCCATGACACTGTCGAAGGGCTGCGTACCCGCCGACGTTCCCAAGGTTGTCTTCAGGCCGTAGCCGGTTGGTGAATGGCAAACACGTGCACAGGTATCGACATTGTTGTTGCCCATTGCTGCACGTACGAGTTTTTGCACGACGAACACTTCTTCGTTCGTGCAGCGTGACGATGTAATACCGCCAATCGACTTGCGGCCATGTTCTTTCTGTATCGCCTTGAATCGATCCGCCGCGTACTGAATCGCTTCGTCCCATTCGACTTCCCGCCAGGGGTCCGATGTGTTCTCGCGAATCATGGGTTTCAATACACGGTCCCGGTGCGATGCGTAGCCCCAGGCAAAGCGACCCTTGACGCAGGAGTGGCCATGATTGGCCTGGCCATCCTTGTACGGGGTCATGCGCACGACCTGGTCGCCCTTCATCTCGGCCTGGAACGAACAGCCGACGCCGCAGTAGGCGCAGGTCGTGACCACGGCATGATCGGGCAGGCCGTTGTCGACGACGCTCTTCTCCATGAGCGTTGCTGTCGGGCAAGCCTGTACACAGGCGCCGCAAGACACACACTCCGAGTCAAGGAAATCTTCGCTGATTCCGGCCGAAACCTTGGAGTCGAATCCGCGGCCTTCGATCGTTAGCGCAAAAGTCCCCTGGACCTCGTCGCACGCGCGCACGCAGCGCGAGCAGACGATGCATTTGGAAGCATCGAACTGGAAATACGGGTTGGTCGCGTCGACGGGCGCATCGAGGTGGTTCTTGCCATCGAAGCCGTAACGCACATCGCGCAGGCCGACGACGCCGGCCATGTCCTGCAGTTCGCAGTCGCCATTGGCGGAGCAGGTGAGGCAGTCGAGCGGATGGTCCGAGATGTAGAGTTCCATCACATTGCGCCGCAATTGCGACAGCTTGTCCGTCTGGGTGCGGATCTTCATGCCTTCTTCGACCGGGGTCGTGCAGGAGGCGGGGTAACCCTTGCGTCCTTCAATCTCGACAACGCACAGGCGGCAGGAGCCAAATGGTTTCAGGCTGTCGGTTGCACAGAGCTTGGGAATATCGACGCCGGATTCACGGGCCGCGCGCAGAATGCTGGTGCCTGCGTTGACCGTCGCGGGAAGCCCGTCTATTTCGACCCTGACGGTCTCCTTGACCGGGCTTGCCGGTGTACCGAAATCTTTCTGGCGTGTCTTGTTCATTACTTATGCCCCGACGCGAAATCGTCCGCAAAATGCCTGAGTATGCTGCGGACCGGGTAGGGCGTCATACCGCCCATTGCGCACAGCGATGCACCTTCCATCGTATCGCATAGGTCGATCAGCAAATCGTAATTATTGTCGCGCTCTTCACCCGCAATCAGTTTGTCGATGACTTCGACGCCGCGCGTCGATCCGATACGACAGGGTGTGCACTTGCCGCAGGACTCGATGGCACAGAACTCCATCGCGAAACGAGCCTGCTGCGCCATGTCGGCGGTGTCGTCGAACACCACGATGCCGCCGTGGCCGACCATGGCGTCGATCTCCATAAAAGCCTCGTAGTCCAGCGGCGTATCGAGTTGTCCGGCGGTCAGGTAAGCACCGAGCGGACCGCCAACCTGCACAGCCTTGACCGGACGACCACTGGCCGTACCGCCACCGTAACCCTCGATGAGTTCGCGTAGCGTAATGCCGAAAGACTTCTCGACCAGTCCGCCGCGCTTGATGTTGCCGGCAAGCTGGAACGCGAGCGTGCCTTTCGAGCGATTGACTCCCATCGCCGAGTAGCGCTCACCGCCAAGGTTGACGATGTTGGGCACCGACGCGAGCGTCACGACATTGTTGACGACTGTGGGATTGCCAAACAGTCCCTCGATGGCGGGCAAAGGCGGCTTGGCGCGAACGATACCTTTCTTGCCTTCGAGACTTTCGAGCATCGCGGTTTCTTCGCCACAAACGTACGAACCTGCCCCGAGGTGCAGCTCGATATCGAAATCAAAGCCACTACCCTGAATGTCTGCGCCGAGCCAGCCAGCTTCGCGTGCCGTCTCGATCGCGCGCGAAAGTATTGTGTGTGTGAGCGGATACTCGGACCGCAAATAGATGTAGCCCTTATTCGCGCCGACGGCATATCCCGCGATCGCCATGCTCTCGATCAACCCGAAGGGGTCGCCTTCCATGAACATCCGATCCGAGAATGTACCGCTATCACCTTCGTCGGCGTTGCAGGCAACGTACTTCTGGTCACCATCGGTATTCGCGACGGTGCGCCATTTGATACCGGCCGGGAAGCCCGCGCCGCCGCGTCCTCGCAGGCCGGATGCGGTTACCGCATCGATGACTGCGTCCGCTCCGTCTTGCCATGCTTTCTGCAGGGCCTTGAATCCCTGATGTGCCAGGAAGTCCTCGAGAGACAGTGCTTCTACCAGGCCACAGCGCCAGAACGTCCAGCGATCCTGGCTGACCAGGTAGTCAATTTCATTGGTCGGCCCAAGGCATTTGTCGTGTGCGCCGCCTTCGAGCAGGCCGGCATCGAACAGGCCGGGCACGTCGTCGGCATCCACGTTGCCATAGGCAATGCGTGTGCCATCGACCTCGACTTCAACGAGCGGTTCGAGCCAGCAAGCGCCCCACGAACCATTGCGAATGAGCTGAATCGCCGCACCACTCTTTTTCGCCTGCCGGGCGATGGCGAGAGCAACCTCGTCGGCGCCGACGGAGACACTGGTCGTCTCGCGAGGAACGAATATCTTGACGACGCTCATGAGGAATTCTCCCGCATTGCCGCGATGAGAGTGTCGAAACGCTCTGCGTTGACTCGCCCGTATGTCTTGCCATTGACCATGACGGCGGGTGCGCAGGCACAGTTACCAAGGCAGTAGACAGGCTCGAGCGTCGTGTCCGAATCGATCGAGCTGTCCGCGTGCCTGGTGAGATCGCGGCTACCCATTGCCTGGCATGCTTCAGCCTGGCAAATCTTGATGATGTGGTCTCCCGGAGGCTCGGTTCGAAAGTCATGGTAGTACTCGACGACGCCGTGCACGTCTGCCCGCGACAGGTTGAGGATATCGGCGAGCTGTCGGATTACGTCCTCGGACACCCAGCCGTGCTCGGTGACAATCGCCTGCAGGATCTGCACGAGCATCTCGGGTCTTGCTTCGTATCGTTGCGCTATCGAGGCGATAGAGCCCCGGTCAATCGTTTGTTCACTCATTCGGCTATCCGTTCCTCTCCGGCGTACACATTGAACGTGTCACCGCGTAGAAATCCGACCAGGGTCACATTGAACTCCCGTGCTAACTCTACTGCAAGGCTGGATGGTGCGCTCACAGCCGCGAGCAGGGGCATGCCGGCGACGGCGGCCTTTTGCATGAGTTCAAAGCTCGCGCGACCCGAGACCATCAGCCCCAGGTCCCGTGCCGGGAGTCGCCCGGCTCGAAACAGCGCACCAACAACCTTATCAACGGCATTGTGCCGACCTACATCTTCGCGCACGACGAGCAGTTCACCATCTGAACCGAAAGCCGCCGCG
>Ga0316187_10005883_pt1 | contig 10584 bp, 9 predicted proteins | sample CroRivburrow1_MG_FD_204927 | JGI IMG/M metagenome (GOLD analysis project Ga0316187, IMG submission 204927) | Coastal sediment microbial communities from Maine, United States - Cross River worm burrow 1 | ecosystem: Environmental > Aquatic > Marine > Coastal > Sediment | place: USA: Maine...
GACAACGAGCCCTACGCCCGGGACGTTGAAAGGTAGGAAATTTTCCGGAAGGTAGGCGGCCGGAATGAGCGGCTTCACCCAGCCGTCGACCAGGTTGATGAACCACCACACCACATAGATTGTGATGGCGACGGGCCCTACGATGATCAGGCCGGTGAGGAAATAGCCTCGCAGTCGCGCCAGGAAATGTGACGAGGTGGGCTCGAGCGCACTGAAGAGGCGTTGGTCGTCTTCCTCTAGCCCGTTCTCGTCCGGTCCATCGTGCTGGGCGTTTGGATCCGTTTTTTGATCGTTCTTGCTGTTCATCTTTGGGGGGTCGATCTGAGTTTTCTGGAGGTCTGAATCGTTTCAGGCGCGCGTTCGTTCATGAAGGAAACTGGCTGTTCCGACAGTGCTTCCTCGCACACCACGTTGACCAGCTATGAGGCATGGCCGAACGCGCGGGTGCTGGCAAGTACAACTTCTGCCACTTACGGTCCGCCTGGCGAAATGACGGAGCAGTCCGTGCCGCCGCGTTTCAATGAGTTGCAAATCTTGGTGCCTTGGCTCTGGCTGGCAAACGGCCCGATCTTGACTGTATAGAACGTGCCGAGATTGCCGAGATTCACCGTCTCGATACGCGGCGACGCGCTCGCGAGGCTCGAATTCGACCGCTTTGCCTTGTTCCATAGCGCTTCTGCCTCGGATTTCGACCGGCTATTGGCAAGCTGCACCGTGTAGCCCGCGCCCGTGATGGGTTGGCGGGCTGAGCCAGTCGCCGCCCGTCCTCCACCCGTTACCACCGCCGTGGCAGCCGCTGTCTGTCGAGAGAACCAGCCGCCGATACCCGATCCGCCACTCCCATTGGAGACCTCCGTATTGGCCGCCCAACTTTCGGCGGAAGGCGGTGCTGCCGCCGTCCGGGTCGCCGTCGTGGTCCTTGCTGCTGCAGCGCTCTGGGCAGAGGGTGTCGCAATTGGATTGGTCGGACTCGGCGCCGGCTGGGATCTCGATGCCCCACCGCCCGCGACGGAACCCCACCAACGGCTCACCGCATTGCCGCCCGATCCGTCGTCAACCGAGGCCTCCCACCCTGACGTAGGCGCTGCCTGTGGTTCGGCTGCGGCCGTCGATTGGGCCGACGCTTCAGACGCCTGAGCACTGACCGGTTCGCCAGTCTTGTTCGAGGAGCCAAAGCTTGGGACGACCTTGTTCCACAAGCTCGCGCCTGGCACGTAATCGGCAATGCTCGAGCTTGCCACCGGCGCGACACCGCCGTCCTGCGCCTTCAGTCGCTCGACGGTGCTCGCATTGGAGTAGCGCCGGGCCTGTGCCATGGCCGAAGAGCTCTGGCTTGCCATTCCGGCGGCCTGGAACGCGAGCCCCTTGTTGACATAGGCGCGCGCCTTATCCGAGGACGGAAGACCCAGCCATATCGCCGCTCCAAGATCCGAAACCGCCTGGCCCGGATATCCGGCTCTGCGATAGGCAATCCCCCGCAGATAGAGTGCCCTGGCCACCTGATTGATCGTGGAATCTTTATCATTCACAGTGGCGGAAAGCTGCCGCGCGGCATCGTTGAATTGCGCGGAGTTCAGCGAAGCCTCGCCGCGCCTCAGCCCAATATCTTGCGCAAAAGCGGACGTTGGCAGGCCTGCAAAGGCGCAGAGGATCCAGAGCGCGGCATGCCGTTTCAGGCCGCAGCCAAAACGGCGCCGCGCACCCACAGAATGGGGTGGTGCAGATGAAGTCCAACGATCCGCCATGCTCCTGCTCAATCAAAGAAATCAGGCAAATCCGAGGCCAAAGACTACTCGACGGTCACGGATTTTGCGAGGTTTCGCGGCTGGTCCACGTCAGTGCCCATGAACACGGCCGTATGGTAGGCGATAAGCTGAACCGGCACGGCGTAGACAAGTGGCGTCACAAATGGATGCACGCTTGGAACCGAAAGCATGGTCTGGACTGCACAGCCGGTGCTAGCCGGATCGGCATCGCTGACCAGAATAATCCTGCCCTCACGGGCTGCCACTTCCTGCATGTTGGAGACGGTCTTGTCGAAGAGCTCGTCGCGCGGCGCAATGACAATGACCGGCACGGTCTCGTCGATCAAGGCGATCGGGCCGTGCTTCAGCTCACCGGCGGCATAGCCTTCGGCATGAATGTAGGAGATTTCCTTCAACTTGAGTGCGCCCTCAAGTGCGATGGGATAACTGGTGCCGCGGCCAAGATACAAGACGTCGCGCGCTTTCGAAAGGCTATGAGCCAGGGTCTCGTAGGGTGACTCGTCGCGAAGGCTGTCCGCCATATGGCGCGGCACCTCGACGAGTGCCTTCACCAGTTCCGCCTCCAGTTCGGGGCCAATCACCCCGCGTGCCTTTCCCGCCCCAATCGCAAGACACGCCAGCACGGTCAGCTGACAGGTGAAGGCCTTGGTGGAGGCCACACCAATCTCGGGACCGCCGAGCGTTGGCAGCACCGCGTGGGATTCGCGGGCGATTGAGGATTCGCGAACATTCACCACGGATAGCACCTGCTGGTTCTGCTCACGGCAATAGCGCAATGAGGCTAACGTATCGGCCGTCTCTCCCGATTGGGATACGAAGAGCGCCGCTCCGCCCGGCTCCATGGCGATCTCGCGGTACCGAAACTCCGAGGCGACATCGACGTCCACGGGCAGCTTCGCCCAGCGCTCGAACCAGTATTTCGCAACGACACACGCATAATAGGCCGTGCCGCACGCCGACAGAGACAGGCGACTGACCTTCGCAAAATCGACCGGAAGATCGGGCAGCGCGACCTGATAGGACGAAAGGTTCAAATAGTGCGCGAGCGTGTGGCCCACCACTTCGGGCTGTTCGTGGATTTCCTTCGCCATGAAGTGGCGGAAATTGCCTTTGTCCACGACGAGCCCGGCGGTCTGAGACTTGGAGATGGGACGATCGACAACCGCACCCTCCCGGTCACGTATGGCCACACCTTCCCTGGTGATCACCGCCCAATCGCCGTCTTCCAGATACGCGATGTTGTCGGTGAAGGGTGCGAGCGCAATGGCATCGGAGCCCACGAACATCTCACCGTCGCCGAAACCGATTGCAAGCGGGCTTCCCTCGCGCGCGACAATCATCAGGTCGTCGTAGTCCTTGAAAATCATCGCAAGGGCGAATGCGCCTTTCAAATGCGTGAGGATCTGATGGACCGCTGCCACTGGGTCCTTACCGTCGCGCATTTCGCGAGTAATGAGGTGAGCGATCGCCTCGGTATCGGTCTCGGAGGTGAAGGATGCACCTTCAGCCATCAAATCCGCTTTCAACTCGCGGAAGTTCTCGATGATACCGTTATGGACGACGGCCACATCGTCCGTCATATGCGGATGGGCGTTGGCCTCGCTTGGCTTGCCATGCGTCGCCCAGCGCGTGTGGCCGATGCCAGCATTGCCGGCCAGCGGCGCGGCACTCAACAATAGCTCGAGATTGCGCAGCTTGCCTTCGGCGCGCCGCCGCTCAATGCCGCGACCTCCGAGTGTGGCGACGCCAGCCGAATCGTAGCCCCGGTATTCGAGGCGCTTCAGCGCATCGACCAACAGTTCTGCAACCGGCCCCTTACCGAGGACGCCAACGATGCCGCACATCGTCCCCTACTCCCGCGAAATCAAAAGTCTTGCTAACCACACGCGCCCGACGCCGCAACTCACGAGCTGTATCCCTTTATTGCGATAGACCCGCCATGGAGGGGGCCTGCTCGCGCTTATTTGGCTTTGTCGCGTTCACGGCGCGCCCGAACTTTGGCAGCCCAGCCTTCGCGCTCTTCCTGCCGCGCGCGGCTCAGGGAGAGCGCGTCGTCCGGCACATCCCTGGAGATGACGCTGCCAGAGCCGATATACGCCCCGTCACCAATTCTGACAGGCGCGACGAGCGAGCTGTTGGATCCGATAAACGCACCAGCGCCAATCTCAGTGCGATGTTTGGAAAAGCCGTCATAGTTACAAGTGATCGTGCCTGCGCCAATGTTCGCTTTGGAACCGACACTGGCATCGCCGATATACGTCAGATGGTTAACCTTCGCGCCTTCAGCAACGTATGAATTCTTGATCTCAACGAAATTGCCAACATGGGCGCCTTTCGCGATGTCCGCCCCAGGCCTGAAACGCGCAAACGGGCCAACCGTCGCTCCTGGTCCGATATGGGCCTGTTCGATATGGCAGAACCCTCGAATGGTCACGCCATCTCCGATGGTCACGCCAGGGGCAATGATCACGTTGGGCTCAATGACGACATCACGGCCAATCGCGGTGTCAAAGCTCAAGAAGACAGTCTGGGGCGCAACCAGCGTAGCGCCATGCTCCATGGCGGCCGCGCGCAAGTGCGTTTGAATCAACCCTTCGGCGACAGAGAGCTCCGCCCGCGAGTTGACGCCAAGCACTTCCTCCGCGGTGGATAGCACGACCCGCGTTTGAAGGCCGTCGTCATAAGCGAGCCCAACGGCATCTGTTAGGTAATACTCGCCCTTGGCGTTGTCGTTGCCAATGCGGGCAAGCAGGTCGGAAAGGAGCGCTGCCGACCGGAACGCCATGATTCCCGAATTGCAAAGCGCTAGAGTGCGCTCGGCCGCCGTTGCGTCCTTCTCCTCCCGAATGCCTACAAGCCGTCCCTTCTCGTCGAAAAGAAGCCGGCCATAACCGGTCGGATCCGCTGCCTCAAATCCGATGACAGCTAGATCCGCGCCCGACTCGAGTTCGCCAAGAACCGCCATGAGGGTCTTCGGCCGCAAGAGCGGCGTGTCCCCATATAGAACGAGCACCGGACCCTTAGCGGCCGCAATAGCCGTCGACGCCGCCTTGACCGCATCCGCGGTGCCGCGCTGATCGGCTTGCACGAAAACCTCCGCATCCGGGGCGACGGCCAACCCCGCCTCGCCTACGCTTTCCATGCCAGGCCCAACTACCAGTGCAGATCGGCCGATCCCAGCGGCTGCAGCCTTTTTCAAGACATGGGCAAGCATTGGCGCTCCGGCCAACCGGTGGAGGACCTTCGGCAGGTCCGACTTCATCCGCGTCCCCTTGCCCGCAGCAAGGACGATAGCGAGAGCCTGTGTCATCTGTTCCCAACGATTCCCTCTTCGCTTGCGCAAGACCACAGCTCTGGCCCACGCAACAAAACTCCTAACCGTGCCTTGTCTAGTCCAAAGCAAAGACGAGGGCCACCGGCCTTGGCACTGCCTGGTGCCCAGAGGCAGTTTTGGTATGGGAAAATTGACCCTGTGGCCGAAGCGAGTAATCTCCCAAGTAGCGGTGCTGAAATGTCGAATTTGCGACACGCAAAGGGGGCTTTTTGCCCCAGGTTCGCCATAGGAGGTCTGATTCCATGACACGACGGCGATTCGGTGGACGCGGTGCGACGCGGACTGTCTTCACAGTCCTTTGGATCGCGCTGGGAGGACTGTCGGGCTTCTACCTCTTCACGCTTTTCACCAATCCAACCGCGGCTGGGTTTCAATTGGCCCGCCCTAGTCCCACGATGGATGCACCAGCAGCGCCTATGCCCACCGCAGCCCCGCCGCCTCCACCGGAAATGGCCAGCTCCGATATCTCGGCCCTTGAAGCAACCCTTCAAGGCCTATCCCAGCGGCTCGCTGACCTCGACGAACGGTTTCGACATCGCTCCCCAAGGCGCAGGCAGAAAAACCGAAGCCAAAGCCCGAACCTGTCGTGTTGGCGCCTGCGCCTGTGCCGAAACCCACATCATCCCCAGAACCTGAGCCCGCACCTTTGGTCGAGGCCGCCCCCGCGGCGATCGAACCACCGGCGCAGACCCCCACGCCCGCCGCTGTCGCACCTGCCCCGGTTGCACCGGAACCCGCAGCTATGGCGCCATCGCCACCTCCCGCACCTGTTGTGGCAACCCCTCCAGAATTGCCAGCGCCCGTTGCGGTGGTCGAGCCCCCTCCTCCAGCCGCGCCACCTGAGCCGCCTGCGCCCCTGGTTGAGTCAGAAATCGTTGAGGAAGAGGTGGAAATCGCGGCCTACGATCCAGTGATGCTACCGCCATCTGCGAATGACGGCTCGACACGCTATGGCATCGAGATTGGTAGCGTGGCCAAACGAGACGATCTCCGCCCGCTCTGGCGCGAATATCTAACGAAGCATGCCGCGCTCGTTGCTGGATTGCAGCCGAGGCGCGTTCTGGCCCCTGACAAAAAGTGGCGCCTTATCGCTGGACCGTTCGCCAATGCGCAAGACGCTGAAGGCGCATGCTCGCTCTTTAAGAGCGCTGATCGGCCCTGCGCGGCCACGGTTTACGCAGGCGATGCCCTTTAGCGTCCCCACGCTTCGCCTCCCAGGCCAACCAGGACACTTTGGGAGAGCTCAAAGACCGCGCCACCAAGGCCGATGCAGCTGTGCCTCCTGTGGCTTGCGGTTAGTCCGCGCAATGCTAAGTGCCCGGCTTGCCCAGTCCTGACTGACTATGACGTGCTCTATAGGTTTCTGGTGTTGAACGTGTCGCAGGCCTGCAGCCTGCCGCTCTCGAACCCGCGGCGAAACCAGCGCACGCGCTGTTCCGAAGATCCGTGGGTGAAGGAGTCGGGCACTATATATCCCTGTGTTTGCCGCTGAATGCGATCATCGCCAATTGCGCTCGCCGCCCTGAGAGCTTCATCGATATCGCCAGGTTCGATAAGACCCTTATCGGCCTGCATTTGATGCGCCCAAACGCCGGCAAAGCAGTCGGCCTGCAACTCCATGCGGACTTGCAACGTATTGCCGCCTTTTCGGCCCATGCGACGCTTCGCGCCTTCGACCTTGTCGGCGATGCCGAGGATCTTCTGAACGTGGTGACCGACTTCATGGGCGATCACATAGGCCTGGGCGAAGTCACCAGGTGCACGGAACTTGTTCTTCAGTTCACGGTAGAACTCAAGGTCGATATAGACCTTCTCGTCGGCGGGGCAATAGAACGGTCCCATGGCGGACATGCCCGTCCCGCACGCCGACCGTACCGCGCCGTCAAAGAGGACAAGCGTCGGCTCCCGATAGCGCGCACCCAGTTGCCTGAAGGTCTGATTCCACACGTCCTCGGTGGTCCCGAGGACCACAGCCACGAAATTCTTGAGATCGTCGGCACTCGATGACTGCGGAGGGCTGATCTGCCCTTGGTTGCCCGGCTGCGTACGCGGCGCCGGGAAGTTTGTCGTCTGCGGGCTCTGTTTTGGAAGTTGGATATCGGGAAAGCCGGATCCCGTTCCACCGCCCGGCCCTGACCCTTGCATGAGCGAGCCGGGATTGAACCCGAAGAACAGAAACAGGCCGAGGATTACGAGAATGCCGAGCAAGCTGATGCCCCCGCCTCTCCTTCCGCCGCCGCCACTTGAGGGAAACCGCATGCCGCCGCCGCGCGGAAAAGGAAATCTGAAGCCGCCGCCGCCGCCGCGTCCACGCCTGTCTTCTACGTTTTGGCTTTGCCGCTGGCCACGCCACCGCATCTCACTGTCCTCGCCGACTCTTTCAACACCACGTACCGCATTGTGCACGCGGGCACCTGCGGCACAAGGCCGCGACACACAGACCACGCGCGGCCCAGCACGCACAACAACGCTGGCCGATGATGGCTGTTCTCCAGCCAAAGTCGGTACATGAAATAAGTTGAAAGAGCGCCTGCAAATCCTTGTTGCTATTAAGCAAACTGACAAGGAATCGTCATAGAACTGCCACAGGGCGTGGGCATGCTCACTTTGCCCAGTTGAGTATAGGCTGGGTAGGTAGTGTGTTTTGTGTAATGCGTACGAGCCTCGGCACACCCCGCGCCGGGGCTCTTCTTTTTGGCCTATCGTTCGGGCCGGCCAACCCCCTCATTCCATCAAATTTAACCGCGCAGGCGCGTTGCGCTACGGGTTTTGCGCAGGTGGCGGCGTCTCCGGGGCAGCCTCCTCCGGTGTCGGCTCAGGCGTTACGGCATCTGGGACAGCATCTAGCAGAGGCTCATCGATCATCTCGTCGGGCGGCGACATGTCGTCTGTCATACCCTCGCCATTCATCGGTTCTTCCTCGGGCGGAGTTTCATCCATGGACATGCCTTCCATGGGAATTTCAACGCTTGAGGACGGGTCGGTGCCTTGTGCTTTCTCTTCCATCGTCGGCTCGGACGCCTGCTCCGCTTCTGTCTCGCTCTCGCTGCAGCCCGTCAGCAGCGATGCGATTGAGAAGCCGACCACTATGCCTGCCAGGACGATCAGCAGAAATGCACGGCTCTGTGGGTTGTGTTGTGCCATGTCTCTCCCTCCCTACCGCCAGCACCCCTCACATACACGGGAGCAAGCGCCAGCATAGTGGAGCCTATCGGCGATTCGACGTCTGGTCGAGAGCGCCCGCACTAGGCCAGAGACGGTCGAAGACAGGGCTGAGCACTGCTGCAACGACGACGTTCAAAACCACTGAATAAAGCGCCGCATATCCGGGGATGGTAATGCCCCAGAACTCGAGCGGGTAGATCGACGAAACAAACCCCCGTGTGGCGGCCATATAGGTGCCCACCGCCGTGCCCGTGGCCCAGCCTAAAAGCAGCGCGTTGGCATTGAAGCCTCGGGTAAACAAGCCAAACAGGATGGGCGGCAACAGTTGGATGATCCATATGCCTCCGAGAAGCTGTAACTGGATCGCGTAACTCTGGGGGATCGCCAGGATGAAGAGGACCGCGCCGACTTTCACCACGAGCGAGACGATCTTTGCCACACGCGCCTCTTCCGCATCAGAGCAGTTCCGGCGCCAAAACTCCTTGTACAGATTACGGGTGAAGAGATTGGCGCACGCGATGGACATGATTGCTGCGGGTACGAGTGCCCCAATTGCCACGGCGGCGAAGGCAACACCCGTGAACCAGCTTGGGAACATATCCAGAAACAGAGCGGGCACGGCGAAGTTCGCGCCATAGCGCGCGAAGCCTTCGGCGTGGAGCGGGTTCTTATCCACTCCGGCGGCGATTGCCATATAGCCGAGCAGTGCGATCAGCCCCAAGACGAACGAATAGGCCGAGAGCGCCGCCGCATTGCGCCGGATGACACGGCCGCTTGAGGCGCTTAAAATCCCCGTCATCGAATGCGGATAGAGAAACAACGCGCAGGCTGAGCCAAGCGCAAGCGTGATATAGGCGCTGTAACCGCCGAGTGTTTGCCCCACTGGCGGCGTCAGGGTGAGCTTCGCCTTGGGCACTGCATCGAAGATCGCGCCATAGCCGCCGAGTTTTGCCGGAATAATGATAATCGCGGCAAAGATGGTGATGAAGATCAGCATGTCCTTCACCACAGCGATGAGCGCAGGCGCGCGTAGACCGCTCGTATAGGTGAAGGCCGCAAGGACGATGAAGGCGATGATGAGTGGGATGTGCCCTATGAAGCCCTCCGTCGGAAACCCGAGCGCACCGATCACAACTTCCATGCCCACAAGTTGGAGCGCGATATAGGGCATCGTTGCCAGCAGGCCCGTCAGCGCGACAGCGAGCGCCAAGAGCCGGGAATTGAACCGTGTGCGGATGTAGTCGGCAGCTGTTACGTGACCGTGCTTTTTGGCGATGGCCCAAAGCCGCGGAAAGACCAGGAACAGGATCGGGTAGATCATGATCGTGTAAGGCACGGCGAAGAAGCCCATTGCGCCGACGCCGTAGACCAGCGCGGGCACGGCGATGAACGTATAGGCGGTGTAGAGATCGCCGCCGAGCAGGAACCACGTCACCACAGTGCCGAACCGGCGGCCGCCTAGCCCCCATTCGTGCAACTGATTGAGGTCAGCTTTGCGCCAGTGGGCGGCAACGAAGCCAACCCATGTGACGAACAGGAACAGCCCCACAAAAACAATCGTTGCGGTGATGTTGAGGTTCACGAGCTCGCTCCCGGGCCCGCGGGCGGTGGCGGCCCCTTCGCCTCTGGCCCGTCGCTCGGTCCGGAGTCCTGGCGCCGCTCAAGGACGTAGACCCCCATCACCACTACGGCACCGAGAAGAATTGCCGCGAGCTGGTACCAATAGAAGAAGGGGATCCCAACGAGCGTCGGCTCGATTCGGTTGTAAAACGGTGGCCAGACGACAAGAGCGAAGGGAATAATCAGGAAGAAGCGCGGCCAATAGCGCCAAATGCCGTCCTTCTTGTCCCTGGCTGCCTTGTCCCCGCTTGCCATATTAATTTTCCCCGCTTGCATGCGCCATTCACGTCTTGGGCCGGGCGGGACATTACTGAAAGCGGACGCCAGTTGCGATGGTGGATTTTTCGCTTCTGTTATGAGGCCGGGCACACCTGCGGCGAAAGACTCCACAGATGATGAGCTTGATTGTTGACCTCGGCCCACCGAGTGCCCCATATGATCGGGTTTGTGAGAGCGCGTAGCTCAGTCGGTAGAGCATCTGACTTTTAATCAGAGGGTCCGGGGTTCGAGCCCCCGCGCGCTCACCATCTCTCTCAGAGCCCCCTACACTCCAAGCCGTCATCGGGAACCCACATGGAGGGGGCGTGGCTCTGTCCGGAGCACGCAGGCAAGCGAGCCGCGTTGCCTTGCCGCGTCAAGGCACCATGGCAGACCAGACACGCCCCTCATGATATCAATGACTTGATGCATATAGAGACG
>Ga0316187_10005885_pt1 | contig 10582 bp, 7 predicted proteins | sample CroRivburrow1_MG_FD_204927 | JGI IMG/M metagenome (GOLD analysis project Ga0316187, IMG submission 204927) | Coastal sediment microbial communities from Maine, United States - Cross River worm burrow 1 | ecosystem: Environmental > Aquatic > Marine > Coastal > Sediment | place: USA: Maine...
CGACGCACCCACAACCATCACCCCGCCCTGTTGCAGCTGGTCCGGGTTTCGATAGCCGTTTGGCGTGATCTGGTCGATATCGGGCGGAATGGAACGGCTGACCTGTGGAATCTGAGGCAGTATGCAGCCCCCGCTGGCCAACACCACCGCACGGCAGCGCCAGTTTCCCCGGTCCGTGTCGACCCGGTAGCCCCGCTCCACCCCCTGCACCCGGGTGACGGTTGTGCGGGTCTCAACGGGGGCCGAGATCCTGTCGGCATAGGTTTCAACAAAATCCACAACGTCGCCGACCGCCATGAAGCCGTCCGGATCGTCGCCGTCGTAGCGCTGTCCCGGCAGGCGGCTTTGCCAATTGGGAGTCAACAGACGCAGGGAATCCCAACGCGCTTTTCTCCATGAGTTCGCAACCTCGCCCCGTTCGATAACCACGTGGTCAATCGAACGTTCGGTGAGGCTGCGGCTCATCGCCAGCCCGGAATGGCCGGCACCGATAATGACGGTTGAAACGCGGCGGACGTGACCTCCCCCCTGCCCGGAATCAGCCGTCTCAGTTTACCTCGACGGTGACGTTGGTTGGGTTGGTCACGATATCGAACACCGCGGAACGCTTCTGCGACTGGGCTACGATCGCCTCGATATCCTCCTGTGAGGCGTCGGCGTCGATGTCGAAATGGACATTGATACCATCGAAGCCGTTGCGCACATCGCTGTCGATTCCCAGGATACCCTGCAGGTCCATACTGCCCTCGAGAGTTGCCGCTACGGAGCGGAGCTGGATATTACGGTGCTGCGCCACAGCCGCCACCCCTGCAGTCAGGCAGCTTGCGAGCCCCACCAGTACCAGTTCCACTGGGGTTGCACCGTTGTCTGCCGATGCGAATACTTCCGGATGGTCGGCGTCGAACTTGAATTCGGTGCGGTGCTTCTGTTCCTCACCCAGCCCGAAAAAACCCTCGACTACCGAGCTGCTGTGGGTCCCGTTCACCCATTTGCACTTTGCGCGCCAGGCGAACCTCGCCGCTTCCGGCGCTTCGGTCAGCGCCTCGCGGGCACCCAGCAAGGCCTCTACGTTTACACCATTATCTACCTGTACGTCGGTCATTATCACGTTCCTCCAATGTCTGGTTTTACGGACAAGCCCTGTTGATTTCTCCAGCCCAGGAGAGTGGGTGGTCCACTCAACACACCAGTCCGCTCAGCACAATATTAAGACACATCACAGAGGATGTCGATTATTCCCGGTAGTCAGGTTCCTCCTCATCAAGGATCGCTTTCAGTTCACGGAAGTGCTTGTTCGCAAGACCGGAGAAATCTTCCCACTGTCGTGCGGTTTTCTCGGCGATTTCGTCGGACAAAATTTTCAGTTCCTTTTGCGTGCCGTAGGCAATGACCAGGTTCCTGGCGGCACGCTCGAAATAGTAGATAGCGTCGAAAGCCTCGTCCACCGTGGGGGCGACCGACAGTACGCCGTGGTTTCCCATCATCATGATCGGCTTGTCAGCAAGCAACCGTGAGCAGCGCTCCCCCTCTTCCTCGAATGCCATGCCGTCGAACCCCTCGTCCACAGCCACCCGATTGAAAAATCGTGCTGTATTCTGGTCGATGGGGTACATGCTGCTGTCCGCAAGGCTGGCCAGCACCGTGGCATAGGTCGGATGCAGGTGAAGAACACAGCGGGCGTTCGGACAGTTGCGGTGGATCGCGCCGTGCAGGCCCCAAGCCGTCGGGTCCGGGGCGTCCGGCCGGTTCATGGTATCCGGGTCGCCGGCGTCGACCAGAATCAGCTCGCTGGCGCGAATGCGCGAAAAATGTCTGCCATCAGGGTTGATAAGGAACCTGCCACCGTCATCGGATACCGACAGGCTGAAATGATTGGCCACCGCCTCGTGCATGTCCAGGCGATACGCCCAGCGAAACGCACAGGCGAGTTCGGCGCGCTGCTCGATGAACTCGTCCGCACCGGGTTCGCGGACTGACTTTTTCAATTCGCTAACGCTCATACTGCTTCTCCTCTACATGGACCTTGCCGCCGACATTTGCGAGTAGCGGCGCAACGCGGCAATCCAGCGGTTTCCTGACAAATAATCTGGATTGCTTCACTGCGTTCCCGGTGACCTGCCGCAAGATCGATCTGATCAATACTTTACTTTTCGTTGGGTGGTTCCGCTGGCTCGGCATACCACTGGTCCTTCGGTACGAGCTTGGGCTCCGGTGTATCCCGCTCATAGGCCGGAGTCATGATCTGTACGCCGTATTCGTTGAACACGTCCAGGATGTTCCTGTGCAGTTCGGAATACAGCGCTACCGCATTTTTCTCGTCGCCGCAGTAGACGTTGAGTTCGTAGTTCACCGCAAAATCCGCCAGCGCCGTTTGCAGAACAAAAGGCTTCGGCTCTTTGAGCACCCCCGCGGTGGTCCGGTCGGCGGCCATGAGCAGCATGGCTTCCACCTGCCGCCACGGCACCTCGTACCCGATCCCCACCGTGGTGTGCAGGATCAGACCGTACTCCCCCGCCAGTGAACTGTAGTTGGTGATCTCTGCGTTCATAATGGTCGAGTTCGGGATCACCACTTCCTCGTTTTTCAGGCTGCGTATGTGGGTCACCAGCATGCGTCGATCGGTCACGTCGCCTACGGTATTCCCGATCCTCACCCGGTCCCCGATACGGAATGCCCGCCGGTAGGTCATCGTGTACCCGGCGACGACGTTGGAAATCATCGATGTCGACCCCAGGGAAAACAGCACGCCGAGAAGGATGGAGATGCCTTTAAACGCCTCCGATTCCGAGCCCGGAATGTAAGGGTAGGCAAGCACCAGGGCAAAGACAACAACCAGCACCCGGACGATGCGGTACGTCGGGATCGCCCATTCGGCTTCGAAGTTGGTGAGGCTCACGCTGCCGCGGGCAATGGCCAGGAAAAAGCTGCGCAGGGCCTTCAGGACGTAGCGGGCGATGAAGAACAGCAGCAGCAGGAAAATGAAGCTGGGGATGTAGTCGATGACAGCACCCGCTATACCCTGCAGCGGATCTATCACCAGATGCAGCAGCATGCGCGAGAGGTACCGCGTCCACGGAAAGAGACCAAGTACGAAGTTGAGGAAAAGGTACATCAGGATCAGGACGAGCAGTACCCGGATCGCCTTCAACACGTACCGCAGTGCATTCCAGATCTGCTCGGCCTGGAGGATGCGCATCGACTTCGCCTCGATATTCTCGATCCGACGTTTCAGCCGCGTCTCAAGGATCACGTCCAGGCGCCGGAATCCCCACAAAAGAACGTACAGAATTGCGACAAGCGCCAGCGTGCGCCCAATCGCATGTAACGCCTGGGTCAGTATCACGTCGGGCTGCCGGTCGTGGCGAAAGGAGAGGATCGAACTTATGATCTTCTCCCTGAACGTCATTGCGACAACGTCCCGCCCAATGCCTTCCAGCGCCGCATCCTCGTCGTGGATGACCATCATCGACTCGCCCTGCGCCCTCTTGTCGCGGTACAGATAATGACGCTGATCTTTCTCGATGATGTAAATATCGTTGGGATCGTAGGATTCGTCTTCGGCCAGCGCCTCGATTTTCCTGGCGAGATAACCTGCCCGTTTGTCAGCAGGGAATGACGCGATACCGATGACGTGGAAAAGGATGTCGCCGTTGACCACGACCGGGGCGACCTGAAGTTGCCCCAGGTGTTCGAACTCCCAACCTTCGGGCCTGCCGACGTTAAGATCGCGGAGGGAAGCCGGTATCCGGCCCCGGGCAGTGTCCGCTCCGGACCAGGATGCCGCGGACGCCTTCTGGCCAATCGGGGCGATCGTAACGAGTACGATCAGGCAGATGGCGAGTGAGAGAATGGCGCTTCTGCCCGAATCCGAAACGCCACGAGCGGGTATGTAATCAGCTTTTTGCTGGTATCGAGTAATCACTGTGGACCCATTGTCTTGTTTACCTCCAGATCAACCCGGAGGGCGTTCCAGCAAGGGTAGCATGTACCTTTGCGCAAGAAACTCCCGATCTTTCGGTCGGATGGGAAACAACCGCTCGAAATAATCAAAGGCCACCGGTGCGATGTTTCCATGATAGAAACCCGGCCAGATCTCACGGATTGCCGCGGCGACCTGCCGCCTGACGGCGGCTGATTCTCCCGCCCGGCCCTGCCGTTCAAGAAGTTCCAGCAACTCTCTTTCAAGAACCAGGACGACGTACGCCAGCAGGTTGTCACCGTACCACTCGTAAGGGCTGGTCAGCGAATAGTCGCTCACAATGTGATTGCTGCTGAACGGCTCCCGTTCGAGATAGTCCGGCGGCGCGCCAAGACCATCATATTCGGCCCATAACCAGGCATCCCATGCTTCCGGTGTGCGGCCCCTGAAGCTGAACAGCGGCTCTGAAATCCCGGTGTAAGCAAATCGCGGCGCGACCGGCATACCGCCCGCCAATCCACCATCGTAGTAGCCTGTCCTGACCCAGCCGAAGGATGCGATCAGGCGGGTGAATACGGGTACTTCGAATTCGGTCCTGCCGTTTTCCCCGGCCAGGTCGTCCGACTTGAAATCCAGCGACATGTGGTAGTTGTGTCCGATCTCATGGACGAGCAGCCCGAGCAGACCGATAGCGTGGGGGACATCACGGCCCTGGTGATAGATCGTCAGTGACTGCGTCTGGGAGAACACCTGGGCACTGGTGTTGTCTTCAGCCACCGCGCTCAGGAGTTTGCCCAGCAGCGCGTATTCTTCTACCGCGATTGTCCGCAGTGTCGGCATGACAGGATGGCGATCGAAGTAGGCCCGGAACACCTTCCCAACAGCGTCCTCGACTGCCCGCAGCAGCGGAAGGTCAAATTCCGCGTTTCTGTCCACCAGGGCGATCTTGTGGTCCAGCAGCAACCGCCGCTGTATCCTTCCGTACCCCGGGCCGCGGTCCTGCATCGCCCAGTCGATGTGATCCGGAACACTGTTGTCGTTTTCGTCGGCAAAGGAACCGGCGACGTCCGGAATACCGTCGGCATCGACGTCCCGACCGCCTCGGTGGGCGTCGTACGGGTGGCTGTCCAGCACGTTTCTGACCCCGTCGCCGTCCAGGTCGACGTCACCTTCCATGAACTTGCCGAAGTAGTCGCTGACCCGGTAGTCGGGAACGCCGTCGCTGTCCGCATCTCTTACCGCCAACGCCTTCAGATCGTCCCTCTCGCCGAACAGCTCGTCCAGATAGACAAGCGCCTCTGATTCCTCTTCGCGACGAACTTGATTGAATGAGTCGACCTCGTCAGGACCGGGGAGCAGCGCCCCGGCTCGAATGCCCGACCGATAGTGCGCATATTGCAGGGAACGAACCTGCTGCCAGTGTAAAACGGGCGCCCGCGCCGTGCCCGAACGGATCTTATCGAGCCGGTTTTCGATGATTTGACGCCAGAATGGCGGATCGCCCGCCAACAACGGCAGGCTGTACAGGGACAGATATGCGACCGACAGTAACAGTAGAATCCTGGGGAAGGGCCCGGTACCGGCTCCTTTGCGCAGCCTGTCGATTTGGGGCGAGGTGGGCATGGTCGTATTATATGGCTTCGGAAGTCTACATATTAATTGCAGCAATAGCAGGTATACGTACAAACAATTGGAATGCCCGGAACGCATTAATATAGGGTCCGCCGCAACCATCATCGCCAGGAACGAAGCGTCAATGAGAAAAAGTGAAACAGTCGAGGTAAATGGCCGCAGCTATCGTTGGCCCGGGGCTCCCGTTGTCGCCGTGTGTGTCGACGGTTCCGAGCCGGCCTACATTGAGGAAGCCGTCAGGGCCGGGGTGATGCCCTGGACGGCAGGGGTCATCGACGGCAAGGGCAGCGATCTTAGGGCCGATTGCGTCGTTCCCAGCTTCACCAACCCCAATAATCTGTCCATCGTCACCGGAGTACCTCCGGTGGTGCACGGCATCTGCGGTAATTTCTACTACGACCGTGAACAGGACCGCGAGGTCATGATGAACGATCCGGAATTGCTGCGTGTGCCCACCATATTCAAGGCCTTCCAGGACGCGGGCGCCAGGATCGTGATCGTCACCGCCAAGGACAAACTGCGCCGGCTGCTCGGCAATGAACTGGTCTACGGAAAGGACGGTGCCATATGTTTTTCCTCAGAGAAATCAGACCAGGCGACACTCGAGGAGAACGGAATAGAGGACATACTGGACCTCGTGGGCATGGAAGTGCCGTCAGTCTACAGTGCGGAGTTATCCGAGTTCGTATTCGCCGCGGGCGTGAAACTGATGGAAACCGTGCGGCCGGATCTCATGTACCTGTCGACCACGGACTACATCCAGCACAAATTTGCGCCCGGAAGCGAAGGCGCCAACGCCTTTTACGCCATGATGGACAACTACTGGGCACAGCTCGATGCCCTGGGCGCCGTCGTGGCGCTGACGGCGGACCATGGCATGAACGCAAAGCACGACGAGAACGGCGCACCGGACGTGATCTACCTTCAGGAGGTTCTGGACGGAATGGTCGGTCCGGGACAAAGCCGGGTGATCCTCCCGATCACCGATCCCTATGTAGTCCACCACGGGGCACTGGGTTCGTTCGCGACGGTTTATCTTGCCGACGAAATCGACCAGGCAAAGCTGAAGTCGGACCTCAGCGCCCTGGAAGGCATAGAAAAAGTGCTGTCCAACGAAGAGGGATGCAAACTGTTCGAGCTTGCCCAGGACCGGATGGGTGACCTCATCGTGGTCTCGGAAAAACGGAAAGTACTCGGCACCACGGCGGAACGGCACGACCTGTCCGGCCTGGAGGTTCCTCTGCGCTCCCACGGCGGTGTGTCCGAACAAACGGTGCCGCTGGTATTCAGTAAACCGGTGGTCGACCTCGAACCGGCGCGGAGGCTGAGGAACTTCGACATCTACGACGTGGCGTTGAACCACATCGCGACCTGACATCAACGGACCACCGGTCCACAGACAACGAGTAATGACCATGAGCGCAACACCGGAACAAGTGAATTCCAGCAGGCAGGAAAAAATGCGGATTGCCGGCGAACGGGTGGACGGCGATACCGGCAAAGTCATCGAAGTACTGAATCCCTACAACGGCAGCGTGGTCGGCACCGTGCCGCGCGCCAGCCGCGAGCAGGTGGCACGCGCATTCGAAATTGCCGCGGCTTTCAAGCCCACGCTTACCCGCTACGAGCGCCAGCAGATATTGCTCAGGACCGCAGGCATCCTCGACGGTCGGCGCGACGAGATATCGGATCTGATCACCGCCGAGTGCGGGTTGTCGAAGAAAGACTCGCTGTACGAGGTGGGGCGAGCATTCGACGTCTACACCCTTGCGGGCAATATGTGCATCCACGACGATGGTGAAATTTTCTCCTGCGACCTGACGCCGCACGGCAAGCAGCGCAAGATCTTCACCCAGCGCGAACCGCTCACGGCGATCTCGGCGATCACGCCGTTCAACCACCCGCTGAACATGATCTCCCACAAGATCGCACCGGCGATAGCCACCAACAACTGCATCGTGTGCAAGCCGACCGAACTGACACCGCTCACCGCCCTGCTGCTCGCGGATGTCATTTACGAGGCCGGGCTACCGCCCGAGATGCTGTCCGTGGTCACCGGCTTGCCGGAGGATATAGGCGACGAGATGATCACCAACGAGCACATCGAACTGATCACCTTCACCGGCGGCGTACCAGTCGGGAAGTACATTGCGCGTACTGCCGGGTACCGCAGGACGGTGCTTGAGCTTGGGGGCAACTCGCCTTTGATCGTGATGGAAGATGCCGACCTGAACAAGGCCGCGGATCTGGCCGTTGCCGGCGCCACCAAGAACTCCGGGCAGCGCTGCACCGCGGTGAAGCGGGTACTCTGCGTGGACTCCGTGGCGGATGAATTCGCCGCGATGGCAGCGGAAAAGGCGGCCAGGCTGAAATACGGCGACCCAATGGACCCCGACACCGACGTCGGCACCGTAATCCACGAGGAGGCCGCGAAGCTTTTCGAGGCCCGCGTGAACGACGCCATTGAGAAAGGCGCCACCCTGCTTTACGGCAACGATCGCCAGGGCGCCGTGTACTCTCCCACGGTGCTGGACCACGTGCCCTATGACTGCGAACTGGTTCGCGAGGAGACCTTCGGGCCGCCTCTCCCTGTGATACGGGTCAAAGACATCGACGACGCCATTCGGGTTGCCAACTCTACTGCATTCGGCCTGTCCTCCGGCGTATGCACCAACCGGCTAGACTACATAACGCGCTTCATCAACGAGCTCAGAACGGGCACGGTGAACATCTGGGAGGTGCCGGGCTACCGGATCGAGATGTCCCCCTTCGGCGGCATCAAGGACTCGGGCCTCGGCTACAAGGAGGGTGTCATCGAAGCCATGAAGAGCTACACCAACGTCAAGACATTTTCACTGCCCTGGCAGTAGGTTTATCGCAGCAGGTGAAATCGGGAAACATCCTGCTCATCACGTCCGATCAGTGGCGAGGTGACTGTTTGTCGGCGGCCGGCCATCCCTGCGTCAAGACCCCCAACTACGATGCGTTGATCGAGGACGGGACGTATTTCAGGCGCCACTACTCGGTGTGCGCGCCCTGCGGACCGGCACGGGCGAGCCTTTTGACCGGGATGTACATGCAGAACCACCGGTCGGTCAGAAACGGGACACCGCTCGACGACCGGCACACCAACATCGCGCGCGAGGCCCGCAAGGCCGGATACCGGCCGGTACTGTTCGGTTACACGGACACCAGCCTTGACCCGCGGCACTACTCCAGGCAGGAAGTCTGCGAGCACGGATACGAAAACATGATGCCCGGCTTCGAGGAAGGACTACTGCTGCCCGCGGAGCGGCCCGAAGCCTGGCTGGAGTTCCTGCGGAAGCAGGGGTACGAATTCGACTCCCTTGAAGAGGCATACCGTCCGGTCGATGACTATCCCAATGCACAATACCGCGGGCGAACATATCCGCCCCCCGGGTACAGCGACGAACACAGCCAGACCGCGTTCCTGACCCGCGAGGTCATGTCGTATATTGACGAGACTCGTGAAAGCTGGTTCGTCCACCTGTCCTACCTTCGCCCCCACCCGCCATTTATTGCACCCGAACCCTGGAACAATATGTACGATCCGTCGCGGGTACCCCTCCCCGTTCGCGCCGATTCCTTACCGTCTCAGTCTGCAACGCACCCCTGGCTCGCTGCCGCACTAAGCACCTTCGGCGACTGGTTCGACCCATGGATACTCGATGAACTCAAGGGTGAAAATGCAGAGCTGGAGATTCAGCAGATCCGGGCCACCTATTATGGACTGGTGTCCAAGGTCGATCACCAGTTCGGACAGCTTCTGGACTTCCTCAAATCCACCGGGCGCTATGACGACACCCTGATCGTTCTTACCTCGGATCACGGCGAACTGCTTGGTGACCAGTGGCTGTTCGGCAAGCGCGGCTACTTCGATTCAGGCTACCACATTCCGCTCATCATCCGGGATCCAGGGCGACCATCGAAGGCCAAAGGCTGTCGCGTGGATCAATTTACCGAATCCGTCGACGTCGTGCCTACCATCCTGGATTGGCTGGGCATCGACATCCCTCGCCAGTGTGACGGCCGGTCACTGCTGCCCTGGGCCCGCGGTTTGGAACCGGAAGACTGGAGAACCGAGGTGCACTGGGAGTACGACTTCCGGGATGTAGAAAACCCTTCCCTTGAGCGCGAACTCGGCATCGCCATGGATCACTGCCAGCTCAACGTACTGCGGAACGACCGCTACAAGTACGTCCACTTCACAGATCTTCCTCCTTTGTTCTTCGACCTCGAAAATGACCCGGCCGAGTCCCGGAACCTGGCCGGTGACCAGCGCGTTGCCCCGCAAGTGCTGTCACTGGCAGCCAAGATGCTGTCCTGGCGGATGGCAAACGATGAACGCGAAATGACCGGCGTAAACGTCGGCAGGGATAAAATATACACACGGTAAGCCACGGGACCGGACCCGGTTTCCCGTGACGCAAGTGTATTCGGATCTTCGCACAGTTTTCTTAACTTTCCATTTAGGTTACTGTCCAACTCCAGGCAGTCAGGAACGGGTTAGTGAGAAAATGCATCATCTAAAGTTCGCGTTTATAGCTGTTGCTCTGATCTTTATCGCGGGTCCCGCCAATGCGGCCGAGGATTACGAGCCGTTCATCGGAAAATTCGCGGGGAAAATCGTGACCGAAGATGGAGGTGTGGAACAACCACGGGACATGAGTGTTGAAATCAAGGAGTCCAAAGGCGGTTTCAACGTCTCCTGGAAGACCACGACATTCAAACACGATGAACCGAAAACCAAGAGCTACAGCATCGACTTCGTCGAATCCGAACGCGAGCACATCTACAAGGCGGCCCAGAAGAAGAACGTGTTCGGCGGGCGGGAACCCCTGGATCCGTTGAAAGGGGACGCTTATGCCTGGGCGCGGATCGACGGGCCCAAGCTGACGATCTACGCCCTGCTCATCACCGATAAGGGTGGATTCGAAATGCAGACCTACGACCGGATCCTGCTGGGCGACAACAATCTGCACCTCAAATTCTCGCGCATCCGGGAAGGGG
>Ga0316187_10005886_pt1 | contig 10582 bp, 11 predicted proteins | sample CroRivburrow1_MG_FD_204927 | JGI IMG/M metagenome (GOLD analysis project Ga0316187, IMG submission 204927) | Coastal sediment microbial communities from Maine, United States - Cross River worm burrow 1 | ecosystem: Environmental > Aquatic > Marine > Coastal > Sediment | place: USA: Maine...
CAACCGGATTGGGGCTATATGAATAAAACTATATATGTGGGTAAGCCCAATTATTCTGGTAGTCCGGGAATATATATGAATCAGCCTCAGAATTATTGTTGAATTTCTGTTCAGCAGGTAGATATTCAAGACTCCTGCCACCGATTCGATACGAAATGTTGGCAATATTAGCCAAAGTGGATGCATAACTTCCTTTATCAATTGGACTATTTGTATTGACGTCCTTATTCCGGATACATTTTGCCCAATTGATCATATGATTATACTGATTTGCATAAGGGCCCTGCTTTTTCTTCGCTTCTATCTTTGGCTTACCATCCCGGTCGTTCGTAGGGAAAATTTCATACCCTCTACGATTGCAAACCAATGTACCGTTACTTCCAATCCATGCTACGCCGTCTCCCCTGTTATATAAAGGACTTATCTGGTGTTCCCATACTATATGTAAATTATCAAATTGAAAAATAGAAGTCTGAAGCGAAGGGACCTCTCTCATGGTTTCCGGATGTTTGTAACCTACGGAATATACCGATTTGGGATAAGATCTTTCATGACCTAAAGCAGCTATACCATCTAAAGCCGAATCAAGGTAATGTACCCAGTCTGTTTGTCTACCTCCACCATAATCCCAGTAATGTCGCCAGCTCTTCACCCTGTCCTGAACATAAGGATGCAAAGGAGCAGGTCCTTGCCACATTTTGTAATCCAAAGTTTCCGGAATTGCCTGAGGTTCAGAACCATAGATAGTAGGATCTGTGCTGCCCGTAATCCAAGCATGAGCCTTATAAACGTCGCCTAACACACCGCTCCTTAAAATATCAAAAGCTTCTATAAAATAATCCACGCTGATCTGCCATAATCCTGTGGTCACTACATTATTATATTTTCGTTGCAGATCAACCATCAAATTACATTCCGCAATGGTTTTTCCTGTGGGTTTCTCTACATAAACTGCCTTTCCTGCCTTAATAGCTTCCGCATAAACGTAAGTATGCCAGTGGTCGGGGGTTGCAACAATTACTCCATCAATCTCCTTATCTTCAATAAGTTTACGAAAATCATTGTACAATTTTATTTTGCCCGCATTAACCGGAAATTTATCTTTCAGGATCCCGGCTTGTTCCTCCAGCTTTACTTGATCGACATCGCACAGGGCAGTGCAATGTACAAAGGAGTTTGCCTCCAACATGACGCGCATATTTGTTGCGCCAAATCCAAGACCAATAACACCGATATTTAACCGGTCACTCGGCGCATTTGAAGCATAGCTATATGGCATTGAAGAATATAATCCAACTCCTGCCATAACAGTTGCTGATTTTTTTATGAACGACCTTCTGTTTGGAGTTTCCATTTTAATTACTACTATTTGAATAATTGTTTATTTTAATTTGTTGCCAATGTTCTTAATTCGATGCTTTTAAGTTAGCATATTTTTTGTTTTGTTCAGATATGCTGATCCGTTTAAAATGAATAGGCCATTGGATAAACCCCATTTCACATTATTCAGTATCTTTTTCGATAACAGATTCAGGAGCGTAATAAATTCCTTTTTGTTCCCAGCCTTTTTTTAAATTTTGCAAAGCTGATTTAAAGTTCTCAAAATTCTTATTTTGCCTTTCTGTCCAGCCAACCTCCGCATAAGCAGCAATCCTTGGAAATGTCTGAAAGTGCATGTGTCCATTAGTTGGAATCCACTCTCCCCACATCTGACATCCTGTACCAATCACTTTATCGTGAAATATAGGATCAAGTCCTTCCGGAACAGGATCGAAAGCATATGCCTTTGACAATGGTATACTATTGTAATCATAGTCGAGGTAAGTGTTACTGTGCAAGGAGTTCACAATATCATAACCATTCTTTGCTGCCAGTGTAGCCAGGATCACATCTCCTTTCCAAAAGTGTACAATGGTCTCTTTTGCCAGTTGTTGGTTCGATTCAGTATCTGCTTCATCCTGATATTCATGAAGATTGTGCCCCATTATTTCATTCCATCCCATCATTCTTTTTCCTTTACTTTGTAAGTATTGAGAAATGCTATTGATGAAAAAAATCTGTAAATCAGCAGGGGAAGTCAGTTTTTTTTCTTCCATATAGGCTTTAACAGACTCTGACGATTTCCAATGCTCATATCTAACTTCATCTCCACCGATATGAATAACTCGGGAAGGAAACAAATCAATAACTTCATCAAGAACGTCTGTAAGGAACTGATATACTTTTGGGTCACTTACATCATATACATCTTTGCCAACACCAAATTTTATAGGGACTTCTATTTCCTTTTTTACAGTGCCAAGCCAGCTGTATGATGCAATGGCTGCGCTGGAGTGCCCTGGCATTTCAATTTCAGGAACAATCGTTATATGTCGCTTTTTTGCATATTCTACTATCTCCCTAATCTGTTCATGTGTATAATATCCTTCATGTACTTCCGCCGATTGAATGGGGCTATCCCATTTCAGTGGCCCAACCTGTGAACTTTTTCTTTTCGATCCAATTTCAGTAAGTAGCGGATATTTTTTTATCTCAATTCTCCAACCCTGGTCATCAACTAAATGCCAGTGAAAAACATTCATTTTCAATAATGCCATCTCATCTAACAACATTTTTACCTGATCCATACCTTTAAAATAACGAGCCTCATCCAGCATAAAAGCCCTCCATGAAAACCGGGGAGCATCTTTAATGGATAGTTCTGGAATTTTTAAAGACGATTTATCCTCTTCTAAATCCAAATGGATTGGAAATAACTGTATCAAACTTTGTACTCCATAAAACCAACCAGTACTATTGGAGGCAATAAGCTGTATCCCATCTTTAGAAACAACCAACCCGTAAGCCTCCTTAGCAAGGTTCTTATCAAAGTCGAATTGAATGATACCAGTTTCTGATATCTTTGATTCAATTACCTCTGGTTTATATCCTAACTTTTGTTTAATGTGATTTTGTAAAATAACAGCTATATCATGACTTTTTGAGGAACTCATTATTTTGACATGATTGTTAATAGTGAAGGTGTTTTCTCCCATAACTATCTCCTGTGGGTGAGGGATGATGTTAATAGCCTGGGCACTAGCTCTAGACTGGCAGAGCAGGCACAGAGTGGTTAAAAAAATCAATATCCTTGTTTTCATATGACTTGAATTAATGTATTCCTATTTCATGATAATATATATCCAGAATTTCCAGAATTTCTAAATGGTTATTCAAACGCAGTGTAAAGTCCTCCCATTTTTTATTTGATTCTTTTGACCATCCAACCTCCGCCAGTGCAAGTAGTCGGGGAAATATTTGTCTATCCATTTCCGGTTCAATTCTATTAAGATGTGACCAGAAATTTGCCTGAACCCCAAGAATCTTTTTTTCATATTCCTTATTGAGACCTGCTGGAATGGGGCAATATGAATAGACTTTCTCAGTAGAGATCGTTTCATATGTATAGTCAAAATAACAATGAGAAGTTGGTGTCATTATTATGTTATTTCCCTGGTTGAGGACAAATTCAGGAACTTCTTTCTCCCATCCCCTCCAATACATAACAGTTGCCGTCCGGCTTAGCCCGCCTTCCACTATTTCATCCCAGCCTATCATAGTTTTGTTATGGGTTGATATAAATGTCTCTATTTGCTTAACAAACCAACTTTGCAATTCATGTTCGTCTTTTAGCCCCTCATCAATAATTCTCAGTTGGCATTTGGCACAAGCCCTCCATTGATCTTTTGGTGCTTCATCACCTCCTATATGAATATAGTTAGAAGGAAATAGATCAATTATCTCAAATAATACATTATTTAAGAACACAAAAGTATCGTCATTACCTGCACAAAATATCTCTTCATGAATTCCAGGGCCGAGCGTATAAGGATGGATTTTTGTTCTTTCTCCATTGCAGGACAATTCTGGATAAACCGAAAAAACTTCAGAAGAATGACCCGGCATCTCTATTTCCGGAATAATCTCGACATTCCTTTCCTCTGCATAGCTTATAATTTCTCTAATATCTGTTTGACTAAAGAATCCTTCTTTTTCATTAGACTCATGGTAAATTGTATCAAATTTTGAGGCAAATTCAGTGAGTTTGGGATATTTGTTGATATCAATACGCCAACCCTGATCATCAGTAAGATGCATGTGCAATTTGTTTAATTTGTAAAACGCCATTGCATCGATATATTTCCTGGTTATTCTATTATTCCAAAATGTTCTGCTGTAGTCAATCATTAACCCTCTCCATTGAAATTCTGGCATATCATAAATGCTACAATTAGGAATATGCCATTTCACATCTTTTGCTTTTGAATGCCTTAATATATCTTTTGGTAAAAGTTGAAGAAGTGTCTGAAAAGCATAAAAAAGCCCATTTGTATGCGATGCTTCAACTAGTATTTTATTTTGGCTTACCTCAAGGGTATAACCTTCATCTCCCAGATCCGCTAATTTTTTATTTATATTCAATATTATTTGGTTGGATTGGATATTGGAGCTCCCGATTTTAATGTCAAATCCTGTGGCAGGATCGAGATAATCTTTTAGCTGTTTCGCTTTGATGTTCAGATTTTCCCCATGAATTATTACAGTGTTTGATTTAAGTTCAAAGAAGCCTTTGCGTTTTTCGACTTTTACAGGATATGGTATAATATTGAAGTCCTGACACAATAGTGTAACCGGTAAAAAAATATTTACTATTAGAATACACCTTTTAATAAAATCCATATGAAAATGATTGGCAGTTAAAATTTAATATAATATAAAAAAATCATATTCCTTAATATCGCTTGCGGATAACTGTTAATATAAAAAGCCTTATATTCTTTGGTCATTATTTCTCAAACAACTCCATAATAACCATTCAACTCTCCATGAATATGGTTATTTATCTGAAATGGCTAATTTAACTGTTTCCTCATAATCCTCAGGATGAGACTTCAAATAGGAAATCATCTCAGATTTATACGAATTTGTTAAAATATATTCCAAATTGGTTTCCATATTAATCTCGTATCTTTTTGCCAGTCTGCGACAATCATTCAATTATCGCTGATTTTCGAAGGCAATAAAGTTGCTTTTATTCTCTCATTATAGCATTTAACAATACCTATAATTTGGGCTTTGTCAGAAAATCATTTAATCTTCCAGTTGAAAGTCAATCGTAGAAACTACACGAACCAGTTTTATTTGAGGGGTATTTTGATCTCTATCATTTATTGTAAACAAGCCTTGCCTTGCAATCCTTATCTTACCTACTTGAGAATCAGAATCTCGTGCAAATTTTTCCGCCACTTCTCTGGCATTCTTAGTAGCTTCCTCAATCATTGAAGGTTTGAGTTGACTCAATCCGGTAAAAATATATTCAATTGGTCTCCATTCATTTTTTGAACCTAGTAATATCCCTTTCGAAATTAGTTTGAGAGATTCAGAAAGTGCATTTTGAAGCCTATCAATATCATTAGTCCTTACAGTAAACTCCGATTTCGCAATATACCTGAATTCCGCATTCTGGAAATTCGGATTATAAATGTTTGCACGAACGTCACTTATATTTGTACTTCCTTTTGTCAGGTCATTTTTATCAAAACCCTGATCAATGAAGAAATTATAAACTTCCGTATTTTGTGTTTCAATATCACGTTTTAATAATTCAAGAGCATTTCCCGCAAGGGTTATGTTTATAGGCCAGACGGCCAGATCAGCTTTGACTTCCCTTTCAGAAAGCCCCTTAACCTGAACAAACCGGTCATATTTTTTTCCGGTTTTATGCATGTTCCCTATGAAGAAACCTGCGATAACAATTGAACTGAAAATTATTGCTGTCTTTATCCAATCTAAATTTTTCATTTTATTATTTTTAATTCTACCAAGGGTCCTATGGTTTGCGCTAGGACTATTTTAATAACAATATAGTATCGTTGACGTGATTAATCCAGTTAAAAGAAAAAAGATTTAGTTTCAGATTTTTAGCCTGGGATCTGCCTCATTTTTGAATTCATATTTTAGTTATTCAATTGTAATATTGAATGCGCAATTGCACCTAGTCCCCAATATAAAAAAAATCCCCAGAAATAGGTGAAATATGCAATCCATCCAACTGACTTATAGGTATATTCTTTTTCTAATACCCAAAATAAAATGCTAAAGTATATTGAAAGAACACCTAATGATATCCATATTATATAACCCCATGGTTGTCCATTAAATACACATACTGTTCCGAGTATGTATAGAGGAAGTATAATTATTATATCTGCCCATGCAAATGCCAAAGCTGACTTAAAATGTGTTTTATCACGCCAATTTTCGCCTTTTCCAATTATTAAATCTTTAGCTTTCTGACTTCCTGGTTTTAAAATCATTACCAATTGTGCACTAAAAAGAGGCAAAAAGGTAATTGCACCAAATATTGCGATTATCCAGGTGATTATAGTTGTCTCAATCATACAGGGGGTTAATTTATGTTAAACAACTTTCTATTCATCCATAATCCGATTATTCCCAGAAGTGATGGAATTGCCCACATACAAAGAGCTGCCAGCACAATATCAAAATTCATACTTACCCGGAATGCATAGAACAGTGGAAAATAAACGCAAATCGCAAAAACCATCATTGCAGCAATAAAACCAATGAATTTTCGATTTAACAATCCAATAAATGCAACAATAGTAATTGGGAAAGCCCATAATATATCAGCAATTGCAATACCTTTTTCGACATCTGCTATTGCCTGCTCAACAGAATCTCCATTAAAACTTTCATTCTGAAGTCCAAATTTTACAGCCCCTTCCCAGTCTAAAAGTGAATAGGTTTGCATTAACCAGGCTAAAAATATCAAAATTAGTGCAAACAGAGCAATCCATATCCCTAATGGGTACCGACTAATTTTCTTCCTTAATACGTTCATATCATGAGATTTGCCGTTTGTCTAATGAGGGCCGAGTCGTTGTTTTGTAAGAAACATAAAAGTCATGCTCTATGAGATTGACCATTTTTTACCAATATAATACTGTTGAATAAATACTACCAGCAAAAAAGGCATAAAGATGGGTTTTATTCACATTCGCGGATGTTATAGATATTATACTTTATTAGGAATTGTTTTCTTTAATTAATTCTCCCACTTGTCTTAGCGTTTTAGCATCAATTTCTCTGATCTTCCCTTCGTAATTTGGGCCGACATCAATAGAGAAAATGTTTTCATACTTTATTGCGTCCAGATAGTCCTTGTAAAGTTTTTCTGCCGGGTAACACAGTGAATCATGTATAGGTAATGAATAAAACCACATTGCACCACCCTCATGAGGAGGCAAAATTGGGTATGTAAACTCAGCTACCAGATACCCTTTATAATTAGCTTCTGCATCTTTGTTATATTTACTTGCATTTGCATCACCAACCGGACCAGGTTTTCCCATTTCTCTTAATGATAATCTACCGGCTGGTTCTCCATGGTTAAAGCCAATAAAACAATTGGGCTGAAAAGTATGTATCCATTCAACGGTTTCAATGTGGTTTAATCCGCCATCCCCAACAGCATGATCCATCCAAAAAAACTCAATAGGGCCATATTTGGTACAAAGTTCTTTTAACTGTGCTTTTTTCATTTCAGGATTTATACCTTTTCCTTCATTATACCCTTTGCCATCAACAGCACCAGGCCAGTTCCAGTCACCTTCTGAGAAATAGAGTGCCAGTTTGATACCGTATTTATCACATGATTCCCTTAGTTTTGCCAGCACATCAATACCAATCTGACTGTTTGTAACTTTTTTATCTGTTGTTTCTGTATCCCATAAACAAAATCCATCGTGATGTTTCGAAAGAAATAAAATATATCCCATCCCGGCATCCTTAGCTACCTTACACCATTGATCGGTATCGCAACCAGTAGCTTTAAAATAGGTTGCATCTTTATCCAGAGTAGGTGTCCATTCTTCCCCATAGAAAGTGCTAAATGACCAACAAATAAACATGCCAAATTTCATATCTGAAATATTTTTGGCCCTTAGACTGTCAGGTATTATCAGTTCACTATTTGCACTAAATTTCCTGTTTTCAATCGAATTCTGATCCGGCTTGCTCTTTTTGCTATTATTACATGATATTAGTAAGATTAGCAGTGCAGCGAAGTATAAAAACTTATTCATTCATATATATTTTAAATTAGCTATAAGGGCAAAGTATAAAAGAAATAGTGGATCTGATTTTCAAGTTTTTCATTTATTAGAATTTATTCGAAACAGTACCTAAAGTCGGCTTGAATGTGGTAAATATAAATTAAGTATAACAATTTTTCTCTGCAAAGATCCAGGTATAACAGTCATCTATATAAGTCGTTGGGGGATGTAAACTCTAAAAATAATTAATAACTTGAGACATTTAGGTTTTCTTTTTAATATCGTTTCAGATATTTCTTTCATATATCGCTTTAAGCATGTTTTTTATTGATCCATCTACTGACAAGCCAGACCACAAAAAGGATTACAATAATTGTCCAGCTTAAAGTAGTGAAAGCCCCTTTCATCAATGTAAAGAAACTCGATGCCTTTATTACTCCCGAAGACACATCTGTTGGATTCGTAATCATCAGGGAAATCATAATATTCTCTATGTAGTCAAAGCACATTGCAATGAATGGCAGTATATATAAATTTGAAAAAATATGCTCCTGACTAATCTTTATCAAATTAGATAATCGAATAATTACTGTGCTTAAAAAGAGCGCAAGTAAAAAGGGATATAATATATCAAGAAGGAAAAGTTGTGGAAAAAGATAGAAGTCGATTGTTGATTGATCCAAATTTTGAAGCATTGTTACAGCTTCTGAATGAGAATATCCCAAAGTTTGCAAATCAAACGCCTGAGTGCCAAGTTTGGCATTGATACGTGGAAAAGTAAATAGCATCATACACAGTAAAACAGAATGGGCAAGTAAAAACAATGCCACTATTCCTGACTTTGACGTCATTCGTTCTAACTTTTTATAAATTTTTTTAAGCATCATTTTATCCCGGTAATATGTGATGTTTAATTATTACTTAAAGATTGATTCAATATGAATATTTTTTGCTTTTAATTTTTATTATAAATAGTTAAAAATATGATCAGCTATTGAATTCTTTATTAATTCAAGTAGATTTTATCAATTAGGAGTTTAAATTCTTCAGTTTTATTATTTCCAATTAAAAAGGTGATTTCTTCAATATAGTCATGCGCAAAATCAGGCTGATCAAGTTTTCTTCCTCTGAATGAAGGGCTCATTTGCTTCAGTAATATTTCAACCTCTTGCCACTCACCAGAAGTTGAGAAAGAGGTTATGTAGGAGTAATATTTCCCTGAATCGTCTTTTATCCTAAACTGATATTTCTTTCCATCTCCCTTAATTCTAATTATAATCTTATCCTTTTCTTTTACTTTTATTCTTTCGAACTGGTATCGTACTGATGAGAACCCACCATTATTTTCTAAAGAAATATGGCCTTCAAATACTCCAAAACCATCAGGGCTTAATCTGAAGTTTCCTGATGACCTTCCACCCATAACTATATCGTCAACAACTATCCAGGATTGAATATCAGAATTTTTACTAAAATCATAGATCATATGTGAATTCATTGAAATAATTAATACCATGGAAAATAATAAGCCATTCATATCATTTCCTTTTGATCATTAATAACAATACACCGTTTGGTAAGTTTTAAAACTGAATAACATTTACCCTCTCAGGTGTAAATACAATAATTTTTTAAGCTAAAAACATGATATATTGATGAAGATAATGTATAGGAAGTTGTAATGCAATTTTAATAAATCCAGTTAAACATAAAACTGGCTTGTCAGTTACTGTATGTCGGACGATTGCGGAATAAGAATATGTAATTAACGACAATAGCAACTAAGGAAATACCTAACCATAACAGTAAATAACCATCTTCCTCATTTCCATTAAAATCGCGGAAAATCCAGGTTAATGTAATATAGAAAATTATCATGAAAAAAAAGATTGACTGCCTTATAAAATCGTAAATGCTGGGATTATGTAACTTCTCAATGCTCTGCATAAGAGCATTGGCAAGCCAAAATAATGGAAGACCAAAAATGATTACACTGCTTGAAAAGGTTAAGACAGTAGGCATATCTATTACACCTGTATATTCTCCTAAAATACCCGATTCTCTTGCCAGCATTTCAACTCCGACAGAGATACCGGTCAAAGGGAGAAGAAAAATAATATAAATAAAAGGTGTGAATATTTTTCTCATTCTTTTAACTCATAATTTGTACTTCTTCCTCCTTCATTCGTCTTCTGAAGGATTCGCTTTCCCCCATTCCTTATTTGGTTTTGGTCCCATTTCCAATTCAAGCGTTCCACCTTTTAACAACTCACTGGCCGGGAACTTGAAGTCTTTCAGAGATTGTCCATTGAGCACAGCGGATTGAACATATTTATTTGAGCGTGAAACATTTTTCGCCTCGATGGTAAAGATTTCTCCTCTCCTGTATCGTCCTCCCAGGTCTATCTGAACCTTTTCAAATATAGGACTGCCAATTTCATATATTGGATCAACTCTGCAACCTC
>Ga0316187_10005889_pt1 | contig 10580 bp, 10 predicted proteins | sample CroRivburrow1_MG_FD_204927 | JGI IMG/M metagenome (GOLD analysis project Ga0316187, IMG submission 204927) | Coastal sediment microbial communities from Maine, United States - Cross River worm burrow 1 | ecosystem: Environmental > Aquatic > Marine > Coastal > Sediment | place: USA: Maine...
CAAGGTCATCCACGACAAGTTCGGCATCAAACGTGGCCTGATGACCACGGTTCATGCCGCAACCGCAACCCAGAAGACGGTGGACGGGCCTTCCATGAAGGACTGGCGCGGCGGCCGCGGCATCCTGGAAAACGTCATCCCGTCATCCACCGGTGCGGCCAAAGCGGTTGGCAAGGTGCTACCGGCGCTGAATGGCAAGCTGACCGGCATGGCGTTCCGCATTCCCTCTTCCGACGTGTCGGTGGTTGACCTGACATGTGAGCTTGAGAGCGATGCGTCATACGACGATATCTGCGCTGCCATGAAGGCTGCGTCCGAAGGTGAAATGAAGGGAACGCTTGGCTATACCGATGAGAAGGTTGTTTCCACCGACTTCCGTGGCGTCAGCGACTCATCGATCTTTGATGCCGGCGCTGGCATCGCGCTGGACGGCACCTTCGTCAAGCTGGTTGCATGGTATGACAACGAATATGGCTATACCTGCAACATGATGAACCTGGTTCGTCACGTAGCTTAGGCCAGACCACGGCGTGGGAGTTCTTCGGAGCTCCCACGTTTGTCATTGCCCATTTGGATGACTTTGCTTCACACCAAGCCGGCAACGACAAACGTTAATAACAATCAATCACAAGGCCATACGCATTCACACTCTTGGTATGGCCTCTGTATGGAGGAGAAAACCATGTCTGTAATCAAAATGACCGACCTTGATCTAGCCGGCAAGCGCGTATTGATTCGCCAGGATCTGAATGTGCCGATTGCCGAAGGCAAGGTGACGAGTGACAAGCGCATCCGCGCTTCTCTGCCCACCCTTGAGCACTGCATCAAAGCTGGTGCCAAGGTGATGGTGATGTCTCACCTGGGCCGTCCGACCGAAGGCGAGCCTGAAGATCAATACTCCCTGGCTCCTGTCGCAGCGCACATGTCCGGCCTGCTCGGCCAGGATGTGAAACTGGTCAAGAATTACCTGGACGGCGCTGTTGATGTCGCAGATGGCCAGGTGGTGCTGCTGGAAAACGTGCGTTTCAACAAGGGTGAAAAGAAGAACGATGAGGCGCTGTCCAAACAGTATGCCGCCCTATGCGACGTATACGTGATGGACGCCTTCGGCACGGCGCACCGCGCCCAGGCCTCCACGCATGGCGCCGGCGCTTATGCACCAACCGCCTGCGCTGGCCCGCTGCTGGCTGGCGAGTTGGAAGCGCTGGGTAAGGCGCTGGATAATCCGGCCCGCCCCATGGTCGCCATTGTTGGCGGTTCCAAGGTTTCCACCAAGCTGACCGTGCTGGAGTCGCTGTCCAAAGTTGTGGATGAACTGGTGGTTGGAGGCGGCATCGCCAACACCTTCATCGCCGCTGCCGGTCACCCGGTCGGCAAATCGCTGTACGAAGCGGACTTGATCGGCACCTGTAAATCACTGTCCGCTGCTGCGGAGGCGCGCGGCGGCGATATCCCCGTGCCGACCGACGTGGTTTGCGGCAAGGAGTTCTCCCCAACTGCCGAGGCAACCCTGAAGAATGCTGCTGACGTTGAGGATGACGACATGATCTTCGATATCGGCCCGGATTCCGCCGCCGCTCTGGGCGAAATTCTGAAGAAAGCCGGCACCATCGTCTGGAACGGACCCGTTGGCGTGTTCGAGTTCGACCAGTTCGGCGAAGGCACCAAGGCCATTTCCATGGCTATTGCCGAGTCCCCGGCATTTTCGATTGCCGGCGGCGGTGACACCCTAGCGGCCGTAGACAAGTATGATATCGCCGATCGCGTTTCCTATATTTCCACCGGCGGCGGCGCTTTCCTGGAGTTTCTGGAAGGCAAGAAACTGCCGGCCGTGGCCATGCTAGAGGAGCGCGCTTCTTAAGTGATTTCGTTTCGCAGAACCAAAATTGTCGCTACGCTTGGCCCGGCATCCGAAACACCGGAGATCATTGACCGTCTCATCAAGGCCGGCGTCAATCTAGTACGCCTGAACTTCTCGCATGGCACGGCGAAAGATCATCATCGCCGGGCTGAGCTCGTGCGCGCTGCAGCCAGGCAGCATGGGGTCTGCATCGGCATTCTGGCCGACATGCAGGGCCCGAAAATCCGTATCGGCAAATTCAAGGATGGCTACACGGTGTTGCAGCCAGGGCAGAAATTCGTCATCGACGCCCGCCTCGATCTGGAGTCAGGCAATGATGAGCGTGTCGGGGTGACCTACCAGAACCTGGTTAATGATGTCGAGCCGGGCGCGCGGCTGCTGCTCAATGATGGCCTGATCATCATGGATGTTGATGCGGTCAAAGGCAGTGAGATCCACTGCACAGTCGTGATCGGCGGTGAATTATCCAATAACAAGGGCATCAACCGCGCCGGCGGTGGACTTTCAGCCGCAGCGCTGACCGAGAAGGATAAGGCAGATATCAAGTCAGCCTGCGCCATTGGCGTGGATTACATTGCCATTTCCTTTACACGTCATGGCGCGGATGTCGAGGATGCACGCAGGCTGATAAGTGAAGCCGGCTGCCATGCTGGCGTTATCGCCAAGATCGAGCGCGCCGAGGCAATCGAAAACCTGGATAGCATCCTTGAAGCAAGCGACGCGGTAATGGTTGCCCGAGGAGACCTGGGCGTAGAAATCGGAGATGCCGCCGTGCCGCCAGCCCAGAAGAGAATTCTTCGCAAAGCGCCGCATTACAATTGCCCGGTTATCGTCGCCACGCAAATGATGGAGTCGATGATCAGCAATCCCATCCCGACCCGCGCCGAGGTCAATGATGTGGCCAATGCCGTACTGGATGGCACGGATGCGATCATGCTGTCCGGGGAAACCGCTGCCGGCAGCTACCCGGTTGAGGCCGTTGAGGCCATGCACCGTACATGCATCGAGACCGAGAAGCAGAAGGTGCTGCCCTCCGATGCCACGCGCAACCCGCGTTTCCCGCCTCATTCCGTGGATGAGTGTATTGCCAGGCAAGCGATGCTTGCGTCGCATGCCATGCCGATCAAGGCCATTGCCGCCTTTACGCAGAGCGGCAGTACCGTCCTGTATATGTCGCGCTACCTGACCAAGGTTCCCATTTATGCCATGACGCCGCTGGAGACAACTGCGGGTCGCGTGACGCTGTTTAGAAATGTTATTCCAAAACCCTGCAAGAGCGATTACGGCGAAAGGGATGCGCCCCAGGCTACGCGTGATGTTTTGTCTCTCATGCTTTACGACGAACTGGTGGGGCATGAAGATCTGGTTGTGATGACGCTGGGCACGCCGATGGGAGAGGCAGGGGCAACGAATACGATGAAGATCGTGCATGTTGGAAAGACCCTGCATTAGGTAGGGGAAATTGATTTTATGGCCCGTCAAGGCCAATATCTTGGGCATTAGCCCTTTGAAAATTTGAGGAGGTAAGAAACAATGGCTCTAATTTCAATGAGACAACTTTTGGACCATGCCGCAGAAAACAGCTACGGCATGCCGGCATTTAATGTAAACAATATGGAGCAGGTGCATGCCATCATGCAGGCTGCCGACGAAACCGATTCCCCGGTTATTATGCAGGGTTCCGCCGGTGCGCGTGGTTATGCCGGCGAACCGTTCCTGCGTCACCTGATTCAGGCTGCCATTGAGCAATATCCCCACATCCCTGTCGTTATGCATCAGGACCACGGCTCAGAGCCGGCGGTATGCCTGCGTTCCATCCAGTCTGGTTTTTCGTCGGTAATGATGGACGGCTCGCTAATGGCGGATGCCAAGACCCCTGCTTCGTACGACTACAACGTTGAAGTCACCAAGACGGTTTGCGACATGGCGCATGCCGGTGGTGTTTCAGTGGAGGGCGAACTGGGCTGCCTGGGTTCTTTGGAAACGGGCATGATGGGCGAGGAAGACGGCCATGGCGCGGAAGGCAAGCTGGACATGGACATGCTTCTGACCGACCCTGATGAGGCGGCCGACTTCGTTGAAAAGACTGGCGTTGACGCGCTGGCCATTGCCATTGGCACGTCTCACGGCGCATACAAGTTCACCAAGCCACCTACCGGTGCTGTTTTGCGTATCGACCGCATCAAGGAGATCCATGCGCGCATCCCGAACGTTCATCTTGTCATGCACGGTTCCTCATCTGTTCCGCAGGACTGGCTGGCGACCATCAACGAATACGGCGGCGACATGGGTGAGACCTATGGCGTACCGGTTGAGGAGATCGTCGAGGGCATCAAACACGGCGTAGCCAAGGTCAACATCGACACCGACCTGCGTATGGCTTCAACTGGTGCGGTTCGCAAGCACTTGCATGACAATCCTTCCAACTTCGATCCACGTAAGTTCTTGAAGGAATCCACGGCAGGCATGAAGGGTATCTGCAAGGCGCGCTACGAGGCCTTTGGCTGCGCCGGGAATGCTTCCAAGATCAAGGTGAAATCCCTGGAAGAGATGATCGGCTACTACGCCTAAGCAAAGGAAGAATCTTCAGCCATGCAAGCGGCCCCTCTTGGGGCCGCTTTTTTTGCCTTGTCGGGAATTCTATTGCCAGCGATGGCGCCAATGCCTTTTCGGCGTCCGCGTTATAGCCAACTATCGTCTATAATCATAGGTGTAATCACAGTGAGAGGAGAATCCAATGCGTAACAAAACCATAACATTCGTACTGGCTATCATGACGGCCGGACTAATCAGCGGTTGCGTGACGATGGCGCAGCTTAACGAGGTTCGTGATATTGCCAGGCAAGCCCAGACGGACGCAACCAAGGCAGTCAACTCTGTCGAAGCGGCAACACGGGCTGCAGATCAGGCATCCATGAAGGCCGATCAGGCCCTGCGGGCAGCCGAGGAAACCAAAGCGTGCTGCCAGAGGAATAGTGACAAGATCGACAGGATGTTCGAGAAGTCGATGCAGAAATAACTCGGCTCTGGGTCGTCACGCCGGACTTTCGGCAGTCACATTTGCTTGTGCGGAATGATGCCGCACAGGATGCGTCAGTTTTTACCTGCTGGATCAGGGGTAGCCATCATGATCGGCAACGGAATGCCTTGCCGATGCTCGGCAATGTCTAGTGCCTTTTGCCAATCCACTGGTGTGAAGGGTTGCTTCCGTGTCGCCTCTACCACGGCTCTCACCATTGGTGTCAGGTTCCGTGAACCCCTCTCATGCGTCGGATGCGTCTCAAGGTGAAGCACACCGGACTCCCATCCGGCCTTAAAGGGCTGGTTGATAATGCGAACTGGCGTGCCGACAGGCACCTGCTTGAAAAGCGCCTCAATATCCTCCGGGTACAGCCGTATGCAACCGTGCGTAACGCGCATGCCGATGCCGTAGGATTTGTTGGTGCCATGGATCAGATATTCTGAAGCCTCCAGACGCAATGCATAACGCCCAAGCGGATTGTCTGGCCCTGCTGGTACTGCTGTGGGTAGCAGATGGCCATCTGAAGCATGCTCGTCCCGTATCGATTGCGGTGGAAACCACGCAGGATCAACCTCCCTCTCGATCACATGCGTGAGCATGACTGGTGTTTCCCAGTCTATGCGGCCTATGCTCACCGGATAGATATGCACCTCTGCCTGACCTTGCGAGATAGGCGGATAGTAATATAGGCGCTTTTCCGCCACATTGATCACAATCCCTTCCCGCGGTTGAGCGGGGAGGATGTAGCGACTTGGCAGAAGCACCTTGCTCCCTGCCCCCGGCAACCAGCGATCCAGGTGCGGATTGGCGCGGATGATCTCGTCGTATCCTAGATCGAAACGACGGGCGATATCGGACAAGGTGTCTTCAGCTTGGCTACTGACATATTGCACATTGCCCACCACCGCCTCTCCCGGCGGTGGCAACATGAAGCTCGCAGCTATGGCTGGCGCATTGGAAAACACCACCAGCACCCCAATCAATACTATGCAACGCATCGACCGCGCACCCTCATCCTATTCAGTCGGACATCGTTACAGAGCTTGCAAAGTCAGACACAGCCTGAGTTTGTCTCCTCAGTACCGCTTGCTATCAGCAGCCACAGATAACCACCAACTCCTGCAATGAGCGAGGCGGCCAAAACGCCGGTCTTGGCCATGAGAAGTTGCTCCGGCTGTCCCGTGAAGGCCAGGTCGGCGATAAAGATGGACATCGTAAAGCCGATACCTCCCAGCAAAGCCACGCCAGCGACTTGACTGAAAGTGGTGCCTACCGGCAATTGGCCGATACCCAATTTCAACGCCAGCCAGCTCGTGCCGGCAATGCCGATAAACTTACCCAGAACCAAAGCCGCCATGACCCCCAGGGCGACAGGGTGCATGATCGTCTCGCCTAGAGCGCTGAAATCGACAGGAATGCCGGCATTGATCAAGGCGAAAAACGGAATCACAAGGAAGGCCACGGGCAGGTGCATGCTGTGTTCCAGCCTCTGTAGCGGTGTTTCCACCTGATGCACGCCGTTTTCCAGGGTCTGCACGATGGCCTGCTGCTCTTCGTTATTCATAATGCTCTGGCCAGGCCGGTAGCTGGCCTCGAAACGGCTGATTAGATCCCGTACGCACCGGCTGAACAGCGCCGGGTCGTATTTGGGGCGCGCTGGAATGGTAAACGCGGTGAGCACTCCCGCCAGCGTTGCGTGCACGCCGGAGTTGAGCAATGCCAGCCACAAAACGATGCCAATCAGGAAATATGGCAGGGGTTTGCGAATACCGGAAAAATTGAGCACCATCAGTACGCCGACCAGTACAGCGGCAAGAGCCAGTGCGTTCACGACGATTTGCTCAGTGTAGAAAACGGCGATGATCACCACCGCGCCCAGATCGTCGACGATGGCCAGCGCCACCAGGAAGGTAATCAGCGACTTGGGTATGCGGCTGGCTAAAAGCACCAGCACACCAATGGCAAAGGCGATGTCCGTTGCCATGGGAATGCCCCAGCCGCGAACTCCATCCTCCCCTGCATTCATGGCAAAATATATTAGCGCCGGCACGACCATGCCGCCGATAGCGGCGACAATCGGCAGCGCCGCCTGCCTGGGCTCGGCCAACTCCCCCACCAGGATTTCACGTTTCAGCTCCAGCCCGACGACGAAAAAGAACAAGGCCATCAGGCCGTCGTTGACCCAGTGTTGAAGCGACTTTTCCAGCATCCAGCCACCAACCTGGATGGCGATAGGCGCATGGATGAAATGTTGATAAACATCGGACAAAGCGCTGTTGGCCGCCACGAGCGCCAGCAGCGCGCAGCTGATCAGCAGCAGGCCGCTGGTGGTTTCACGGTGAATAAACTCTTCGAAGGGCGAGACAATCCTGTCGAACGCCTTCTCCCAGGGAGCGTAAATCAGTTGATCACTGTCCGTCTCGGTCGGGTGTTTATGCTGCGCCATGTTCTAGGAAACCTCTGAATAATTCATTGCGCCCTAACCCTATGTACTCCCGCAGATCTTCGCCATCCATCTTCTGCTTTTCCTGTGAGCGTTGTTTTCACGCTTTGCCTGACATGGGGATATAATGACAACTATCTTGACAATGTATATTATGACAATACAATTGTCAACTAAAGGAGCGCGGATATGAATGCATCAGAGCAGAAATCCTTCAACGGAATTGTTAACGAAGTGCGGGCTCTGTTTCATCGCCTGGCAGCTGTCGCCGATGAGCTGCACAGCGAAAACGATCTGCCTGCCAGCCAGCGGGCCATCATTGAAAACCTTGGCCGGCTTGGCGCCAGAACCGTGCCGCAGCTGGCCAGTATGCGGCCGGTGTCGCGTCAGCACATCCAGATCATCGTCAACCAGTTGCTGGAAAGGGAGCTTGTCGAGCTTGTGGCGAATCCGGCCCACAAACGCTCATCGCTCGTGCAGTTAACCGCCACCGGAAGTGATCTGCTCGACACGATCCGCCAGCGCGAAGCAGCACTGCTTGCGGCCATCGACTTGCCGGTCGGCAGCGAGGACATGAAAACCACGCTGCAAACATTGTCTGCCATCAGGCGTTTCTTTACCGACAAGGAATGGCGAAATAACCAAGCCGCAAAGTAAGCGGCGCAATAAGGAGGTATATCATGACACATCATCCCCGACACATGGCAAAGACCTTGGCCCTCGGCGTACTCATTTTGTTTGGCTGGGCCTTTGTCATCCACATGGGCTGGAACATGGCCATGCCCGACATATTCGAACTCGAACCCATCCGCTTCAAGCAGGCCCTGGGCCTGGCGTTGCTGGCGGCTGCCGCGACATCCCCCTTCACCCAGCGCGCCCGCAAGGGATGGTATCGGCGCGACGAGTGCCCTACCGAGCAGGCGGAAAACGTATGAGCACCAGACAGGCGCTGGTTGCCCAGTTCAGGCGGCCCAGTGGCATGCTGGGCCATCTGGCTGGCTTCATCATGGCGCACCGCCCGTCGAACATTGAACGTAACCGCTGGGCGCTGGAACTTCTGGAGCTTCGGGAAACAGACCGTGTGCTGGAGATTGGTTACGGCCCCGGCATCGCCCTGGAACAGGCGGCGAAAACCGTCACGCAGGGTTTGATCGCCGGCATCGACCACTCGGAGGCCATGCTGGCGCAGGCCAGCAAACGGAATGCGCAAAGTATTCGCCAAGGATGTATGCGTCTGTTCTCGGGATCGATCGACGATCTGCCGGCCTTCGATCAGCCTTTCGACAAGATCTATTCGGCCAATGTGGTGCAGTTCTGGGATGATCCCGCGGCCGAATTCCGGAAGCTGGCGCAATTGCTCGCACCCGGCGGCCTCATCGCCACCACCTATATGCCGCGCCATGCGAACGCCACCAGCGCGGATACAGAGCGGATGGCGGAAAAGATTGCTCAGGCCAAACAGCAGGCCGGGCTTGTTGACGTCAATGTCGCCATCCGGCGAATCGACACCATGGACGCGACATGTGTTATCGCTCAAAAATCCTGATCAGTGCATGCCTTGCCATCACCTTGGCAGCCAGCGCTGGCTGCGGCATCGCAACTGCAAAACCCTCCCCCGTTTGGATCGATACCGACCCAGCCTGCGGTCTTGGAGCAACTTACGATGTGGACGACTGCTGGGCGCTGTATCAGGCAAGCCAATCGCAGAGTCTGGACATCCGTGGAATCAGCACGGTCTTTGGCAACGCAACGCTTGATGAAACGCATGAAGTCGCATTACGCGTAATACAACGCCTCAACGAAGAGAGTTCCTCGGCTTTGCTGCCTCTTCCTGTCCTTGGCGCGTCTCGTGCTGGGCAAGTGCTGCCAACGCCAGCCACGCATGCCCTGGCCGATGCCCTGCAAGATAGCTCCCTTACGATCATTGCCCTTGGCCCATTGACGAATGTTGCTGCGCTAACTCGACAGCGCCCTGATCTGATTGCGAACATCGAGCGGATCATCGCTGTGGCCGGCCAACGGCAAGAGCAAAGATTTTTCATTGGAAACAGCAGGATTATGCACATGCATGATCTTAACTTTCGCAAGGACTCAAACGCTGCCCAGGTAATTCTTGATGCCAACATACCACTGGTACTTGTTCCATTCGAAGTGGCCCAACAGGTAATCGTCACCGATGCAGTACTCACATCTATTGAGACGCGAAATCCTTCCATTTTGTGGCTTACCCAAGACAGTCGTTCCTGGCTTCGTTTCTGGGAGACAGCTCTCGGAGAGGGAGGCTTTTATCCCTTTGACAGCCTGGCCATGCTCTATATGACCAACCCCAGGCTCTTCAGTTGCGTGCAAGTCTCCGCCACGATAAAGAGACGGCGTGCCCTCTTTGTGGAATCGCGCGACACGCTGGAAGTGTCCGATCAAGACTTGCAGTTATCCTCGGTTCAATACTGCCACTCGATCGATATCGAGCCTTTTGAAGCAGGGCAATTATCACTTTTCTGAAAATCGTCCCACTCTTTCGAATTGCTATTTCGTCAGTGAGATAAACAGCTCCGGCAGGCGTTCTGGCAGGCGGTCCACATGGTCGATGATGGTGTACTGCTTGCCGAAAATGTCGGACACATATTCATCCGCCTTGGAATCAAGGTTGATGCAATAGGTGTAAATGCCATCGCGATCCAGCTCTTTGACGGCCTGATGTGCGTCCTGGATGAGCAACTGATGGTCATCGACATCAATATCGGCAGGCTCGCCATCGGTAAGAATCAGCATCAGCTTTTTCTCCGCCTGCTGAGCCTTTAGATAATGGGCTGCATGGCGCATCGCTCCACCCATCCGGGTTGAAAAGCTTGCCTCCATTGCTGCCAGGCGCGATTTGACCTCATCGCCCCAGTTCTCCGAATAGCCCTTGATATGGTAATAACGCACATCATGGCGGGTATTGGAATGGAATCCGGCAATGGCAAACGAATCTTTCACCTGCTCAATGGACCATGCCAGCAGCGACACGGCCTCCTGGGAAAGCTCCAGAATCGTCTGATTGCAACCCTCGGCCTTTTCATTCAGTGACTGCGACAGATCGAGCAACAGCATTACGGCAATATTGCGGCCCGCGGTCCGGTGGCTCATATTGATGCGCGGATCAGGCGTTGCCCCGCCCTTGAAATCAATCAGCGAGCGAATCGCCACATCCAGATCAAGTTCGGAACCGTCCTCCTGAAAACGGATGTGGCGATTCGCTCGCTGATTGATTT
>Ga0316187_10005890_pt1 | contig 10580 bp, 6 predicted proteins | sample CroRivburrow1_MG_FD_204927 | JGI IMG/M metagenome (GOLD analysis project Ga0316187, IMG submission 204927) | Coastal sediment microbial communities from Maine, United States - Cross River worm burrow 1 | ecosystem: Environmental > Aquatic > Marine > Coastal > Sediment | place: USA: Maine...
GCGCATCCGTCGCATCAGCCATCTCGCCGAGCGCCGCTTCGGCCTCGCCCAACTGCCGGGTCCTAAGCTCGGCCTCCTGCTCTAGGTCCTCGATCGTGGCGCCCGCTGACGTGGTCTCGAACTGACGCTGTTCTGCATCAATTCTTTCTATCCGCTGCTGTAGCTGTATCAACTGCCGTTCGTAATAGTCGATTCGAGTACGTTCGACCTCAACCGAGCGCTGGGGCTCGGAAATACGGGCCTGTCCCTCGTCCCATTGCACACGCCAGGCATCCAGCTGCTGCTCGGCCTCAGCCAACACCGTGCGTGCAGCCTCTTCACGGGCACGCAAGGCCTCCAGTCGCGGAGCGTGGGTGTGGAGGAACTGATTCATGGCCTCAATCTGCGCCTGATCCAGATCCACATGGGAACGCAGTTCATCGAGAGATGATTCGGCCCGAACCAGATCGTCACGCTGCTGCTGGCGCAATTCCCGCTGATGACGAATGGCCTGTTCAACCCGAGCCACTTCGGCTCCCACGGTGTAGAACCGTGCCTGGACCTGGGACAAGCCATCATTCGCCCCATTCAAGGCCTCGCGGCTTTGCTCCAGTTTCAGCTCGATCGACCGCTGCTCACTGGTGACCCGCTCAACCTCGGTCTCAGCCGCATTCACTTCTCCGGTGAACCGATTCAAGGCGTCGTCTTCACTGCGCCAGCGCATGGCCAACAGGCCGGCCCGGAATCCGCGTTCCTCATGTTTCAGCGCTTTGAACCGCTCGGCATTGCGCGCTTGTCGCTGCAGCCTTTCGAGTTGTTTCTCGATTTCCTCGCGCAGATCGTCGACCCGGTCCAGGTTGTCTCGAGTGTGACGAATCCGATTCTCAGTTTCGCGGCGACGCTCCTTATACTTCGAAATCCCCGCGGCTTCTTCCAGAAACGCGCGAAGTTGATCTGGACCGGCTTCAATAACCCGAGAAATCATCCCCTGCTCGATGATTGAGTAGCTGCGTGGGCCCAAACCGGTCCCAAGAAAGATGTCGGTAATATCCCGGCGTCGGCAGCGTGCGCCGTTTAGAAAGTAGGTGGACTGACCGTCACGGGTCAGCAGGCGACGGATTGCAATCTCACTGTAGCTGGCATAGGCGCCGCCCAACCGACCCTGACTGTTGTCGAACACCAGTTCGATTGATGCCTGACCGACCGGTTTTCGTGCGCTTGAACCATTGAAAATCACATCCGCCATGGACTCGCCGCGCAGCTGCTTGGCGGAACTCTCTCCCATGACCCAACGCACCGCATCGATCAGATTGGATTTGCCGCACCCGTTGGGACCAACAATCCCGATCAGCGGGCTCGGCAACTGGAACGTGGTCGGATCCACGAAGGACTTAAAGCCAGAGAGCTTGATACGGGTGAGACGCATGGGTCAGTCGCAGAATCCAGTCCGCCACACCAAAAACTGTGCTGTTCCAGCAACCGCGGTTTCGGCGGGAATCAGGCGCCCGACACCCATCTGTAGAACGCGGTGTGTTCGGCCTTTGGGCATTCCGAGATTTGGCAACAGATGCTTCCCAGTCAGGAGTTTGGAGCCTCGACCCAGGGGTAGTTTCTTGAAAATGCGATCGCGCAAACCCGTTCAAAAGCTTTCGCTTGGCCGGGTGCCGCCTTCGAGCACACCCCAGCGGATCCGGATTAAGGAAGCGGCCTTAACGCCGGCTGGCGCGTGAGTATACCCTCGGCTCGGGCCCACCGCCAGCAGCCCCACCCACGGGAAACTGTCCAATGCAGTGATCGGCCATCAGGCAGATAATCTACCTCACGTATTCCGCTTATCCTATTGTTTGTTAGAACAACACTACGGTACCCGGAACGGATTCTCTGCCTCTGCGGGTTGGTCAATATCGATGGCAAGTGATACCGTCCAGACACTCTGAACGGTGCCACTGACGAGTGGCATCGGCTTTGTTGTCTGGCAATCGGAAACGGAATCAAGATGTGGGAATTCAAGGACGGTGCGCACTACGCGATCCGCGGCCTCGGGCTTCTGACCAAACCCGGCTTGAGGCGATTCGTCATAATGCCGCTGCTGATCAATATTGCGGTTTTTGGCTCCGCGCTGTGGTGGCTTTCGAGTTGGCTGGGGCCGCGGGTATCCGCATGGTCCGCAGCGGCCGTATCATGGCTGCCCGACTGGCTGGGCTGGGTCAGCGCAATGCTATCGGGTTTGATGTGGATCGTTTTTGGCTTGGGCGCCCTGGTGGTGGTGTTCTACCTGTTCAGCGCCGTCGCCAATCTGCTGGCAGCCCCATTCAACGGTTTGCTGGCAGAAAAGGTGGAAGCGCACCTCACCGGGAAGGCACCGGACAGCTCAGTGTCGATTTGGAAGGAAATCGCGGTTGCGCCGGCGCAGGAGGTGGGAAAACTGTTCTACTTCCTGGTCTGGGCAATCCCCCTTGCTGTCCTGTTCCTGATCCCGGGAGTCAACCTTGCAGCGCCGTTTGTTTGGGGTGTGTTCAGCGCCTGGATGCTGGCGCTGCAGTACCTTGACTATCCGCTCGGCAATCATGCCATTCGATTCAAAGCGCAACGGGCTATGATACGCCAACGACGCGGTTTGGGACTGGGTTTCGGCGCAGTGGTGTTGGTTCTCACCATGGTGCCGGTATTGAATTTTCTCGCCATGCCGGCCGCGGTGGTGGGTGCGACCGTCCTCTGGGTTGAGAAACTGAAATCGAAGGCTGACTGAAACTACGGCTCGCCCAGAAGCTGGGACAGACGTCGCACGCCCTCCTGCAATCGTTCCATGGACGTCGTGTAGGCAAACCGGATGTGTTGCTCCGCGCGCCAGCGCCCGAAGTCGATGCCTGGGGTGATGGCGACACCCCCCTCTTCGATCGCGCGCTGTGCCAGGGCGAAGCTGTCATCGCCGAATGCGCTGCTGTCCCCGTAGACATAGAACGCCCCTTGCGGCGTGACCGGTATCTTGAATCCCAGCTGACGCAGGGCCGGTACCAGATAGTCGCGACGGCGCCCGAACTCGATGCGGCGTTGCTCCAGGATTTCAAGGGTATCGTCTTGAAATGCAGCCAGCGCCGCATATTGCGCCGGGGCGCTGGGGGAAATGAACAGATTCTGCGCCAGTTTCTCTGCTTCGCGGACATGCGTATCGGGCACCACCAACCATCCCAGACGCCATCCCGTCATGCCGAAGTATTTTGAGAAACTGTTTATGACCAGCGCCTGATCGCTGTATTTCAGTGCGCTGGCCGCGGGTTCGCCGTAGGTCAATCCGTGATAGATCTCGTCCACCACGACGGCTCTCCCGGAATGGCGCGCCCAATCCAACAATGCCTCAAGTTGTGCGGGCGGCAAAGCAGTGCCAGTCGGGTTGGAGGGAGACGCAAGCATCAGCGCAACGGTGGCGGGCCCCGCGTGACGTTCAACCAAATCCGCGTCCAGCTGGTACCCCGTGTCTGGCCCAACCGCGCAGCGCTGCTCCTGACCACCCATGAACCTGACAAAGTTGCGATTGCAGGGATAGCTGGGATCAGCCATCAGCACTTCATCCCCTGGATTCACCAGAAGACCCATGGCCAACAGCAGGGCACCCGAGGCGCCGGGGGTCAGAAGAATACGCTCTGCCGGGATGTCCAGGTCATAGACTCGGCGGTAGTGGTCTGAAATCGCCTGGCGCAGAGCCGGAATACCGGCCGCCTCGGTGTAGCCCGTTCGACCCTCAGCCAATGCCTGTCGACCGGCTTCGACAATCGGCCGGGCGCTCGGAAAATCAGGTTCACCAACCTCCATGTGGACGATGTCCCGTCCAGCCTGTTCCAGCTGGCGGGCACGAGCCATGAGTTCCATGACATGAAACGGTGCTATGCAACGCATCCGCTCCGCCAGCCTGACAACCCCTCCAGCCATAGCTCAGTGTCAGACGCTGAAGGAGGCGACGTCGTCGTCGTCCGAAATGGTCAAATCACCCAGCCCACCTGCGGAGCCATCGGACCCCCGCGAGAGACGGATCTGCAACGCCACGTTGTTCTTGGAGTCGGCGTTCTTGATGGCCTCCTCCTCGCTGATCTTGCCTTCCTTGTACAGGGCGAACAACGCCTGATCAAAGGTTTGCATTCCCAGATTGCTGCTCTGCGTCATGGCGTCTTTTACCTGCTCCAGTTTGCCCTTCTGGATCAGGTCGCCCACATAAGGCGTGTTGAGCAGTATTTCCACCGCTGGGACCCGTTTACCATCCAGCCCGGGTATCAGTCGCTGGGAGACGATGGCCCGAAGATTGTTGGATAAATCCAGCAGCAGCTGTTCGCGGGCGGATTCAGGGAAGAAGTTTATGATTCGGTCCAGGGCGCCGTTCGCGTTGTTCGAGTGCAAAGTGGACAGACAGAGATGACCGGTCTCGGAAAAATGGATGGCATGGCGCATGGTATCCACATCGCGCACCTCGCCAATCAGGATGACGTCTGGGGCCTCGCGCAAGGCATTCTTAAGCGCATTGGCATAACTGTGCGTGTCGAGACCGACCTCCCGCTGGCCCACCACTGACCGTTTGTGGTCATGGACGAATTCCACCGGGTCTTCGATGGTCAGAATATGGCCGCCTGCGTTGCGGTTTCGGTAGTCGATCATGGCCGCCAGGCTGGTCGACTTACCAGACCCGGTGGACCCGACCACCAGGATCATGCCGCGTTTTTCCATGATCAGCTCGCCCAGCCGGTCAGGCAGGTTCAGCTCGGCAAAATTAGGGATATCGCTCTTGATAAACCGCACGACCATGGCCGCTTCACCGCGCTGACGGAAAACGTTGGCTCGAAAACGTCCCACACCGCTCAGGGAAATTGCGTAGTTGCACTCCATCTCACGTTCGAACTCACGGATATGATCGTCGTCCATGACCGAGTACGCTATGTTCTCAACGCCCCCGGGCGGAATTGGTTTGTTGCCTATGGCCCGGACCTGGCCCTCGATTTTTATGTTGGGCGGCGCGCCGACATAAAAGAAAAGATCCGAGGCGTCCTTTTCAACCATGAGTCGTAGATAGGGGCTGATTTCCATCGTAAACCTATTGGGGTTCGATCAATTCGGCCTGTACAGCCGATGGTGTTCCGAGCCGGGGCAGGTCGTCGGCACGTTGTTGGCGTGATTTCCTGACCCGGAACCGCACGGTGACCCTGTGGGGCACCTGAGCGGAGCCTGCGGGCGACAATGCACAAGGCATGCCGTTTCTGCAGCCGCGCGCGCCCTGACAACGTATACTGCGGCCTAGCTCGAATCCAGATCTGAGCCCGGGTCAGAGCCGATGGGTCGTCCCATTGAGAAACAGTTCAGGGCGCCTGACCTTCGGCTGCAGCGGAAACATACTGATCGCGATCCAGCGGCAACCAATCCGGAGACAGGCAAGAGGAGGTTTAGTTGGAAGTGCACACCTACGATGTCATTGTCATCGGGACGGGCCCGGGCGGAGAAGGGGCTGCGATGCTGGCCACCAAGGCCAACAGGCGGGTCGCCGTGATCGAGCGGCATTCCGCGGTAGGCGGCGGCTGCACCCACTGGGGCACGATTCCCTCAAAGGCGCTGCGTCACGCCATACAGCGCCTGGTGGAATACAACCGCGACCCGCTGTTTGAACAGCATCGACGCCCATCGCTGCCTCAATTACTGGCGACAGCCGATTCGGTTATTTCCCGCCAGGTGGCGATGCGAACCGGTTTCTACGATCGGAACGAGGTCACCCTCTACCGGGGATTCGCACGCTTTGCCGGCCCAAATCGGCTTGAAGTCGTTGAGCCCGGCGGAGCGATACTCAAGCTGGAGTCGAAGTCATTCGTCATCGCTACGGGTTCAAGCCCATACCACCCCAAGGACGTCAGCTTCGATCACGAGCGCGTTTATGACAGCGACACGATTCTGTCCGCTTCCCACACCCCGAGGAGCATCACCGTTTACGGCGCCGGCGTCATCGGGTGTGAGTACGCCAGCATTTTTCGCGGTCTGGGTATGCGGGTGAATCTGATTAATACACGAGGCCAGTTGCTCGCTTTCCTGGACGACGAAATCGTGCATGCTCTGAGCTATCACCTGCGCGACCAGGGTGTCACGATTAGGCACAACGAGGAGTACGAAGCGGTTGAGAGCACCGCCGAGAGTGTCACGCTGCACCTGAAGTCCGGTAAACGCATCAAGAGCGACGTGCTGTTGTGGGCCAATGGCCGAAGCGGCAACACCCAGGGCATGGGGCTCGATAAACTGGGCCTGTCGGCGGACAGCAGGGGGCAACTGAAGATCAATGGGAACTATCAGACCGAGTTGCCGCATGTCTACGCAGTGGGCGATGTGATCGGCTACCCGTCGCTGGCCAGCGCGGCCTACGACCAAGGGCGTTTTGCCGCCACCCACCTGGTGGCCGGTCAATGCGACCATAGACTGGTGGAGAACATCCCAACCGGTATCTACACCTCCCCGGAAATCAGTTCCGTCGGGCGTACCGAGCGCGAGTTGACCGAGGAACGAATACCCTACGAAGTGGGCTATGCCTGGTTCAAGAACCTCGCCCGGGCACAAATCACCGGTAACACCGTTGGTATGCTCAAGATCTTGTTCAACCGGGACTCTCTTGAACTTCTGGGCATCCACTGCTTTGGTGACCAGGCATCGGAGATCATCCACATCGGTCAGGCTGTCATGGCCCAGAGCGGCGAGGCGAACTCGCTGATGTACTTCGTCAACACCACCTTTAACTACCCCACCATGGCGGAAGCGTACCGGGTGGCGGCCTTGAACGGGCTCAACCGGCTGGACTGATTCACAATGGCGACACTGCTTGTTTTCCATGGCTTCAACAGCGCCGGCGGTACAGATAAGGCGGCATTTTTGAGGAACCACCTGACAGGCGTCGAGGTGTTGTCCCCGACCTACTCACACGATCCGGACCGCGCCGTGGCCGACCTGCAAAACCGGATCGAGGAACACACTTCTCGATACAGATCCGTGGCGCTGCTGGGGACATCTCTCGGCGCTTACTACGCTCGCTATCTCGGTCGGCGCCATGGACTTCCAACCATTTTGATCAATCCATCACTCGATCCCATTTCCACCCTACGGCCCGCCGTTGGGCGGAACCGGAACTTCAAAACCGGTGAGTGCTACTGGTTCAGCGAATCGCATCTGGCCGCCCTTGGACGCTACAGCTGTGACGAGCGACATGCCGATCCGCCAACCCTGGTCCTGCTGGACATGGCAGACGAGTTATTAAATCCGGCAGACACGGCGCGGAGGTTTCAAAATCGCTCGAACGTTCGCGTCGTCTGTTTCGAAGGAGGCAATCATCGTTTTGCGCACATCGGCGAGGCGCTCCCCTACATCGCCGAGCATATCGGTGTCGCGTCCCATCAATATGTGGCGGTTCATAGCTCCTACGCCGAGCCACTGCGCGATTGGAGTACAGAAGCCCGTGCCGAACATGCCGGCGATGAACGCAATCATGAGATGGAGTGCACCAAAGCGAAACCAAATGGGGCACGTTGAAGTCCATGATCGTAGACGGTAGGCATCTTGCTTCCCGGTTAGACCGGATCCAAGGCGAAGTGCAAACTCCCCGTGCCTAGAACAAAATTGATCAGCGCAGCTGGCTGTTACCGCGCCCGGGCATTGAACCTGCTGTGCATCGCAGGCTTGCTGGCTTTGCCTATTGGTGCGGTCGGCGCCCAACACTCTGACCCACAAGCGATCGTGGCGGCAATCACCCAGACCGTCCCCGGAGACGCCCGGGTCCAGGCCGATGCCGGAATTTCCCTGGACCTTGATATTTCCCGGAGATTGCTCCGCCGTCTCCGCCCCGGCGACCGTTTCACACTTCCGCTGCCCGGTGGTCGCGCAACGCAGCTGCTTGTTCGCTCCCGACATCGTGGGACTCGAGACGCCCTGAGCCTCCGCGTGCAGGTAGCAGGGGCTGACGAGGGCTACACCGGTCTATTGACCATTGGCCCGCAGGGAATGGTGGGGCGGGTACGCACCCCGGATGGCATCATGCGCATCCGTCACAGCGGCGATCGCAGTTGGATCGTTGACAGCGAGCGTGCGGGATGGCTGATGGCGCCGCAAATCGACACCCACGCACCGCGCCCTCCCGGGGCCCAAGCCGACAGTGACAGTCGACTCCCAGATCAAACCCAGTTCGCTACTCAGCCGCCTACAAGCGCCGATGAGCAGAACGTGACATCGGTGTTGGACCTGATGATTCTCTACACTGCGGGCATGCGTACCCGGTATCCGGGCAGTGCGTTTGAGACCCGCATGCAGTTCCTGGTTGCCCTGAGCAATCAAGCTCTCGCCGACAGCAACGTCCGGATTCGGCTTCGGCTCGTCCACACCGCGATGGTCGCTTATCCGGATACCGGCAGCAATGGCACTGCCCTCGAAGACCTCACCTTCGGTCGTGGCGGACTGAGAGATATTGACGACCTGCGCAATGAGTACGGGGCAGATCTGGTGACACTGATCCGTCCCTATCAGCGCTTCAGCCATGGCAGTTGTGGGATCGCCTGGCTTCTGGGCTCAGGTGGGCGCATCCCCCGATCTGACGCGCCCTACGCATTCTCAGTGGTGAGCGACGGCCAAGATCCGAACAGTTTCTATTTCTGTACAGATCTCGCCCTTGCCCATGAACTCGGCCATAACATGGGCAGCGCCCACGACCGGTCCAACGCCAGCGGCCCCGGTGTTCTGCCTTACTCATACGGCTATGGCATTCCCAGCGTGTTCGGGACGGTAATGAGCTACATCAGTCCTGAGTTGGCCCGATTCTCTGATCCCGGCGGCGCATGTTTCGGCCAACCCTGTGGAATCGATCAAACCCTGCCCAATTCGGCGAACAACGTACTGTCAATGAACACCGTGCGGCAGGATCTGTCCGCACTGGTCCCGGAATCACCCAACGCGCCCGAACTCGATAGCGACCTGGATGGTCTGCCCGACAGCTATGAGGACGCACGGCCCGGCCTCGATTCCACCAATCCGGAAGACGCCGACTGGGACCCCGACGGCGACGGGCGAACGACCATCATGGAGTATCGGGCGGGCAGCGACCCCATCACCCCTCAAGCAAACGCGACCGTTGCGGCGCACATCCCTGAACAAGCGCGGTTCCAAATCCGCCGCCTGAATCAAGCCAATAGCCCAATCTTCGAATTGCTGTTCGGCCAACGCGGATGGCAGCCACTGGCGGGGAACTGGAACCGGGACGGCCAAGACAGCGTGGCAGTGTACAACCCCTTGACCAGTCGGTTCTTTCTCAAGTTCAACAATGTCAGCGGCGGCGGCGCCGACTCGGTCTTCAGATTCGGGCAAGCAGGTTGGCTCCCCATCGCCGGAGACTGGAACGGTGACGGCGTGGACACGATGGGTCTGTACAATCCACGCAACAGTCGGTTCTTTCTGCGCGACAGCAATACCTCCGGACCCCACGACCTGACATTTGTCTACGGTCAAGCCGATTGGATACCACTGGCCGGCGACTGGGATGGAGATGGCATTGATACCATTGGGCTGTTCAACCCCAACACCGCGCGCTTTTCCCTGCGCAATGCCAACAGCAAGGGCCCGAGCGAGATCGCATTCGTATTCGGACAGCGAGGATGGCGCCCGCTGGTGGGCGATTGGAACAGTGACGGAAAGGATACGGTGGGCGTCTACAATCCAACGACCGGGCGCTTCTTCCTACGGAACCGGAATGAGAGCGGCCCGGCGGACTTGGTGTTTCGGCACGGGCGTGCCAACGCCACACCCTTGGGCGCCGTCTGGAAACGGCCCTGACAAAGGATGACAATTCGGTAAGGTGGGTGGCTGGAAGTCTACAGGTGGGGCCGGCAAAATGAGCGCGCGGTCGGCCGCCGGCGCCTGCGCAGGCCCGGCGATGTATGATGTACAAGCTGAAAATATTGCCGTAAGGCACTGATTGGCGGAGAGGGAGGGATTCGAACCCCCGGAAGGTTGCCCTTCAACGGTTTTCAAGACCGCCGCTTTCGACCACTCAGCCACCTCTCCGCGGACGCCGACTTTAACGCAATCCCCGGAACCACTCCAAGTCAAACAGACGTTTACCATACCCGACCAAAACAGTTAGGATTTGGGAACCTTGGGCGGCGTGTGCCGTCTCAAGCTTAAGATCAATCCATTGCAAGGAGAATCGAGACCCATGGCAACCAACCAGCAAGTGCTGACTCGGCCGTCAGAGAGTGAGTTGGCGACCAATAAGGTTTTGCGCAACACCTACGCGCTGTTGTCGATGACGCTGCTGTTCAGCGCTGCTGCGGCCGCATTCGCCATTGTGTCCAACGCGCCGCCCCTGCATTGGCTGGCGGTGATAGGAGGCTACTTCGGGTTGCTGTTTCTGACGCAGGCTACCCGTAACAGCGGCTGGGGCATCCTGAGCGTTTTCGCTCTGACCGGTTTTATGGGCTATACGCTGGGTCCCATCCTCAGTCTGTATCTGAGCATGCCGGGCGGCAGTGAAATTGTCATGACCTCGCTGGCAGGCACGGGCGCGATATTCCTTGGGCTGTCGGCGTATGCGCTGACCACTCGTAAAG
>Ga0316187_10005892_pt1 | contig 10579 bp, 8 predicted proteins | sample CroRivburrow1_MG_FD_204927 | JGI IMG/M metagenome (GOLD analysis project Ga0316187, IMG submission 204927) | Coastal sediment microbial communities from Maine, United States - Cross River worm burrow 1 | ecosystem: Environmental > Aquatic > Marine > Coastal > Sediment | place: USA: Maine...
CCACTTCTGCACCGGCCTCACCGAACGCACCTGAGAAGCAGGCCGCGATGGCCTCCATGGCCTCGCCGGCCGTGTGCGCGATGATGACGCCCTTGCCGGCGGCGAGCCCGTCCGCCTTGATGACAATAGGCAGGGGCTGCGATGCCAGATACGCCTTGGCCTCCGTTGCGGTGGTAAAGCGCCCATAGGCAGCCGTGGGGATGCCGTATTGGGTGCAAAGGTCCTTGGTGAAGCCTTTGGAGCCTTCGAGCGCGGAGGCCGCCTTTGACGGGCCGAACACATTGAACCCTCTTGCCTCCAGATCGTCCGCGAGTCCCGCAACCAGCGGCGCCTCCGGCCCGACAACCACAAGGCCGATTTGCGCCTCAGCGCAGAACGCCGCAACACCCGCGTGATCGCTAACATTGAGGGACACAGGCTCGGCTAGGGCCGCGATACCTGCATTCCCGGGTGCGCAATAGAGTCGGCCGATTGATGGGCTTTGCGCCAGTTTCCAGGCCAGCGCGTGCTCGCGGCCGCCACCGCCGATAAGAAGTACATTCACGGTCACGATGCCACGCTTGTTCCCTGTTCTTTGGCCTTGTATGCCGTTCAAGACGAATGTCGCGCTCTTAGCACGAGAACGCGCTTTTTTCGAACAGAGACGATAGCCGAGAACAGAATAATGGCTCCCCGCAGTCCAAAGCCCGCACAGACCAATGTCACCGAGTACTCGGTGTCCGAGTTGGCGTTCGAGTTGAAGAGGACGGTGGAAGATGCCTACGGACTCGTGCGCCTGCGCGGTGAAGTCTCCGGTTATCGGGGCCCGCATGCCTCCGGCCATTGCTATTTTAAGCTGAAGGACGAGAAGGCGGCGATCGAAGCGGTCGTGTGGCGCGGCGTGTTCAGCCGCCTGAGGTTCAAGCCCGAGGAAGGACTTGAGATCATTGCCAAGGGCAAGATCACCACCTACCCCGGCAAGTCCACCTATCAGATCGTGATCGATGAGCTGGAGCCCGCCGGAGCCGGTGCGCTCATGGCGCTTCTGGAACAGCGCAAAAAGCAATTGGCAGCCGAGGGGCTGTTCGATAAAGATCGCAAGAGGGGGCTGCCCTTCCTGCCGCGTGTGATCGGTGTTGTGACCTCGCCGACGGGTGCAGTCATTCGCGACATTCTGCATCGTCTGGAGGACCGCTTTCCCTCCCATGTGATCGTGTGGCCTGTGCGCGTCCAGGGCGAGACGTGCGCGGAGGAGGTCGCGACCGCCATCGAGGGCTTCAACGCGCAGCCACTCTACGCGGATCAGCCGCGTCCCGATCTCATCATCGTGGCGCGTGGGGGCGGAAGCCTTGAGGACCTCTGGGGGTTCAACGAAGAACTCGTGGTGCGCGCCGCAGCCTCAAGCACGGTCCCTTTGATCTCCGCTGTAGGGCATGAGACCGACTGGACTTTGCTCGATCTCGTGGCGGATCATCGTGCCCCGACGCCAACAGCGGCGGCCGAGCGTGCCGTTCCGGTGCGTTCAGACCTCTTGAGCGCGGTGCAGACCTATGGCGTGCGCGGGGCGGGCACCATGCGCCGGTCGCTGGAGAATTGGCGTAGCCGCGTCACGGCCTCCGCGCGCGGACTTCCGCGCCGCGAGGCGATTCTCGGTCTGCCGCGTCAACGCCTGGATAGCGCCAGCGGACGGCTGCTCCAGTCGCTGCGCGCCAACACGCAGAGCCATCGAGCGGCGCTCACCCAGCAAGGATCGGCGCTGCGGCCGGGACTCGTCGCGCGCAAACTTGGAAGCGCGAAAGATCTTCTCGTTCGTCTCGACCGGGACCGCACGCGCGCGCTTGCAGCCGGCATCGATCGGGCCCGGCATCGTCTCGACGGGCAGGCAAAGCTCCTGTCGACTCTCGGCTATCACAACGTGCTGGCGCGGGGCTTTGCGCTTGTGCGCGATACGAAGGGCGTCATGGTGCGAAGCGCGAGCGGCCTCAGTGTGAGCGAGATGTTGGATATCCAATTCACCGATGGCCATATCGGAGCCGAAGTTGCCCGCGAAACCGGCCAGGGTGGCGGCGAGGGGAGTGAGCCCATCGCACCAAAATCAGCGGAAGCCGCAAGTTCCACAGCCAGTAGTGCCAAAACTACAGCTCCCAAGGCTAAAAGGCCGAAGACCTCAAGGCCTCCGCATGACGATGGCCAAGGAAGTCTGCTCTAGCGCTGGAAAGTGCCAGGCCAAGCCGCTAAACTCTGTCCGCTAACGGGAAAGTGTCGCGACATTGATGAATCGTTTCGAACGCAATATTGGCGCCAAGGGCGAGGCCAAGCTCCGCTATCTTGACGGAGAGGTGCAGGTGACCACTCCAGGCGAGTTCGTGCGTTGTGCCGTCACGGGCCAGGCCATTCCGCTTGATGAGCTGCGCTATTGGAGCGTCGCGTTACAAGAGCCCTATGTGGACGCCGCCACGTCGCTGAAGCGTGTTCGTGAGATGAGCGACGAAGCCTGATCGCAAATACGCGGTTCTCGTCTCGCCCCTTTAGGGTCGCAGCGCCTCGTCAAGAAGCGTCGTCACCTTATCGATATCGTCGAATTTGATGAGAATCGGGAATGGCCGCGAGCGTTTCTTCAGCTCTGTGAGCGCGCTGTCTTCGTCTTCGTCGTCCTCGGTGAGGCGCGCCCAGTCCTTCTCTGTCGTCACCAGCATCGCCTTCTTGTCCTCCGCTTGGCTCAAGAGACGCCTGGCCTCCTTCTCGGTAAAGCGGTGATGGTCGCCAAAGGCATGACTGGCGACCAGACGGGCGCCGTTCGATTTCAGCGTCGTGAAGAACTTGGGCGGCCGCGCGATCCCGGCAAATCCGATCGTCGGCAGGACGGACAGCCAACGCGGATCGCAACCAGGCGTGATCTTGGCGCGCAAGGCAGGTTTGCCCGCTGCCTCGAAACGCGCGGCAAGGGCATCGCCCCGGTTGCCCTCGCCGATCACGAGGAGCGCGCTGGCGCGTTCCATCTGAATGTCGAGCGGCGCGCGTAAAGGCCCTCCGGGGATCACGCGCCCATTGCCAAGCCCGGAGGCAGCATCCGTGACGATCAGCGACAAGTTTTTTGCTAGTCCCGGGTTCTGAAAGCCATCGTCCATGACAATGACGTCGCACTCCGTCGCCTCGATGGCCTTTGCGCCTTCGGCTCTGTCGGCGGAGACAAAAGTCGGCGCGATTACTGCGAGAAGAAGTGTTTCGTCGCCAACCTCGGCCGCGTCGTGGCCTGCGACACGCACCACACCTTTGGCGTTTCCGCCATAGCCGCGCGTGAGAAAGGCTGGAGTCTTGCCCATGTCTTTGAGGAGCTTTGCCACCGCGATGGCTGTCGGGGTCTTGCCGCCGCCGCCGGAGGTGAAATTGCCGATACAGATAACAGGGATTCCCGCACGATACTCAGGGTCGTGTGCCAAGCGCGAGGCGGCGATCCGGCTGTAGATCGCCGTCACGGGCGACAGCACTATGGGCGCGAATGCGGAAAGTCGACCGCGCTTGCGGTACCACCAAGAGGGCGTCTCAAGAGGCATGCTGCAACGTCACTTTTGCGGGCAGATACGTCTCGATGGCCTCAAGCGTCGCGGGCAACGCGCCGCTCATGGATGTCACCTTTGCCTCCGCGCGCTCGCCCATGTGTTTGCGGGTCGCCTCGTCTTGCAGCAGGTTTAACACGGCGCTGGCCAGGGTGTCCGCATCCTCGACCTTCCGCGCGCCGCCCGCTTTCATGAGTTCGGTATAAGTATCGCGAAAATTCTGCACATAGGGGCCGGAGAGAACCGCAGTGCCGAGCTTAATGGCCTCGACGGGGTTCTGTCCTCCGTGCTCGACCAGCGAGCCGCCAATAAAGGCGACTGGGGCGAGCGCATAGAACAGCCCGAGCTCCCCGATCGTGTCAGCAACATAGACATCGGTGTTCGTATCGATGAGGTCGCCGCCAGAGCGTAAGGCGGCATGCAGGCCTTGCGTGCGCAGCGTCTCGCGAACGGAGCGGCCGCGTTCGGGGTGGCGTGGAACGATGATGGTCGCGATCTCCGGCAAGACCTTTTTGATCTCAAGGTGTGCGGCGCCGATCATTTCCTCCTCGCCAGGGTGTGTGCTGGCCGCAAGCCAGACCGGCCGGCCTGAGAGCGCTGTGGCGAGTTCGCCCTTGCCGGCCTCGTCTACGGGCGGGGGCGGGGCATCCGCCTTCAGATTGCCGACCGCGCGCGCGTTCGGTGCACCGATTTGAGCGAAGCGTTCGGCGAGGCTCTCGTTCTGCGCAAGGATCAAGTCGAATGCGGAGAAGATCGGCCGGCTTAGTCCGGGGCGCCGGCGCCAGGATTTGAACGTCGAGGTGGACATGCGGGCGTTGATGAGGAGCAGTGGAATCTTCCGCGCCTTGGTCTCAAGCACCAGATTTGGCCAAATCTCAGACTCCACAAGCACGGCAAGGTCAGGACGCCAATGGTCGAGGAACCGGTTCATATAGCGGCCCCGGTCGAGGGGCACGTATTGATGCAGCGCGCCTTTGGGGAGGCGCATACGGGCGAGGCGCGCCGATGTCACGGTGGCAGTCGTCAGCAGAATCTGAACATCGGGCCGAGATGATGTGATCTGAGAGATGACCGGCAACGCCGCGTTGACTTCACCGACGCTTGCGGCATGAAACCAAACCAGAAAGCCCGATGGCCTCGGACCGCTCGCCAGTCCGTAGCGCTCAGGGTGACGATCCGGCTCTTCCTTGCCCTTCCTCGTTCGCCAAGCGAGCAATAAGGGTGCAATCGGCGCGGCGAGCCGCGTCGCCAGCCGGTACGCCTTGAGAGACAGGCCGGGTTTAGAAATCTCTTCCTTGCTCAAAGGGTCGGCGGCGCCCACAAGCGCGTAGGCGCGTGCGGTGGTCTCATTCAGCGCATGCTCGATAGCGCACCGTCCCGCCTCAAGCTCTTCGGCGTCGTCGGTTGCCGGCACATAGACTGGGTCGCCGACGACATAGGCGATCTTGGAGAAGGGTAGGTTGATCGTGAACGCGCTCCAGGTCGGAAGTTTCAGATAGCGACTGCTGGCGACCGCAAGCGGGACGACGGCACGTCCTGATTTCGCACCAATCGTGGTGATGCCAATGCCTGCCCGCCTGGCTGGGCCGGGCGGAACGTCTGCTGTCATGACGACGGTGACGTTATCTTCTTTGATAGCGCGCAGCGTTTCGCGCATGGCGGTTGCACCGCCGCGATTCCGCTTGCGTTTGCCCGCACCCGCGCCCTGGATTAGCTCTGTGCCGAAACGGCTCAGCACCGAGCCGAGAAGCGCGGCATCTCCATGCCGCGAGACCATGGCCTTCACTTTTGCCTCGCCTCCAGGCTTCAGGATAGGCATCAGCATGAACTGGCCGTGCCAGATCGCGACGGTTTGCGGGTGCAGGCGGAAGAGTTTTTCGTGTGCGTCTGGGGGATCGTTCTTGATCGTGCTTGTCGAGAGAACGAGCTGAATACAGCCAGATGCAAAGCGGCTGAGGAGGGCCGTGCCCTGCTCCGATCCTAGGAAACGCTTTATCATCAGGCCCGACCGCTATTCGCCAGGAACGGCGGCGGTTCGATTCTCGCTGGACGGCGCAGGATCGAAGCCACCGGCAATCCCGAACTGGTTCCGGTGCAGTCTCGTGTAGAGCCCCCCCTTTTCAACAAGCTCGTCATGTCGACCGATCTCGACGATGCGCCCCTTGTCGAGCACGCAAATTAGGTCAGCCATTTTCACTGTGGACAGCCGATGGGCAATCATCAGCACCGAGCGACCTTGCATGAGTTTCTCGAGAGCGGCCTGAACTTTGGCCTCGGACTCAGAATCCAACGAACTGGTCGGCTCGTCGAGCATGAGGATCGGCGCATTTTTGTAGATCGCACGCGCGATGGCGATGCGCTGGCGCTCGCCGCCGGACAAAAGTCCGCCAGCCTCGCCCACACGGGTGTCGTAGCCGCGCGGCAGGCCCATGATGAAGTCATGCGCCGCCGCAGCCTTCGCCGCTGCGATGACCTCGTCCTCCACCAATGGCTTTGCGCCATAAGCAATGTTCGCGCGGATCGTATCATCGAACAGAACCGGGTCCTGCGTCACGAGCCCGATTGCATCGCGCAAAGACGAGACTGTGACGCCTTTGATGTCTTGACCATCAATCAGGACAGCGCCGCCTTGCGGATCGAAGAACCGCAGCGCCAGATTGACCAGTGTACTCTTGCCTGAGCCGGATGGGCCGACAAGCGCGACCGTCTTGCCTGGCGGCACCGTCAGGCTCACGCCTTTCAAAACGACATTTTCTGGATCGTAGGCGAATGTGACGTCGCGGTATTCGATCTCGCCCTTGGAGAGTGTGAGCGGCTTCGCGTCTTGGGCTTCGACCAGGGTGCTCTCGCGGTCGATAATGCCAAGGACGCGGCTCGCGGCGGCGACGCCTTCCTGCAACTGGGTTTGCAGCGTGGCGAGGCTCTTAAGCGGGGCGTAGATGAGCAGCGCCGCAGTGGTAAATCCCATGAAATGCCCGAGCGTCGCGTCACCGCGAATGCCCTTTAGGCCGGCGACATAAATGGCACCGGCGAAACCAAAGCCGACCATCAGCTCCATGGCGGGGCTCGATAGGGCGCGAGCGCGCATCCCCCGCATGGTGAATTCGAGCGCGCGGTTGATGGCTTTCGAGGCGCGCTCTTCTTCCTGCGCTTCCTGCTTGTAGGCACGGACCACGCGCATGCCTTGCAAGGTCTGGGTGACAAGAGCCGACAAGTCGCCCGTCTCTTGCAGGGACTTTGTCGTCGATTTGCGCATCTTGCGCCGCTGACGCGACAGCATGAACCAGGCAACCGGCATAAAGATCAGAACCAGCATGGAGAGGCGAGGCGCCATGTAGAACATGGAGCCCACCAGAATCACGACTTTCAGCAGATTCTCACCAAGCGTGACGATGGTCCGGCTCGCCGTGGCGCGGATCAGGGTCGCATCGTTCAGAAACCCGGACAGGATGCGGCCCGAGTGAACAGTCTGGATCCAGCCGAGATCGGCCTCGGCCAGTTTGGTGAACATCTGCAAGCGAAGGTCGGCGATGAAGCGGTGGCCAAGATAACCGACGGTGACGTTGGCTACATATTCGGAGATCGCCTTGACCGTCGTGATGACGATGATCGCGACTGTGATCCAAGTGACCATGTCTGCGTTTTTGGCCACGAACACATCGTCCGCCGTGCGCTGAATCAGAAAGGGAATGGCACCCGTTGTCGCCGCCGTGAGCAGCATGGCGAGGACGCCGCAGCTCAGCAGCACGCCATGCGGGCGCAAGTGCTCCCGCCAAATGCGCTCAACGATCTGACGCGTCGTGTAGTCCCGCGTCGTGAGCTCATCGCCCCCACGAGCAGCCACGCGGGCATCTATGAAGATATTGTCTTTCAAGAGCTTTCCCGGTTCTCGAGAGGGAAGGACCGCACCGCCATTCCCTCTCGGCTCCCTATCTAGCACGGGAGCCTTCCGTCCTTTAAGGCGAAAACTCCTTCAAGACCACTAGGCATCCGCTGCGGCGAACCTAGCGGGGGCTTTCCGCCGGGGCCGGTTCTGGATCGAGAAGACGGTGCAGATGGACAATGAAATAGCGCATATGCGCATCGTCCACCGAGCGCTGCGCCGCATCCTTCCACGCATCGTAAGCGCTCGCGTAATTGGGATAAATCCCGACAATATCGAGCGTGCTCAGATCGTTGAATTGGACCTCATCCAATTCGGTCAGTTCGCCACCGAATACAAGATGGAGCAGTTGGGTACTGTCCGCCGTCCCGGATGCGTTCTTTGTTGTCATGCGCTAGTCCCCCTCCGCCGGTTCGTTGCCGGGCAATGTGCCGAACAGTGTCTTAAACGTCGATGCGGCGCGTGCGCTCGATGAGGGCCTGGTGCAGAGCCTTCCCGCTTGCGACGAGGCTGGGGAATTTCGGATTCTCGCGGTTGTAGATGTGCGTCTTCCCTAAATGATCGGTGGTGATGCCGCCGGCTTCATCCATGATCACTGCGGCCGCGGCCAAGTCCCATTCGGCTTTTGGTGTGAGTGAGATCGTGGCGTCGCCCCGCCCGCACGCGACCAAGGCCAGCCGGTAGGCAACGGAATTCACCCACTCAGCCGTCACGTTGGGCCAGGGCTTTTCCCAAATCTTCTTCTTAAACAGCCCTCCGCTCGCGATCATCCGGGCTCCTTCCAGCGTTGTCTGGCTGGTTGGGTGGATGGGCTGATCGTTGAGAAAGGCCCCATGTCCGCGAAGAGCATGGAAGAACTCATCCTTGGCCGGATTGTAAACGACCCCAAGAACCGGAACGCCGTCTTCCACGAGGGCCGCCGACACGGTCCATTCAGGAATCTCGCGCAAGAAGGCGCCGGTCCCATCGATGGGGTCGATCATCCACACCCGAGAGTATTTCAGCCGTGAGCGATCGTCCGGGCTCTCTTCGGACAGCCAGCCATAGTCCTTGCGGCGCGTCGTTAAGTCGAGCTTCAACGCCGCATCCACCGCCAGGTCGGCTTCGCTGACTTCCGAACCGTCGGGCTTCTTGAAGGCCTGAAGCTCGGTCTTGAAATAGGAGTTGGCGAGCGCCCCCGCCTCGCGCACTGCGCGCTGCAAGAGGTCCAAGTCTTCTTCGAGGGACGGCAAATTATCGGGCGTCTTTGTCGGCGTTATCGCGGTCATCGGGCGGTAGGAACACTCTCTAAACCATGCTGAAAGCTACCGGTCGTTAATGACGTCCATTAAGCGTCCGGGAAGTCTTGTGTGGCACCATCACGGCAATAAAGGCTACCTCAAGGCGGCCAACAGGGAAGCTAACAGCAAGGCGTCACATGGGTCTCGGAAGCGAAAAGCTCCGGGGCCCAACTGCTTTGCGAGGGTTGCATACATCATGGCCCCCTTTGCATTTCCCGGACCAATTCTTCTAAGCCCGTCAAATCGGACCTCTAGACCCAACTTGCAAGCGCCATATCGGCTGCAATCGCGAAAAAAATGATCAATCCGAAATCGCGATTGGATCGAAAACGGGCGAGACAGTTGTCCGCATCGTCGATATCGAGGGTTACGACCTGCCAAAGGAGTTGGCCCGAGGCGAATGCCAGCCCGGCGAAAAACAGGCCACTGGCGCCCGAAAGCCACCCCGCGAGCCCGAAGGCGGTGATGGTAAGCGCGTAAAAGGTCGTCAGCCAAACACGGGTTCTGGCGCCGAAGCGCAGCGCGGTCGACTTCATGCCGATAAGCGCGTCGTCTTCCCGGTCCTGGTGGGCGTAAATCGTGTCGTAGCCGATGGTCCAGGCCGCCGCACCCGCATAGAGCGCGAGCGGCGCCCAACCGAGAGACCCTAAAACCGCCGCCCAGCCCATCAGAGCCCCCCAGTTGAAGGCAAGCCCAAGCACGGCCTGTGGCCAATGGCTGATCCGTTTCATGAACGGGTAGAGCGCCACGATCGGGACCACGCCCAAACCAAGCCAGATAGAGAACGGATTGAAGCTCAGGAGCACGAGCAGTCCCACAAGGCAGAGGCCGAGCATGAACGCGACGGCGGCCTTAAGCGAGACTTGCCCGCTTGGCAGCGGCCGGGATTGCGTGCGCGCGACTTTCGCATCGATATCCCGGTCGACAATGTCGTTGTACGTGCAGCCCGCGCCGCGCATGGCGACGGCGCCAACAGCAAACAGCAACAAGAGCAATGGATCAGGGTAGGACGCGCCGGTCTTGAGGCCCGCCAGTGCCACCGACCAGAAACAGGGCAGGGCGAGCAAGTAAAAGCCGACCGGCCGGTCCGCCCGCGCCAGCCGCAAATAGGGCAGAGCCCAGGACGGCGCATGGCGATCAACCCGGTTTTCCGGGGTCGCATCGGCAACATTGCCGGCTTTGCCTTGAAACTCAGGACGTGGCATGTGTCGTGCCGCCTTCACTCGCATGTCTGTGCGCCGACCATGCCCTCTAAACTGCCACGGCTCTTCGTCAAGTCTCCGCTGTCCGCGGGTGTCAATGTCGCGCTCGGCACGGACCAGGCGCACTACCTAGTGAACGTACTCCGCCTGAGAGTGGATGTGCACGTCCTCATCTTCAACGGTGTCGACGGAGAATGGCGCGCGCGGGTGGCGAGCCTCGGTAAGAAATCAATAAGCCTTGCAGCCGAACACCAAACGCGGGGCCAGGATTGCGGGCCGGATTTGCATTATCTCTTTGCGCCAATCAAGCGCGCCCGGCTCGATTACATGGCCCAAAAGGCGACCGAGATGGGCGCAAGCGTCTTGCGGCCCATAGTCACGCAAAGGACAATCGCCGAGCGCGTTAAGGTGGAGCGTTTGCGCGCGAACGCGGTCGAGGCTGCCGAGCAGTGTGGCATCTTGCGCGTGCCCGACATATGCGAGCCTCAAAAACTTGAAGACGCGCTTGCGCAATGGGATGCAAACCGCCGTCTCATATTTGCCGATGAGAGCGCAACGATCGCATCGCCGCTTGAGGCTCTCGCTGCCCTGCAGTCTCGTCCGCTTGCGGTTTTGATCGGGCCGGAAGGTGGGTTCGATCCCAAGGAGCGCGAGATATTACTTCGGCAAGATTTCGTG
>Ga0316187_10005893_pt1 | contig 10578 bp, 8 predicted proteins | sample CroRivburrow1_MG_FD_204927 | JGI IMG/M metagenome (GOLD analysis project Ga0316187, IMG submission 204927) | Coastal sediment microbial communities from Maine, United States - Cross River worm burrow 1 | ecosystem: Environmental > Aquatic > Marine > Coastal > Sediment | place: USA: Maine...
ATCTACCTGGCCTACCTGAAAAAGGGCCATTAGGACTTCAGCATCATGGATCCAAAAAAGATGGGGAATGGGTAAGTCCTCCAAGTTTGGTTCAGTTCAGAAGAATATATGTAAAGGAATTATAATTGATGATTAAGCCCCAATCAGCCTAATCCTACCTAATTTAAAAAGGCCATCTTTAAAAGTAGATGGCCTTTTTAAATATTCTATGCTTCAGATGCAACCTTAATAAAATAATTTAATCCTTAAGTAGGTAATCATATAAACAAAAATAAAATGAAGCAAATTATCCTATCCCTGGTATTTACTGTATTGATACTGAATGCGAATGCCCAAAGTCGTGAAACCAGGAACCTTTCCTCTTTTAATAGTCTATCCGTTAGCGAAGCTATCAAGGTAACATTAGAAAAAGGAAGCAGTGAAAAAGCTGTACTTGAGGTAAGTGGAACCGATGCAGATAATGTATTAACAGATGTTTCCGGTAATTCATTACGTATTCATATGAGGAGTGGTAACTGGAAAAATGTAGATGTCCATATTACTCTTACTTACAAAAGCCTGGAAGAAATTGATGTAAGCTCAGCAGCAAAAGTTACAGCTGATGATCCTATCGTAAGTGAATCAATGGAAATAGATGTTTCCAGTGCCGGCCATGCAGATTTAAATCTTAAAGCAGGTCAAATGGAAGTAGATATAAGCAGCGCCGGAAAATTGGAAGCTGAAGGAAGTGCTGATGAAATAGAAGTTGATGTGAGCAGCGCAGGTAGTATGCATGCTTATGATTTGGTTGCAAAAAGAGCCGATCTCTATGCGAGTTCAGCTGGTTCGATAAAAATATCAGTTTCTGATGAAATCAAAGCATCAGCAAGCAGCGGAGGAAGCGTAAGATATAAAGGAAATCCTGATAAAGAACGAGTATCAAGTAGTGCTGGAGGTAGTGTAAAAGGGAGTGATTGGTAGCAAAAATCAGTGTGAGGTGTAAGGTGCGTGGGTGTTTGGAGTAATTCACTGCTCATTACAGGTATGACCAGGAATCTCACGGTGGTATTAAAAAGAGATAACAGATTTTGCGTCGTGTTGAAAATGCTGAGAGATGGAATATTTTAATAATTATTCTACTAACCTCAAAGCGCCTTCAATTACCTCAAATAGTTCGATGGTTCCTTTTCGGTTACCTAAGTTATCGAAAGCAATTGGTCCTGTAATTCCCACAAGATCGGTTTCCCGTATATTGTCCTTTATCCCTTCTATAGTAAAACCACTTTTTCTAATAGCACCAAGGATCAGATTCATGCCATCAAAGGCGTAGGCAGCCTTTAAAGAAGGATAATATCCAAAATTTTTATTAAAATCTTCACGAAATAATTCACCAGGATCTAGTAACCACGAAGCTGGAGTTATAAAAACCAGGTTGTTAAATGACGTATCGTTGAAATCAAAATAATGGTCATCTTCCAGATATTTTAGTGTACTGTAAAATTTTCTCTCGTTTCCTGCTTTGTTAAGCCCGATCATCAACGTATTCATAAAATCCGGATTTCCAAAACCGACTATCGCATCACTTTCATACCTGGATAATTCCTCTGAAAAACTTATCAGGTTTTGTTCAAGCTTATTATATTCATAATAATGATCTATCTTATACCCACTCTGACCAGCCATTTTATTAAAAGATTCAGCACTCATTTTTGCATCATAGGTGTCATCCGATACTAAAATCACTTTTGTATGCTTCTCAATTTGAAAAATTTGATTGACCATTACTCTCGCATTTGTCTTATCATCTCCAATACACCTCATATACCACGGGACGTAAGCTCTTGAGAGTGTAGGGTCAGTGGCCCAGGAAGAAAGCAATGGAATATGAGATTTTGCTGCTACCTGTTCAGCAAGGTGGGCATTACGTCCATCAAGCGAACCAAGGATGGCCCAAACATTATCTTCATATATGAGGTTTACCGTTTCTTTAGACCCTACACCCCAGGGGCCTTCACAAGAGCGAACAACTAATTTAAATAGCTCCTGATTAGCATTTTTATTTGCATTGTCTATTGCAAGCTGGGCACCATCTATGGCCACTTTGTTTTCTTCAAATGAAGTAACTATCATCCCCAGTTTAACTATCTCTGCTTGTCCATAAGTATTATATATACCAGCAGGACCGATAAGTATAAATAACAAAAGAAGAGATTTAAGTTTATTGAAAAACATTCATTTGGACTATTTAAACCTGTATATAATTGCAAATATTAGCAGGAACCTCAATTACAAAAATTATACCACGAGGTATTTTTATTAGAGTTTAATCCGCAGCTTTGATAATTACCCTACTTTAAGAAAGAATGGATTCCTTAGTAAAGATGGCACGTCCTATTGCCTCAGCTATCCTGCCTATATCGGCCATCATTTTTTCAAATTCTTCAGGATGAAGAGATTGTGAACCATCACACAAAGCTTCTTCAGGATTATTATGCACTTCTACAAGCAGGCCATCTGCACCAACAGCGATTGCCGCTTTAGCCATATCTGGCACTAACCATCGATGACCCGTACCATGACTGGGATCTGCAAAGACTGGAAGGTGACTTAGCTTTTTCAAAACAGGTATCGCACTTAAGTCGAGTGTGTTTCGTGTAGAAGTTTCAAAAGTACGAATTCCACGTTCACATAATATCACCTGCTCGTTTCCCTGATTCAATAGATATTCTGCAGCGAAAAGATATTCATCGATTGTTGCCATCATACCTCTTTTAAGAAGCACAGGCTTTTTACTCTTACCTACTTCTGCTAACAATGGAAAATTCTGCATATTTCGGCTACCCACCTGAAGTATATCCGCATATTGACTCACCAATTCAACCTGTCGTGTGTCCATTACTTCAGAAACTATGGGCAGGCCAGTATCAAGTCTGGCTTCCGCAAGCAATTCCAATCCTTTTTGTCCCAATCCCTGAAAGCTATATGGTGAAGTCCTGGGTTTAAAAGCTCCTCCACGCAATATCGCTGCGCCACTTTTCATTACTGATCTTGCCGTTGCCAATAGTTGTTCCTGGCTCTCTACAGCGCAGGGGCCTGCCATAACCACAATTTCAGTGCCTCCAATCTTTACCCCATTTACATTGAAAATTGACTTGCTTTTCAGGTTATTCCTTCCAGCTAATGGATATCTTGAATTATTATTAGGATTATCACATGTTATAGCTTCCATAATCATTCATTTTAGTCTTCCGCAATTCTTCCGGTTAATTCTATATCTCGTATAGGAGCAGGTGAATAAATAAACTCGCCATCTTTTATTTTAACCATCCATATCTTACCTATATCATTCCAGGATGGATCCAAAATAATTTCACCTGTTATCCCCTGATAACCCTGGAAAGTTTTAAGATCCGTTAATTTATCCCTTATAAGAGCTCTGTTAAGTCCTGCAATCTCTATTGATTTTATCAATATATTCATCCCGTCATAGGCATGAGCTGCGAAAGTATTTGGCTCTTTATCATATTTTTCTTTATAATTCCTGTTAAACGCCTGCAATGCTTCTGTTTCAAGATTTGGATTATAAGAATTCGTTGTAACTATTCCTTCAGCATTTTTACCGGCTATTTCAAGAAATTCAGTCGTAGCCAGGCGATCGCTTCCAAATAAAGGCATATTCATACCCATCTCCTTAAATTGGTTAACTATCATGCCTGCTTCTTTTGCATTTCCCCAGACCATCACAGCGTCAGGAGAAACCTTTTTAATACGCTCCAGCTGGACCGAAAAGTCTGTCTCTCCATCATCATACCTTACTTCTAAGACTATAGGGAATCCGATCCTTCTCGCTGAATCACGGAACTCACCGATACCCACCCTGCCATATCTGCTGTTGGCACGTATTACTGCTACCCTTTCATGATCCTGTTGCTTAAAAATATAATTTACCAGGGCATAACTACTTTGGCGGTCATCACCGACGATACGTATGATCCAGGGTATCCTGGTCTCTGTTAAGGTAGGATCCGTATCGCCAGTATTTACCATGGGTATCTCTACTTTTAAAGCAACCCGTAAGGCTACATGGGTAACAGTACCATCAATTGAACCAAGTATCGCCCATACTTTTTCGTCATCCATTTTTACAACCTCGTTGGCAGCGGCCCCCCATAAACCTACATCATTGTGTATCATCAATTCATAAGGAATACCTTTATAGCCACCTTTTTTATTGGCTTCATTTAATGCAAGCTGGGCACCATTGAGCATTTGGGTACCCAGATCTTTTTCCACTGATCCTTCAAGTGGTCCAAGAAAACCAATTTTTATGGAGGTCAATCCTTCAGGTGCCTTCTTTTCTCTACCCGGCCCCAAAAAGGGATAAGGTTCGGCAAAAAACAACTGGTACGGGTCCTGAAATCTACCATAAGGGACCATTTCATCAGGTGTATTACCATAGTTATCATCCTTTGCCTGGCTGTACGATGGGCTGAAGGATAACATTAAACACAGGATCAACAATATTGATGACATAAAATAAGTATATGCTTTAAGAGGTCTCATAGTAAAAGTTTTAATCCATTTTTGTAACTGCGATTGCTTCTATCTCTACCAATAATGTTTCCCAGCATAAACGTGCCTGAATTCCTGTGCTTGCCGGAAGAGGATCTAATCCCAACCATTGATAAAAGGATGTTCTTATTTTATTAAACTCAGAATAATCACGTTCAATATCCCGGAGGTAATTAGTAGTCCTTACGATATCGTGCCATGTCATATCTTCAGCTTTTAACAGGTTAGTGATATTTACATAGGTTCTCCACAATTGTGCTTTAAAATCACCCACATGCTCGGGCTTTCCTTCTTCATTAACACTTGCAGTACCTGATATCAACAATACTTTATGACCTCCAAACTCAAGACGCAAAGCGCGTGAAAAAGATGATGGTTTTTGATAATCATATGCCTCATTGATTACATTCGGGGCGTGTACCGCAAATTTTTCAATAGGAGGTCTGTCTAAATGCACTTCAGGATATTTATAAGATTTTAATCTGTTCCCTTCCGACAAAATACCAAGTTTTATCATTTCTTCTCTTTCTCCATCTGTTAACCTTTCCAGGTCAATCAATAATTTTGCTGTTTCAATCATCTCTTTATTGTTTTAAAATTATCATTTTCATTTAATAGAGGACTGTATTGTAGCTCCAGCCTGTGCTTTTCCCCTACTTACTCCTTTTGCTGTGGCTACCCAGATATAATCGTCCTGGAAGTCAACTCCAATAATAAAATTATTGGATAGTGACGTAGAGGTTTTAAGCTTACTTATGTCCTTATCTTTTGTTATTGTTATTTCACCATCTTTTCTATTTTCTTTCGTACTATATGTCACCCAGGTGGTTCCGTCAAATCCACTTAGACCTTCATCGGTACACAACCAAACAACCTTCCCGTTGGCCTTAACAAAATTGATGAAATTACTTGCTAAACCGCTATCTTCTTTGAAGTATCCTTTCCACTGTGTACCATCGTAACGACTTAAACCAAAATAGGTCGCAGCCCAGAGGACCCCTTCTGAATAAGACACACCGGTAGTAATATCATGGACCAGTCCATCATCCGGAAACAGATCGATTTCCATTTCTCCATCCGGATCAACATAATCTCTGAATTGCCTGGTTTCAGGAGTATATTCTATCACACCACCTCCCCAGGCAGCGATGAAGACCTTACCATCACCCGAAGTAATCCCATATGTCCAGGGTTCATGCATAGGTGCATTTTGTTCTGTAAAAATCTCCCACCGCTGTGTATAAGGATCAAAATGACTTGCTCCTCCTCCGGTAGCCACCCAAACATCTTTTCCTACACAAGTGACGTTATAGATTACATCATTCGCCAATCCACTATTAAACTGTGTAAATGTTTCAAATTTGCCAGCCGAAAATCGATTCAATCCTGACATAGTAGCTATCCATACATCCCCGGTTACCGGGCTTATATCTATTGACAGCACACCACGGTGTGCCAATCCATCTTCAGTGGTATAGGTAGTCCACTTTCCTCCTTCATAAAGGGCCAGCCCTTCATTTGTCCCAACCCATACTCTATCATTATCCACTTTTACGCAGAAAGCTTTGTTAGATGGAAGTCCATCAGAGGTTGTAAAGACTTCCCATTGATCATAGATCAGGGGAGCTTTCGCTGCCTTTTCCTCAGTTCCTATGAAACCAAAAAACAATAATCCCGCAAGACTAAGAACCAGACTGGTGATTTTGAAATTAGTATTTCTCTGATGAATTTTCATATTTAGCTTCTTTAGTTTTCATATTTGTATAAGTATGAGCTGCACCAAATGACTTCAAATATTCTATCATGTCATTCAATTGATTTTTAGTCATATCATTGGCTACTCCATGAAGGTCATGATCATTAAATTTAGTCCATATTTCTTCCAAGGTTGCCGCACTTCCATCATGGAGGTATGGTGCAGACTCATATACATTATTCAGATTGGGTGAATCAAAAAGATAGTAATCGTCAATTTCTTTCTTGGTTCCGACATCAGCTGCAAGCAGATTGGTAAAATTAGGTGGTGGATGGCATGTAATACACTGGTTTTCCACAGGAATTTCTCTTCCATCATTTGTTGTTGTTCTTTCATAAATTACTTTACCACGTAATTGTGCCGGTGTAAGTTCGCCTTCTAAATCCTGGAATGGATTTGGCGGATGAGTAAGGTCCCTCATAATATAAGCCACTACAGCGTCGAGGTCATCGGGGGCAAATGCTTCCGTCCTTGTCACGAATTTGGAAAACCTCATCCCACATTGCATATATACGCTTACATTAGTTCCTATCCATTTAAAAGGGGCAGTACCACTCAGATCCCGAAGGGTTTGAACATTGGCAAGGTTACGACCCTGCCCCGTAAGATCATAAGTAAGGCCATCCTCGTGCCCATCTGGATGACAGCTATAACAACTATACTGATTTTGGAAAGTATGACCTGCATTTGTGAAAAGTTTAGCACCTTTTCTTGTTACTGAGATTTTTTTCGGGCCACCAAGGTCAAGGTTTCCGATGAAATCAAATGAACGGGTATCTGTCATCGAAACCCTGTCTTCTAATCTTTCAGCTACATATAATATACTTCCATCAGAAGATAGTGTCATTCCTTTCGGACTGGAACCAGTACTTATTCTTGTTATGACGAACTGATCACTAATCCCCAGATGATTGGAAAACAATTTTAGATCTTCTTCTGATGCTGTTGCCAGGATTTCCCGAATTGCATCAATATCTATTACAGTTATCTTATCTACTCCCGAATGTGAAATGTATCCTCGTTTGCCATCATTTGAAATGACGATATCAAATGGATCAGGATAATAAGCATTGGGATCATCTAAGATAAACTGGGACAAACGACCTTCATTATTGTTTTCAATAATCCCTATTCCCTGGTTCATCATCCAACCTCGTTCAATCTGAGTTGAAGGCACCAGGTTCTTTGGTCGAACCAGGGTAACTATGGTTAAATCACCTGATGGAGTTATTGCTATATTCTCCATAATATGAGCAGATACAAAAAACTTCCGGTCATCAACTCTTTGCGTTTTTGTGTTTGCAACCGTCAATTCCGTCTTAGGTGGCGTACGAAAGGGAATAGGAATAGTACGACGGCTGCAAACAAAAACGCTATTACCATCGGGTGAAACAGCAGCACCCATAGGATTATTTCCGGTATTTAATCTTCTGATTTCCTCACCTGACTCCAGGTCTATAATCGATAAATTAGAAGAATAGGTATTCGTAACATATAAGAATTTGCCCTCCTGATCAATTGACATTCCAGAAGGTCCATATCCGGTTCCAAGAGTATCTATTATTTCGAGGTTTATTAAATCAATTACGGATATTGAATTGGACCATTGATTTGTTACATACCCCAATTCCTCATCAGGATGTAGAAGAATACTATGTGGAAAAAGCCCAACATCGATAGTCTTTTTTACCGTTTGGCTTTCAAGATCCACCACCACAAGCTTATTTCCTTCCTGGGCAGTAACATACAACGTTTTTTGATCTTTTGAAATGGCAACATTAACAGGTGAAAGATAGTCTTCATTCAGGAATTCAGCTAAAAAGCCATCCCGCTGAGGATAAACATGGCAGGAAGCACAATTTATTGGATGTGGTTGCCCGGCATTGTAGTAATATACATGCCTTTCAGACCATTTATATCCTGCTCCAAGGATAACAATAACTGCTCCTGCTAAGATCAAAATAACATTACGTATGTTTTTATGTTTCTTTCCCATTATACATTTACTCAATGCCCACCACTATATCCCTGTTGAGGAGTAGCACCTAAAGACACCGGTTCCTTATTTATTGCTAAAGGCACTACATTTTCCGGAACCAACTCTCTGTCCTCATGACAGCCGATACAACTTCTTCTTTCATTTGGCCTTACCCATACCCAGGATGAAGGTCCACTGAGAACCTCATTATCTTCACCTTTAGTCAGAAACCGAACAGGTGTATCTGCTGTAATTTCTATATAGAAACTTCCATCAGTTTCCACCTCTACTTCTCCAATAATCTTTTCCAGTCCAAGTATTTCCACCTTCCTTATCTTTGAAATCGAATTAAATCCTTCATTTTGTGTAACATAGGATGTATTTGAATTCATACATAAGAAGTATCCATTAGGTAATGAATTATCGACTCTACTTGGAAGTTGCCTTGGTTGATTTCGTACTGTCACTGCAACATGTTCGATGATATGGTTTCCAGGAATAGAATAGATTACTTCTCCTACAGAATTATCAGACATGTTATAACTATAAAGACCGGTAAATTCATTTGCACCTGGACGATAGCATACATAATAGGTATTTGAATTCATTTCGCTAATTGAAAGAAAACATCCTTTGATATGTCCCGTTAGGTTTTCTTTTGAGTGAAGTGGTCTTGCATAGGATATCTTGATCAGGTCTCCACCCTTTCTATCCACATCAGTTGACTCTATCAATAAGATATTTCCCGATTGAGTTTCTAGAGCTCTACCATAGAGATGGTATCGGTTACTTCCTTTAAAGAACATTTCCGCCATGGTTCCATCCGGCCTGAGTGACATATAATAACCATTATTTTGAGCAGGATAAATAGATTGAGTCAGAGTAAGAATTTTTCCATCAGCAAGAACAACAGATGAAGCATCATAATGTGGATGATGAGTGATTTGACTTTCTGCAGTCCCATCCAGGTTGGATGTAAACAAGGCGGCTCCAATCTTAAAATTGGGCAGGGAAGTATTGCTACTAAAAACTATTTTACAGCAAGACAAATATGCCGGATCAAAACAATCAGCATCTCTTGAGGTAATTTGTCTGGGCTTGAGGTTATCCAGGTCCATCTCGAATATCTGCCAGAAATCTTCTTCAGACATTTTCCCTGTGAATAAAACACGCTTCCCATCATAAGATACCTGAGGAGACATAGCGGCAAAGAAATTATCGGTAAGAATTTGAAAAGAACCTGATGGATCCTGTGGATCAAGAATGGCAAGCTGACTTCCCGAATACAAATTCGGGTCCGAATTAGATGAAAAAACATCTTCTGGAACAAAAGTAATCAATATATTCCCTGAGAAATCCTTTCTACCCCCGGTCATCATGATTAGACTAATAGCTATCACTATTAATATCGCAACTGATATAACTATACTGCCTTTTTTCATCACTATTCTACCGGTTCCTTGACTAATAATTCCTGGCCTGGCTCTACATTCTCAATTACCTGGACGATGCCTGATGGCCATGCAATTTCAATTTTCTCTATTATTTCCGCTTTACCCAATCCAAAATGAATTCGTGGATCATTCTGAGAAAGGTATCCCCGGGCACTTCTTTTCTGAGCTATCTGTTCTTTTCCATCCGCCCGTATCTTTATCCTGGCCCCAATACCATCCCTATTGCTTTTTTCACCAACCAGTTTTAATAATATCCAATTGTTCTCATTACCCTTATCATTTCTGAGGAATACACCATAGTCGTTTAGATTAACAATAAATACATCAATATCTCCATCATTGTCATAATCGCCAAAACATGCGCCTCTTCCAACCTTCTCTTCATGGAAATAATCACCGTTATCCAGAGAAACATCTTTAAACTTCTCACCATCAAGATTCTCAAAAAGTTGATCTTCCTGTCCGTAAAGATGCTTTAGCTCTCCATTTATTTTGAATATATCTACATCACCGTCATTATCGAAATCAATAAAAGCCGAAGCCCATCCTACGTGTTGACCGGAGGCCATAGCTATTCCTGCAGGATAGGATTTCTCAGAAAAAATACCGTTGCCCTGGTTCTGATATAAAGAGCAGTATCCATCATCACTTACAAACAAATCAATCAGACCATCATTGTTATAATCTGAAAAATCAACAGACATACTAATAGTTGCTTCTCCTACCTGATTGAAGGCAACACCGGACATGATCCCCACATCCTTAAAACCATTTCCGCCATCATTATGATATAGAAAATTAACCATGTGATCGTTTGCGACAAAAATGTCAACGAATCC
>Ga0316187_10005895_pt1 | contig 10577 bp, 5 predicted proteins | sample CroRivburrow1_MG_FD_204927 | JGI IMG/M metagenome (GOLD analysis project Ga0316187, IMG submission 204927) | Coastal sediment microbial communities from Maine, United States - Cross River worm burrow 1 | ecosystem: Environmental > Aquatic > Marine > Coastal > Sediment | place: USA: Maine...
GAGTACACGGTGTTATGATGTCCCAAGGCTTAAATCCTCTTGTTTTTACGGTGTTTGTTTGCACTTCCATTGTATCAACCCGTTGGGATTTAAGCCTTTTTATTATGTGATAAGTGGGACAGCAGTGGGTCTGACCCCAGTGATTACCTCAGTGATTCTAATTTCCCTCTTTCTATAGACTCCAAACGTCCAACATAAGTGGCAACAATCCTGCCGCAACATAACGCCGAACTTCAGCCAATGCGCAAGAAGGGTTAGCAACTGTAGCGTTCGGCTGCGAATTTTTGCTAGGCAAACACATGGATAAAATATGTGGTCCACCTCCTATTGTTTACCTACGAAGTTCGGTCGTCTATTTGTTTAGCTTTCTACTTCTCTCTAATCCAATGAGTAGATATTGCACCAAATACAATAACCATCCAGTACTAACGGTTAAAAGAATACTCTTGCTGAAATCACGGTTCATAACAAACATCTCTAATACCGATCTCTGCGCCAATAATATCGATGCGGGATATTTTTCCTCCACTTAAGTTAAGCGTCTGAAGTGTGTTTTGTCCTGCAGTGTGCTGAGCATCGGCCACCAGGTTGTTGTATTTATCGTAGGCTTTGAGTCTAAGTTGAGTATAGTGGCACCCAGTGACGTCCACAGATGATGGGCCATCTCCAAAGAGATTCTGCGGAAATGTAATTGAGGCATATTGCGCGCTACCAGACGAACTCTGTGACCAGCCAACCTTGAGCTCTTTTTTGCCATCATTGCTCGGACAATAATCGGTGACAGCGATTGAGCTTGGTGATCCGTTAGGTAAGGTTGCGGCTGTAAAAGCGACGCCATTAATGGTGATGGATTGAGTTGGTGCTATTTCCTGTTCAGAGGATATCTCTGCGCAGCGCTGACAGAGCGGAATTGGAAATGATGGTATTCCGTCGGGATGTGAATCGTAATCCGTGTTATCCGTTAAGCGGACTTTGCCACTACCATCAAGCTTGGTACGAAATAACTCATAACGTTTAGCCTGCGGTGTAGCAGAGACACTGGCGACCTTAGTCGCAATGTAGAGCCCTTTGTCATCTCCAGTGAATCCGATTGTCGAGATTTTGCTTCCACCAATAGCAGGTTGTAACGAAAACTGGTGCACAGGTGCAAAGGTACGTGAGTTAGCAACAATAATCTGCTCAATCCAGCCAGGGGCGAGTGGCACACGCACTAGGTAGGCCAGAAGTTTACCATCATGTGAGGTGGTAGGAAGCATACCCTGAGCCCAGGGTCCGATGGGGGTGCCACTGCCATCCGATTTCACAAGCCACAAGCCATAGGTAGTCGTCGGTACTCCTGGGTTTTTTGATGAATAGACAATTAAATTACCATCAAAGACCCAATCGTGACCGGCGTAGCTCCCAGGACTCCCCACCTGTATGGGGGAACCACTTCCATCAGCTCTTATGACCTTAATCTTTGCGTCGTTGATGCCTGGCGTTCGCTCTGCATAGGCGATGAGATCCTGCTGGCACGACCAGCGCGGCCTCATCAAGTTAGAAGAGGTACTAGTTTGTAATATTTGTTCCGTAGTGCCTACAGTATCAGCAAGGTCTCGCGTGGCAATTATATTCTGGCTCAGCCGCACTGATGAATAGGCCGTTTTCTGTGTATCCGGAGATACGTCTGGATGGCTATCCGCATAAGCTGGATTGTGTGAGTATAGCTCCTGACTGGTCGATGTTGTCCCAACATCCACAACCTTCATTTTGTAGATTTGCTTGTTGCCATCTGCATCGGTTACATACAACAGATTGCTGCAACCGATTAGCATGTACATAGCGCCTGTTGCCAGAATGGCATTGCGTATAGTAGTTATCACAGTCTATCTCCTTATAAAAATCCATGGGAGCGGCCGCCGATTGATCCATTAGCTGGATACAATATAAACCAGTGCCGGTAGAGAAAAATAGGAAAAAGGACGAAGCAGCGTGTCACAATCGCTACGGTTACGATCACGAAAAAACAGAAGTTAAATTGTGGTGAGCATGTATGATCCATTGCGCTCAATCCATGAATTGGGAATTTTATTCCTTATGCATATTAAGCATAGTCTTCATTATTTGCTAATACAATTAGCCCTGATCGAATATAGAAAATATAGACGCCCCTTTTTCTTAAACCCAGGGGTATTGACCAGCATCTCATTGCTATCAAATCCACTATCACCAGAAATTCTTACTGAATTCCACCTCCATCACCGAAAATCCATCCTCTCCACTGCCACTTTCCGGCCTAACCCGGCCGTCACGCTAACCGATGCCCTGCCGCTGCGCCTAGAGTGGTAGCCATTCTATGGGGGGAGAATCGGTTTCCCAGTATCAGATGAACAAGCTTGTCTGCGGCTGTGTCCGAGCAAATGACTGCTTGTGGTACGGAGAACCCATTTAATAACTGAAGGCCAATGCCTGCTTTCACTTGCGAGTTCAACCAATTGGAGACAGTGCAATACTACCGATTTGGGATTAGGAGAGAACGGCAATAATTAGTGTTTGCCAACCCATGGCTACCGTTCAGAATAGTCATTAACGTTCAGGATGTAATCAAACCTGTTTCTGATTATTTATATTTTGGAGCACACTGCATGACCACTAGCCTAGCGGTTAGCAGTGTATAAAAGACATAAACTTAATCAATAGGAATGAGTGCGTTAATTAATACACCACCACTTTCTGAGCTATCGAAATAGATTTCTCCTCCAGTTGCTAATATCCGTTCACGCATTCCAGTCAACCCCATTCCTTGTGTAACTTCATTAACATCAATGCCAACTCCATCATCTTGTATGGTTAATTGCGCTGATCTGCTGACTTCTGAATCTAATATTTCAAATAACTCGATAGATATATATCGTGCTTTTGCATGTTTTATTACATTTGTAATTGCTTCCTGAACTACACGGTATAGCGTGATATTAATGTTCTCTCCAAGATCATCTAAATTGCCATGAAGATCTATTTCAATGTTTAACTCAGGATGTTGTTGTTGAGTTTGCCTTATTAATTCTTGAAGGGTTACTTTTAGGCCAAGATCATCAAGTGAAGAAGGACGAAGCTGGCTGATCATATTGTGGATGTTTTGGATGATCTCAGCGGTGCCTTCGGCGACAATACGTGCACTTTCTCTGGCTTTTGCGTTAGTGGTATCATGTTGGCGGTAAATGAATTGCGCATGGATATTGATTGCAGTCAATAGCTGTCCAAATTCATCATGTAGTTCTCGTGAAATATGGCGACGCTCCTCTTCCTGGGTATTGAACAATCGCTGGGTCAGTGCTCGATTTTGTTCCAGCAGTTCCTGTGCGCACTGCTCGGAACGCTTACGCTTGACAATATCCTCCTCAAGCTGGCGAAAAAGTACAAAATTAGTTAGAGAGTCTGTTACTCGCCCGGCAATTTCACGAAACAGCTTAATCTCAGTATCAGACCATCTGCGGAAATAGGCGCACTGGTGCACCCCAAGCTGCCAGGGTTTACCTACCTTGGGGCGTATCGCAATGGCAATCATGGATTTGATATCAAACTGTAAAAGGGCTTCCGAGAGCACCTCAAATTCAACCACGTGATAGTCACTTGACTGACCATCTGCCATCAAATCCAATGCGCCGCTATCAATCTCTTGCATAACAGTGGTATTAACAAAAACCAGTGGCTCATCACTATCAAGCACCAGCTCAAATCCACGTACTGAGGTCTCATCTCGCGGCAGTTCGGTTTTCAATGCAAACATGCCGGGATACTCCGGCACCGTAGCTTCTATGGGGACACTCCAAGTGGGCGCGCTTGGATCACAGGGATGGATAAAAAAGGCACGATCTACCTGAAAAATCTCCAAGATCTCCTGCGCTACATGGAATAATAAATCCTCTATATCAGTGGCCTGAGTTATGGCCTTAGAGATTCGATCCAGGTTTTCAAAGTAATACTGACTCTCAGCAATTTCCTCTTCGGCTTTTTTGCTTGCTGTAATATCACGTGCCAGCCACATCACTACCGGCTTATTGTCTGTCTCTACGGGAATTAAAGCCACTCGTGCTTCAAACCAGCAGAAGCCCACTGGCACTTCTAATGAGTATTCACATACCTGGAGGTCACCTGTTTTGATAGCCCGATGGATAACTGCCACGAAGTCATCTGCCTGGTGTTTGGGAAATATCTGATGAAGCAACAACCCTATTGCTTGCTTGGCTTCCATATAAAGCAGCTGGCTGTCTGGATTGAGGATATCGATGACGAGTCCATCTTCATCAATAACTAACGCTACATCTGGTAATACTTGAGTAAAAGCGCGTAGTTGGGCTTCGCTTGTGGTTAGCGTTTCCAATCCCCTGGTTAGACTGTGTACCGAGTTAACTTCATTTGTACTCATGCTATATCCATGGGGTAAGCATGGGGTTATTTGGTCTTTGCTTTACGGGAATCATACTTTTAATTATACCAGCAAGTTTTGCATCAGCAGGAATCTCATGCGCTACCTGATAATCAAACCGCTAACTCGGATCAGCCTGTTTCATGCCGAGCATGGCATTTTAATATGCTATTCAGGTATGATTGCAGCTGCTTGGAACCTACTTAGTTACCACCTGCTGCGTATTCATCAGGGTGTTGTTAATTGCCCGCATATCCTTGAAAATAAAAGACTTAAGCCATGGCAGAGTAAAGAGAAAGCAATGCTGATCACATTCAGCGCTATCGTTTTGATGTTCACGCCACTGCTGTGCATAGCAGAGCTTAATGCTGAGAACTTGGCATCTGGTGCAATTGAGGAGGGCCAAAGAACTGAGCTCGAATCGAGCACCAATCCTGATCTGCATGCATCGCCTCTCCCCACTATCATCATTACACCTCAGTGGCGCCCAATTGATGCCCAGGATTTGCCAGCAACCGTCAATGTCATGTCCGGGCAAGAGCTGGATGCTGCAGGAGCCAGCAATACCATCGACCTGCAAAATCACGTCCCTGGATTGGTGCTAAAGACAAATGCAGTGCTAGGGCAGCCCTATCTGCGCGGGATAGGTAGCGATGTTATCTCTGCGGGCAGTGAAGCCAGTGTTGCAACCTTTGTTGATAGCATCTATCAACCACGCGCGGCCGGGGCGATACAGGATTTTTATGATATTGAGCGTGTCGAGGTTCTAAAGGGCCCACAAGCCGTTCACCTGGGTCGAAATGTTGTGGGTGGCGCAATCAGTATCATCAGCAAAGACCCCACTCCCTATTTCGACGCCTATGCTGATGCACTCTATGGCAGCTATGACAAACATCAGTTTCGTGGCGCAGTAAATATCCCTATTAAAGAGACCAACCTGGCCTTTAGGCTAGCAGGATCACTCATCAAGCGAGACGGTTATATCGATAATATATTTCGTGATAATGAAATTGATAATGAAGATTTCTATTCCTGGCGTGGAAAGGCGAGCTATGCACCATCGAATGACTTTAATCTCTTGTTTAGCACAGAACAATCCAGGGAAGACAGCACCCGTGCTCTTGGGCCACAACCCAATCCCAATGTCGGCGTTAGTGGTGGATTATTACTGGGTGGTACAGTACCGGAGGACTCAAGAGACGTCACACACAATGTCGATGAGTATGTGCATGTAGATACCGATCGCTACAGTGCCAAACTCTTCTGGGCACTGGATAGCATGGATGTGCAATCGACAACAGCTTATCAAGAATCAGATATAAGTCTAGCTATTGATATGGATGGCACTGAGGTTGATTTTTCACAAAACTTTTACGGGGAAAGCTCAGAGATCGTCAGCCAGGAGATCCGTTTCATATCCAATCAAGAGAGACCATTTGGCTGGGTTGCAGGGGCATTCTATCTACATGAGGATGCAGTCCAGCTGCTTGATGTTCACCTTCCCTTAGCTGGGGTAAGAATATTCCCGCAGGGATCAGTAAAAACAGAAGCATATGCGCTGTTTGGGCAGCTCAGCTATAAGTTTTCCGACGCATGGCAGAGCAGTGCCGGCATACGCTATAGCTACGACCGACGCAAACTGGATTTTACGCAAATCACGAATGACCCGCTTGGGGCTGTAGGTCCAGCTGGCACCGCCGTAGTCCGCCAACGTGAAAGCAAATCTTGGGATGCTTTCACACCGGAACTGAGCATAACCTATATCCCAAACTCTAATGCATTGATCTATGCGAAGGCTGCACGTGGCTTCAAGGCAGGCGGCTTTAATACCTCGGCACCTCAATCCTCATTTGATCCGGAATTCCTCTGGGCTTATGAGCTGGGTCTTAAGTCACCCCAGGCTGAGCAACGTGTAAGACTAAATGGATCATTGTTTTACTATGATTATAATGACATCCAACTAGCGACTCTTATTCAAGGCGCGCCGGTTGGGACATCGCCGACCGTTGTCAACGCGGCAAAGGCCACGATCAAGGGGCTTGATCTGGAAATATGGATGCAAGCTACAAATAGCCTTGATCTGTCTTTGGGGGTGTCGCTGTTGGATGCTGAGATTGATGAATTTGTTTCAGTCGATCCCAATAACCTAACAGCGAATCCAGACCGTTCTGGTGATCCACTCCCTCAGGCACCAGATGTTTCATTAAACTTCAGTGCAAACCAAACCTGGTCGCTTAAAGATTACGGTGATTTGGCACTCAGAGGAGAGTATCGGTATCAGTCTGCAATCTATTTCAACCCCTTTAAGGACTCTGCCCTCAAGCAAGATGGCTATGGACTAGTGAATGCAAACCTCTCTTTCGAGGGCCGCAGAGGTCATTGGTATGCTGAGCTGTTCGGTAATAATCTTACTGACAAGCTCTATGCACAAACCATTATGCGCCAGGATCCCTTGCTTGGCACACTACATTTTTGGGGTACCCCCAGAACCTTTGGCCTCAGAATCGGATACAGAATGTGAAACTTTATTGATGCTTGGGCCTTAGCGAGGAAATCAATGGAGTCAGGCTCACTGCTGTCCCACTTAATAAACAAAAAAAGGCTTAAATCCCAACAGGTTGATACAATGGAAGTGCAAACAAACACCGTAAAAACAAGAGGATTTAAGCCTTGGGACATCATAACACCGTGTACTCTCAGATTCTAAGAATGGTTCCTAGACATGAATTTGCAACTGCTGCTCATAAGCATGATGGTCATCGACGGAAAGATGCCATGAGTCGCTGGACACAGTTTATAGCTATGTCTACAGCCCAGCTAACTGGGCGGTCAAACCTTAGAGATATTGAGTCTGCATTGGCGAGCCAAAAACATCTTCGCTACCACCTGGGCAGTGGAACCGTTAAACGTACAACGCTTAGCAGGGCCAATCAAACCTTAGATTCAAAGTTCTATGAGGGACTTTTTGCAAAGCTGTATGCACGTTGTAATGGCCATTCACCTCAGCACCAGTTCCGTTTTAAGCGGAAGTTATTTTCACTGGATGCTTCATTGCTGGATGTATCGATGAAAGTCTTTCCAAATGCTGAGTACAACAGGATGAAAGCCGCCTACAAACTTCATATTGGATTAGATCATGATGGTTTGATACCCGCTTTTGCTGCGGTCACCGTAGGCAAAACAGGCGACCAAACACAAGCAAAGCTTATGCAGTTTCCAAAAGGCAGTGTCCTTGTCTTTGATAAAGGATATGCAGACTATAGCTGGCACAACCAATTGACGGATCAAGGAATATTTTGGGTGACTCGGATTAGAGGTAATGCCAAATACCGAGTGATTAAGCGGTGTAAGGTGAACAGATCACAGGGCGTTACCAGTGATCAGATCATTGAATACACATCAATCCGTTCCAGCAAAAATAACCTGCGGGCAGTCAGGCGGGTTGGGTTTCGTGACCCTGAAACAGGCAAACACTATGCCTTTATTACCAATCATTTTGACTGGTCTGCTAAAACCATAGCTGATATTTACAAACAACGCTGGCAAGTGGAATTGTTCTTTAAATGGGTTAAGCAAAATCTAAAAATCAAAGCTTTTTTAGGGAATACAGACAATGCAGTGATGACACAGGTCTTTGTAGCACTCTGTGTATATCTGATCCTGGCATACCTTAAGTTTCAAGCCAAGATAAGCCAAAGCCTTCAGCAAATGAGTCGGTTAATCCATCTGAATCTATTTGCTAAACGGGATTTGATTCAACTATTCAAACCACCGCCAGAAGCTATTAGCGCATCACCACAATTGAGATTGATATGATGGCTAGAATAAGTGGGACAGCAGTGTGTCTGCCCCCTTCGATTACATAGCACCCGCAACTGCGGTTCCAACCACACCTGCATATCTAGAATCGGCCAAAGGCACTCACCCGACTTCATACCCGTTACTGTTACCGGACGATCATTAAGCGTAGCTGAGGTACTGTAGGGTAATAGCTCAGTTTCAGTGCAGCAATATTGCTTGTCAGCTCTTTTTACACTTTTTGTCCATGGTTTTGCAGCTGGTACCTATACCTCTATAGCCTACTATATGTGTATTGAGTAGGCTTTATTAAACGACAGGCAGTAATTATATACAGTAATTGCGCTAAAACCCTGTCAAAAGATTTTACATTAACACTTATGCGGTTTGCTTTAGCATGCTGTTTAATAAGGCAAACGTTATTCTGGCATGATGCTTGCTGTCAGTTATTCGTATTTTTATATCGCATATAGATCGTTATAACTATCTATAAAAAAACAATAATACGGAATAACAATTATGAAAAAAAACTTGTTTTACGCAACTCTTGGTTTATCACTATTTATTGCTTCTTCACCGCAACAAAGCCTTGCCTCAGAAGTGGTTTATTCAGCAGACTCTCTGCCACAAGACAGCAATCCTGCATGGGTAAAAAATATTTCCATACATACAGACCCTTTAAATGGCTTGAGTGAGGCTGTAGGTAACGGGGTTTTAGACATTTCTGCGAGCGTTTACCTGGATCAACCAGATTGCTTCACCTGTCATATATCTGATCCGCCACATAATATACATCCTGATGCAAACACATGGCTTCTGAGTTACAGAATTGAGGATGAAAATCTATGCCACAGTGCTGGCACAGTAATGGAAGCTAGAATAAAAGTTAACTCAGATAATGCGGTGGGACTGGCAATCAGTGATGGACGTTTTAAAGAAAAGGTGCTCATTGCAGCTCATGCAATTAAGCTCTTTAATCCTGATTTTAACCAACCCACATCTATACATACACAGAATTTTTCAGATGATTTCCACATCATCACAGTTGTTCTGGAAGATGGTGTTTCAAATGTATTTGTAGATAACAACCTGGTTCTCTCATCAACTAATCTTTTTACATCTACAGATAAGAAAGTTGAATTTGGAATCAATACACACATGGCATCTGCCAGCCTGGACTATGTCAAATACTCAACCTTAGGTGGTGGCAATGCAGCCTGCATCGAAAATTCACCACCTATTGTAAATGCAGGAGAAAACAGACAACTAGCCTCTGAACAGATGGGTAATAGCGCCCTGATTGGTATAGTCACAGATGATGATGCATATGACTTTCTCCAATGCCGTTGGCTGATTGACTCTACCCCCCTTCATGACTGGGCGCCTGTTGCTGCTAATGGTGAGTGCATCCTGCTTACTGAAGAAATCTATTTGCCAGTGGGCACTCATACAATGACATTAGAGGCCAGTGATGGTACTGCAATTTCATCAGATGACATGATACTGACCGTTGATAACTCGGCACCACACATTGCTCTTACTGGATCAGGTGTTTACCACTACGGCGATCCTATTTCAATTGCTGGTTTTGTATCAGATTTCGATGGAGATCAGGTTATATATATAATCATTGATGATGGGTTTGATAATTATTGTTATGACTCCATTGACACCTTCATAGGTGGTGCACCTGCTGAAATTCCAGCATGTATTTTTGAGGGAACTCCCCTTGGAACTCATCTGTTTCAAGCATTGATATACGATGGCGTAAATGAGCCGGTTACAGCTTCTGTGGAATTGCAGGTTATTGATAACACAGCACCCACATTGGCACCTGTAGCAAACAAAACAATCTTATGGCCTGCTAACCATGATTTGGTTGATATACAAATATCAGCCAATGCACATGATGATAGTAGTCTACCTGTTTTATTAACTGCATCAGTGACAAGTGATGAAGCTATCAGCGGCTTGGGCAGTGGTGATACTGCACCTGACTGGACTCCAGTTACTGTAAATCAGGATACAGGAGAGATCAGCTTCCAACTGCGAGCTGAACGTTCTGGTAGTGGAGATGGGCGTACATATGAAGTCACAATTGTAGCTCAGGACGCTGCAGGCAATAGCAGCGCAGCCACTGTGCAAATTATAGTTCCACATGATAAAAGATCGAAATAAGCATTAAAACTTATTGAACACTGAACTCTCTTTAGCCCGCTTTGCATATTCAGCAAAGCGGGCTAGTAGTAAGGGGAAAAAAGAGACATCTGTATTTTACTCTGATGAGATGGACACGCTCCTTAATAACGGCTCATTATAGCCAGGACAAGAAGCGTTATTTCAAATCCACTAAGGAGCATGTCCATGAACC
>Ga0316187_10005896_pt1 | contig 10577 bp, 9 predicted proteins | sample CroRivburrow1_MG_FD_204927 | JGI IMG/M metagenome (GOLD analysis project Ga0316187, IMG submission 204927) | Coastal sediment microbial communities from Maine, United States - Cross River worm burrow 1 | ecosystem: Environmental > Aquatic > Marine > Coastal > Sediment | place: USA: Maine...
TAACGGCTGTCGTCCACCTAAAAAGCGCCGCGTCTGATTCTGGAGTATATATAAAATGGCAAGGTATATTGGTCCAAAATGCAAGCTGAGCCGTCGCGAAGGCACAGATCTTTTTCTAAAAAGCCGGTCACGCTCACTTGATTCCAAGTGTAATATGGAAAAGGTTCCTGGGCAGCAGACAGAGCGTCGCCGCCGCGTATCAGATTATGGTCTGCAGTTGCGTGAAAAGCAGAAAATGCGTCGCTTGTATGGCGTTATGGAAAAACAGTTCCGTAACTACTATAAGAAGGCTGCTCAAATCAAGGGTGCTACAGGTGAAAACCTCCTTCAGCTTTTAGAGAAGCGCCTGGATAATGTCGTTTATCGCATGGGGTTTGGAAGCACTCGTGCAGAAGCACGCCAATTGATCAGCCATAAAGCGATTGAAGTCAATGGTAAGGTGATCAACATACCGTCCTACCAGGTCAATGAGAATGATGAGGTTGCGGTTAGAGAGAAAAGCCGCAAGCAGATCCGCATCCAAAGTGCTTTGACAATAGCTGAGCAGTATGGCTTTGCAGACTGGATTGAGGTTGATGCCAAAGCGATGAAGGGCGTTTATAAACGCGTGCCAGATCGCTCTGAATTACCAGCAGAAATTACAGAGCAGCTAGTTGTTGAGCTGTATTCAAAGTAAGGACGTTTCTAGAGGATCATCCATGGCGGACTCCGTTACAGAATTTTTAAAGCCGCGCCTGGTCAATGTTCAGGCAATAAACGAGCGACATGCGAAGGTTTCACTTGAGCCTCTTGAGCGTGGTTTCGGGCATACACTGGGTAATGCGCTTCGTCGCATTCTTCTCTCTTCCATGCCTGGCAGTGCCGTCGCAGAAGTTGAGATAGAGGGCGTGCTTCATGAGTACACCACGATTGAAGGTGTGCAGGAAGACGTGCTTGATATACTGCTGAACTTGAAAGAGTTGGCAATCACAATGCATAGCAGGGATGAGGCAGCGCTTACGCTCAAAAAGAAAGGGCCTGGTCCTGTCTTGGCAAGCGACATTGTTCTGGATCATGATATCGAGATTGCCAATCCGGATCATGTCATTGCCAACCTCACCAAAGAGGGTGAGTTGAATATGACGCTTTATGTGATTCGTGGACGCGGGTACCAACCTGCAGCCATCCGGCAGAGTCTCTCTGGTGATGAGCGTCCCATTGGCAGATTGCAGCTTGATACATCTTTTAGCCCGGTTAAACGTCTGGCTTACTCAGTCGAAGCTGCACGTGTGGCGCAGAGAACTGATTTGGATCGCTTGGTCATCGATATGGAGACCAACGGAACGATTGATCCAGAAGAGTCGATTCGTCGTGCTGCTACAATCCTTCAAGATCAACTTTCAGCCTTTGTATTGCTGGATGAAACCACAGTAAGTGAAGCTGATGCTCCTGTTGCTGAGGCGCAGATAGACCCTATTCTGCTGCGTCCTGTGGATGATCTGGAACTGACTGTGCGTTCTGCAAACTGCCTCAAGGCAGAGAGTATTTTCTTGATTGGCGATCTTATTCAGCGTACTGAAGTTGAGTTGCTGAAAACGCCTAATCTAGGCAAAAAATCGCTGACCGAGATTAAGGACGTGCTCGCAACGCGCGGTCTTTCATTAGGAATGCGCCTTGAAAACTGGCCGCCAGAAAAGAGTGCTGATGAGGCAAGCCCCTTATCATCAGTCATACTGTAGCGAATTAATTTTTAACTATTATTTACCGTAGGAAGTTGGCCCAATGCGTCATCGTAAATCAGGACGGCAACTGAACCGCAACAGCAGTCATCGTAAAGCGATGTTCCGCAACATGACCTGCTCACTGTTGCGTCATGAGCTGATTAAAACTACATTGCCAAAAGCAAAAGAGCTTCGCCGCGTTGCTGAGCCCATTATTACGCTTGCTAAAAACGACAGTGTAGCCAAACGCCGGCAGGCATTTTCACGTCTTCGTGATTCAGAAATGGTTGGCAAGCTTTTTTCAGAGATCGGCCCTCGTTTTGCGGAGCGCCCAGGCGGGTATGTCCGTATTCTGAAATGCGGATATCGTGAAGGTGATAAAGCGCCAATGGCCTATGTGGAGCTGCTTGATCGACCAGAAGTTGATGAGAGTGAGGCTGTTGAAGCATAATCTGCTGATGGCTTAAGCAAAAAAACCGGACTTTGTCCGGTTTTTTTGTGCCCAAAATATTTCTAAGCTTCTGGTATATCATGAAACCAACGTTGAGCTTTTAATGTGAGCCTCTGTAATGACAGCGCTATAGGCCGATTCGCCTTGTTTACAGACTTTGGACCTGACGGCCCTTATCTTGGCCAGTTGCAGGCTGTGTTAAATGAGTGCGCTCCACATCTTCCTGTTATAAATCTACTGTCTAATGCGCCTTTAGTTAATCCTAAGGCTTCAGCATATCTACTTGCAGCGCTGTCGGGCTTTTTTCCCGAAGATACGCTTTTTCTTACAGTTGTAGATCCAGGGGTTGGAGGAGATCGGATGGGCTTGATTGTAAAAACAGAACGCCACTTATTTGTGGGTCCTGATAATGGGCTCATGTCGCAAGTGGCAGATCAATCAAAAGAGTGTTACGTCTGGAAGATTGATTGGGCTCCTACCCAGGTTTCTCCCAGCTTTCATGGTAGAGATATATTTGCACCCATTGCAGCTAAGCTGGCAAATAATGAGTCTGTCTCCAAAGTGCCAATTGCTGCAGATTCCATTGTTGGCTGGGACTGGCCTGAAACGCTATTTGAATCTATCTATATTGATCACTATGGCAATGTATTTACAGGCATCAGAGAAACGGATATCAAGAGGGATGCCAGCATTTATGTTGGTGCAAATCGAATTACTTTTGCGCAAACATTTTCTGATGTGCTTCCTGGCGAGCTGTTTTGGTACATCAATTCATGTGGATTGGTTGAAATTGCCGCTAACTCAGCATGCGCCAGCGATCTGCTTGGCTTGAAGGTGGGTGATGCTGTGAGGGTTGAACGTTGATTATGATTGTTATTCAATATTGAGTCTCTTCATCATGGCTATGAAGTGGGTGACGAGATCTGTATCCCATTGGCCATGATCTATCTCTTTTCTGAAAATCTCGAGCGCAACCTCCTCCTCCATGGCCTTACGATATGGTCTAGTGGATGTCATGGCGTCGTAGGTGTCTGCGATAGAGATAATTCTTGCACCCAGAGGGATGTTCTCGCCTGCTAATCCATCGGGCTTCCCTTTGCCGTCATAACGTTCGTGATGGTGCTTAATCATCGGGATGATGTCAGATAGGGATTTCAGCGGTTGGCAGATGGTTGCCCCCATGGATGGGTGGGCGATTACGTCAGCATATTCGCTATCCTTGAGGGCGCTATCCTTGGATAGGACTTTTCCACTGACGCCAATTTTGCCAATATCGTGAAGGATACCGGCTTTGTGTATCCGGTCTTGGGCGCGCTCGGGGAGGCCGATGGCTTTGGCTAAATTGGTAGCTAATGCTGCAACACGTTCTGAATGCCCTTTGGTATAGGGGTCTTTTGCCTCCAAGGCCAAAGCAAGCGTCAGTATGATATCTTCGCTGCTATCGAGATCATCATGGAGGCTTTTAATTCGCAGCAGAGAACTAACCCGAGCCATTAATTCATGCTTGTTAAAAGGTTTTGATAGGAAGTCATCAGCGCCTACATTTAATCCTTTAATCTTATCCTCTATATCCGTTAATGCCGTGATCATGATGATCGGGATGAAGCGGGTTTTCTCGTCGTTTTTTAATTGTGTGCAGACCTGGTAGCCGTCTAATCCCGGCATCATGATGTCGAGTAAAACCAGATCTGGAATTTCTGAAAAGGCGAGATCAAGCCCGGACTGCCCGTTGTCAGCCGTAAAGACCTCATACCCGGCAGCGCAGAGGTAGGCCTCGAGTAACTCTACATTTGTAATGTTATCGTCGATGACCAGTATTCTCTGCCTGCTCTCATGCATGGGTATTGAGCTCCATAATCTGCAATGAAAAAATAGTTGGTTCCAGCATAGGTTTAATCAGCCTCAACAGAATTTGCGTCAAGAATAGGGATGGTGAAAGTAAAGCAGCTCCCTTCGCCTTTTTTACTTGTCACGGATATATTGCCACCATGCATCTCAACAAATTCTTTACATAAGGCAAGTCCTAACCCGGTTCCTTCATAACCTCGAGAGGATGATCCATCAACTTGGCGAAAGGGTTTGAAGATGGCTTTGGTGTGCTCTTCTGAGATTCCAATGCCAGTGTCTTTTACAGATACCTCCAGGTCATTCTCTAGCTGCTTGAAGATGACGGTTACGGACCCACCCTCTGGAGTAAATTTGATTGCATTACTCAGAAGATTGTACATTATTTGCCGAAATCTAACGCAATCGGCAACGATTAAAGAGGGAATCTGCTCAGTGTGAAAAGAGAGGTTTACACCAGCGTTTAATGATAGCTGTGTAACCAGGCTCTGAATTTCTGTAATTGCATCGGCGAGTACCACTTCCCTTAAATGCATGATCATCTTGCCGGCCTCAATTTTCGACAGATCTAATATGTCATTGATAACCTCAAGAAGATGCTTTCCACTGCTATGTATATTGTTTAGATAGCGATGCTGCTTTTCATTGATCTCACCATAAACCTCTTCGGAGAGTACGTCAGAAAAGCCCATTATGGCATTTAGCGGTGTTCTCAGCTCATGGGACATTCGGGCTAAAAATTGTGATTTAAGACTGCTTGCCTGTTCTAACTCTTCATTTGATGCTTTGAGCTCAAGTGTCCGCTCTTGCACTTTCTTTTCTAGGTCTGAATAGGAGGACTTTAGTGCGGTGGTCATTTTATTAAATTCCTTTGCCAGATCCTCAATTTCATCAGACGTGTGAATACTGATTCTATGGTCCAGGTCACCACTGCCAATAATGGCGGCTCCTTTTTTTAGCGTATCAATAGGCGAAACAATCTTCTTAAGCGCTATATATATGATGAGTAGCAGCAGGAGTGCCATAAAAAAGCCGGGCAGTGCAGCACCAAGCAGCACACTTCTGGTTGGGTTTATAAAGGCGATGCCAGCAGGCTTAGTGAAGGATATATAGAGTAAGGTAGAGCTGCTATATTTAAGTCTGCTCTGGTGAGATAAGGTGAGAGGTACTAAGGTGAGTACTGATTCTATGCCGTGTTCATCAATCGCAATGGTCCACTGTTTATCACTTGATGAGAGGGTGTTTATAGCCTGCGCTGAAAACGGTATGTTACCTGTTGGAATGAAGGGGTCGTAAATGAAGGCGCCAGATTTTGTAAGCAGGTTAAAATGCCCAGCCTCCATGGAACTATCAATTTGAATGTTGCGTAGCAGCTGTGGGATGTTTAGGTATGTGACCATGCTTCCAATGAGTGTGCTCTTGTTTTCGCTGTTTTGGCGGTAGATTGGAGTGCTTATAGGTAGATAAAATCCTTTGTCGGTATGGCTGTTGATGGGGTCGTTAACAATGGCTGTGGTGGAGCCATCAAAATCTGCAAGTGTAAATCTATTTTCAACCGGAATCCCAATCTCTGCGCCTATCTGTAAAACTAAGTTGCCCATATGATTGTAGATAAAATAACTGGCATGTGATTTATGCTTTATGCCTTTGATTAGATCATCTCTTATGGAGTTGTTGATCTGCTCTTGAACGCCTGTGACACTACGCACTAAGAGCTGAACTCCGGGGTGCTGTGTTATCAGCATGCCCTCGGATGCTTCTTTGTTGATGGTGGTGCGAACATTGCCAGCTATCTGGTGGGTAATATCGATGAGACCTTCACCAGTTGATTGGCGAAAGATGTCCATACCCATAGTATAGATGGATATCATGCCAACTAATCCGGGGATAAATCCAATAGCAAGCATGCTAAAAAGAATTTTTGATTTGATACTTATGCGTTTGAATAGCATATTAACTGCTTAATACCGCGCTATGTTATGCCCATTGCTCATTATTTAAGCCCCACTATAAATCCTAGCAAGTAATACGGAAAACAAAAGAGATGTGCGAAAAAAGATACTTTGCAGATAGTCGATGATCAGTGTTGATTTATATTTCAGGAAAGCGTTATTGCTCCATTATTCAACTCGTTGAGATATTAATGTTTAACTATATTTGGCAGCCCCGGAAACTGTTTGCTCTTGTACTGATGTTGGCTTTGCTTTTTATGGCCGCCTGCAGCGAGTCTACATCTGAGTACCGTCAAACACTCTTTATCTTTGGTACTGTGGTAGATCTCAAACTGCGCAGTGTTGGCACTGAACAGGCAGAGGAGGCGGTATTAATTGTAGACAAGGCGTTTCAACGCATGCATAAGGATTGGCATGCCTGGAAGCCTGGTGAGTTAAGGGCTCTCAATCAGAGCTTTGCCTCTGGTCAGGCTCGCCCTGTGACACCCTTTTTGTTGCCACTGATTGCGCAGTCTCAGGAGCTTTTTGAGCAGAGTGAGGGGCTATTCAACCCTGCCATTGGTAAATTGATTGCGCTGTGGGGATTTCATAGTGATGAACTGCCATCGGGTCCGCCTCCTACTTCTGACTCCATTGCAGAGCTAGTTCGCCAGGCACCTGGTATGAGTGATTTGGAGATTTTGAACAATCAGGTGCGCAGTCACAATCCAGCGGTTGATCTTGATTTTGGTGGGTTTGCCAAAGGGTATGCGCTGGATATTGCTATCGACTTGCTGCATGAGCAAGGTGTGGAAAATGCCATTGTGAATGCGGGTGGTGATCTTTGTGTCAGTGGAGGTCATAGCGGACGGCCCTGGCGTGTTGGTGTGCGCCATCCACAGGGCGGTGGGATTATTGCTTCGGTAGAGGCGTTGGATGGTGAGTGTGTGCTCACTTCTGGTAATTATGAGCGCTACCGGGAGCATGATGGTGTCCGCTATCCCCATATTATTGATCCTCGTGATGGATTGCCTGTCAGGCATATCGCATCAGCCACTGTGATTGATGGGGATGGTGGTAGGGCCGATGCAGCGGCGACAGCGCTGACTGTGGCGGGGGCTGGTGACTGGTTTCGTATTGCCAAGCGCATGCAGCTGAAATATGTCATGTTGGTGGATGAGGCGGGTGTCGTATATATGAGCCCGGCTATGGCCCGGCGCATGGAATTCCAGGATGGCAAGCCTGAGCAGATTGTTATCAGTGAGCCGCTGTAGATATCCATTCAGTTTTTCCAGGAGCATGATGTGAAACGTGTAGGTGCACATGTCAGTGCAGCGGGTGGCGTGCAGAATGCCCCGTTAAATGCGATAGAGATTGGCGCTCGTGCCTTTGCGCTGTTTACCAAGAACCAACGTCAATGGCAGGCCAAACCACTGACTGAAGAGCAGATTGAGCAGTTTCACCTCAATATGCAAAAGGGTGGATTTAGGCCAAATGATGTACTGCCACATGATAGCTACCTTATTAATCTTGGGCACCCGGAGAGTGAGAAGCGCCAGAAGTCACTCGATGCCTTCATTCATGAGCTGAATCGTTGTCGGCAACTGGGGCTTATCTACCTCAACTTTCATCCAGGTAGTCATCTGCGGCTGATTGATGAGGCGTACTGCCTGGATCTGGTTGCTGAATCGCTCAATCGCGCACTGGAGACAACCGAAGGTGTAACGGCGGTGATCGAAAACACGGCGGGGCAAGGCTCTAACCTTGGTTACCGTTTTGAGCATCTTGCCCATTTGATTGAGCGCGTTGAAGATAAGTCACGTATCGGCGTTTGCCTCGATACCTGTCATGCCTTTACGGCAGGTTATGATCTGCGCACCCGTGAGGTTTATGAGGAGACTATGCGCTCTTTTGAGGAGATTGTGGGGTTTGAGTACCTGAAGGCGATGCACCTGAATGACTCTAAGCCAGAGCTGGGTCGGCGTGTAGATCGGCATGATAGCATCGGAAAAGGCAAGTTAGGGCAGGAGCCGTTTCGTTTTATTATGCAGGATGAGCGCATGGATGAGATGCCGCTGATTCTGGAGACAATTGACAGTACGCTGTGGCCGCAGGAGATTAAGCTGCTGTATGGGTTTTGTGGGTAGCTGTCAGAGTGCGCCCTGATAAATACCGCCAAGAATGACAGGGTGGTGCGCCCCTGTTACTGAAGGCAGATTGCCAGCAAGTCCAAGCATTGTCTGCCGCGCCAGCCAGGCAAAGGCAATAGCCTCAACCCAATCGGGGTCGGCCCCATAATGGCTGGTGCTCTCTATGCAGCAGTGTGGGAGTGCATGTTGTAGCTGTTCTAGTAATGCCGGGTTGTGGATTCCGCCGCCACAGACCAATATCCGCCGACACTCTGGGGCTGTGGCTTTGATGGCGTTGCCGATGCTCTGGGCGGTGAGAGCTACCAACGTTGCTTGAATATCCTCGGGCAACAGTCTGGGGTGCAAATGCAACAACCCTTCCAGCCACTCCAGGTTGAAATATTCACGCCCGGTAGACTTTGGAGGCGGGCGGTCAAAATAGCTATCCGTCAGCATCTGCTTTAATAAGGCAGGTTGGATCTTCCCTGTGGCGCCCCACCCTCCATGCTTGTCAAACGGGATGTGGATGTGACGTGCGGCCCAGCTGTCGAGTAGGCAGTTGCCAGGACCGGTGTCAAAGCCGGTGATGGCTGCTTCATCTTGTGGTGGCAGCAGGGTGATATTGGCAATACCTCCGATATTCAGGATGCACCGATACTCTTCGTTACTGCTGAAGAGGGTGTTGTGAAGTGCAGGAACCAGTGGGGCGCCTTCGCCTCCGGCGGCCATATCACGGCGGCGGAAGTCTGCCACAGTGGTGATGCCAGTGCACTCTGCAATTCTGTTGGGATCACCCACCTGGAGAGTGAATGGTGCCTCAGCGTCAGGCCGGTGGCGGATGGTTTGGCCGTGGCTGCCAATGGCAGCTACAGATGAGGCGGGGATATTGGCTTTAGTCAGAACTCTTTGTGCGGCAGCTGCAAACTCATCTGCGGCCAGGATATCCAGCTCACCCAGCTGGTCGATCTCGTTGTCTCCCGGAGTGAATAGCGTTTTTAGCTGCTGCTGCAGTTGATTGGGCCATGGATGGCTGTATGTGGCAATCAGCTCGATGCTGTTTTTGGGGAATCGGACCAGGGCGGCATCAATGCCATCCATGCTGGTGCCAGAGATGAGCCCCAGGTAGAACTTCTCATCTTCCGGATGCATATGGCGACCTACGGAGAAGCTTGTGCCACCAGGGTTTTGTTGAGTATATCCAGGCGTGCCAGCAGCGGCGCTGTTTTCTCTTGGAAATCAGTGCGGTACTTTTTAGCAATTGGATCAGCGGCCGGCAGTTTGACAGTCAAAGGATTGCGGTGGCTGCCATTGATGCGGAATTCGTAATGCAGGTGGGGACCGCTGGCCAATCCGCTTTTGCCAACGTAACCGATGGTCTGTCCCTGGTTAACCCGGGTGCCATGGCGCTGTTTGGAGGCGTAACGGGACAGGTGGCCATAAAGCGTAACGATACCGCCCCCATGCTCAATCATGACTGTTCTTCCGTAGCCACCTTTACGGCCACGTAGGATGATCTTGCCATCACCAGATGCTTTGATGGGTGTGCCGGTTGAGGCTGCATAATCAACCCCCCGGTGTGGGCGTTTTTTGCCCAGAACAGGGTGCCAGCGTGATTTTTGAAACCTTGAGCTGATGCGGCGGAAATCCACCGGGCTACGCAAAAAAGCCTTACGCACGCTCTTGCCGTTAGGTGAATAGTAATCTGCCCGGCCTGTTTCATCTACATAACGCATTGCGCGGAAGCTTTTGCCGCGGTTGACAAATTCTGCGGCTAAAATGGAGCCATCGCGGTATTTTTCACCATCCAGAAAGTCTTCTTGGTAGATAACGCTAAAGCTATCGCCTGCACGAATTTCCAGTGCAAAGTCGATGTCCCAACCAAAGATGTTGGCCAGTTCCATAATAAGGCGATCTGAAAGACCGGCTTTCTGTGCACTGACAAAGAGTGAACTTGTGACCTGCCCAGTGATGTGAGTAGTGCGGGGTTCAAGCTCTCTTTTTATGGTTTGGGCGCTGAAGGTGTTGCCATCAGGGGTGATTTTTAGGCTTTGAATAGCGCTCTGTATCAGGACTAATTCGTGCAAATTATTGTCACCATCCAATGCAGCACGCAGGGTCTCCCCCGGTTTGATGTGGGCCAGCTGGGCAGCGGCCTTGTTGCTGGAGACAATGCGGTGAAGTAGCTTGGCGCTCAGCCCCAGCTTGGGGAAAATAAGAGCAAGATTTTCGCCACTACGGATACGGTGCTCTTTCCATAAAAACTCTGGTTTGGCAGTTTTTACCTCTTTGGAAGCAGCAGGTGGTTGTAACTCATTGATGCGATTAGGATCTATCTCTAATGACTCAGCAATTGCTAGTTGAGGAACAAGCTGGATGTTAGTCTGAAGGTTGCTTTGAGGGGCAATCGTTGTTGTGGTGGCCTTTTCAGGCTGTGCTGCGTCAGGGGTGCTAGGGAGTGCCAATGCGACAATTCGTGATCCAGGCTGTTTAGGAACCTCATTTGATAAACCGACAGGTTCAA
>Ga0316187_10005899_pt1 | contig 10573 bp, 9 predicted proteins | sample CroRivburrow1_MG_FD_204927 | JGI IMG/M metagenome (GOLD analysis project Ga0316187, IMG submission 204927) | Coastal sediment microbial communities from Maine, United States - Cross River worm burrow 1 | ecosystem: Environmental > Aquatic > Marine > Coastal > Sediment | place: USA: Maine...
GCGGCCAGGTCCTGCGCGACGGCCCGAGCGAGGAACTGCTGAACGACCGGCAGCTTCTGGATCAGCTGATCGGGGTGGACGCGGGGTAACTGGCCGTCAGGTGTGCAAGCAGGGTATGGGAAATAGGGGTCAGACCCCAATATTAACCCCGGTCTGCAATTCAGCGAAAAAGCGCTCCGGAGTCCCTGAGCAGACCAGTTCGCGGCGCGGTATGACGGCGGCGACGTAGTGATCCGGGCGCAGGAGCAGCGCTCGATCCTGAAATCTCGACAACAGGGCTGCCAGCGCGTTATCGATATCCCGCGCACATTCGACCGGCGCATTCGGGGCCGGCATCATGTGGGCGGGCGTGATCCAGAGCACCTGCAACGGAATCGAAGCGTCACGCCACTGCTCGAGTGCCGGCTCGAACGGTTCGATTTCCCCGGCGTATATCAGGAGTGAAAAACGCCGGCCCGCCAGGTGATCGAACAGAACTATGTCCCCGTTAGGTTGTTCCAGTCGAGGCTGCGGAAACAGGTGGCCCAGCAGGCGCTTGTCCGCCGCAATCCGCGGAGAGCATATCAGCCCGACACTAAAATACGGTCTCGGTTTGAACTTCATCTGCGTCACGTAACGTTGAGCGGGTGGATAAATGCGCAGCGCGCGCAGCCCGGTCTGGATCAGCCAGGCCGCCAGCGGAGAGGCGGGCATCATGATCCTGCCCATGTTGACCGCCAGTTCGATGAGCGCCCGGGCGTGCGGTTTGCGCTCCGTCTCGTAGCTGTCGAGCACCGTTTCCGGGAGTCGTCCCGAAACCACCGCAGACAACTTCCAGGCGAGATTGTGGGCGTCACGGATCCCGCTGTTCATGCCCTGTCCGGCGAACGGCGGCGTCAGGTGAGCCGCGTCGCCTGCCAGGAACACGCGCCCGTCACACCAGCGCGCGGCCGTTCTGGCGTGAAAGGTGTAGACCTGGCGGCGGACAATCCGCGGATTCTTGTCTGTCGCATAGCGGTCGAGGAGGTTGTTGACGAAGCCGGGGTCTTCCGCCACTGTGTCGCTTTCACCGTCCTGCAGCATGAACTCGAAGCGGCGGGTCTCTCCCGGCCCGGGAAGGCTGATGCCGGGGCGTCCCGGATCGCAGAACACCCGCGTGTGTCTGAAACGGTCACTGCTGCCTTCGATATCGATGATCAGCCAGCGCTGGCGATAGGTCGATCCACCCAGCTCGATACCGAGGTGTTGCCGCACCCGGCTCTGCCCGCCGTCACATCCTACCAGGTAACCACAGCGTATCTCCCTGGCAGCACCCTCCGGTGTTTCTATACTCAGTCGGACGCCGTTTGTATCCTGATCGAACGACACGAGCGTGTGGAGGAATCGGACGTCCACGTTGCAGAAGCGGTGGAGGCCGTTTCTGAGGGTCGCTTCCAGCAGGGGCTGACGGAAGGCACTGCGGCGCGGATAGCCGTACTCCAGGGTTGACGGTTCCACTTTTGCGAAGCAACTGCCGCCGGCAGTGAAGTAGTGGGAACCGTAGCCGGGCATGACGTCGGCGAGCACCTCGTCCGACAGGTCGATGGCCTGCATGGTCCGCAGCGCCTCGTCGTCGATGGATACGGCACGCGGCTGCTGGACGGTGGTTTCATGTTGCTCGATCAGCAGGGTATTCACCCCCTCGATGCCGAGCAGGTTGGCGGTGGTCAGTCCGACCGGACCCGCGCCGACCACCACCACCGGGTAGTACGGCTGGAGTTCGGGTGAGTTCAATCCAGACGGAGGTCGGCCTGCATATAGAACCGGGCTCTCCCTAGTCCGGCGCGTCGATGACCGGGTTGGCCAGCACGCCGATGCCGCTGATCTCGATCTCTACCCGATCGCCGTTCTTCATGAAGACCTGTGGGTCCCGCTTGAAGCCGACGCCGCCGGGCGTACCGGACACGATGACGTCTCCCGGCTCCAGCCGGGTAAAGGTCGATATGTACCTGATCAGCACCGGGATGGTGAAAATCAGCAGGTCGGTGGTCGCGTGCTGCATGCGCTCACCGTTGAGCCGGGTCTCGAGGGTCAGGGTCGACGGGTCCGGGATCTCATCGCTGGTCACCATCCACGGGCCAAACGGGCCGGTGGCTGCGAAATTCTTGCCGGGTGTGAACTGGCTGGTGTGCCGCTGCCAGTCACGGATCGAAACGTCGTTGTAGCAGGAATACCCCGCAACGTGTTCCATCGCCGCGGATTCCGCGATGTGCCGCCCAGGCTTGCCGATGATCACCGCAAGTTCGCCCTCGTAGTCCACGCTGGTGGATTCCTTGGGCGCGTGTATGGGAGCACCGTGCCCGATCTGGGTGTTGGCAAAGCGGGTGAACAGGGTCGGGTGTTCGACCACCGGCCGGCCCGTTTCCTTGCGATGGCTTTCATAGTTGAGTCCGACGCAGATGATCTTGTCGGGCTTGGCGATCGGGGGCAGCAGTTGGACGTCATCGAGTGCGTATTCTCCCGGTCCGCCGGCGCGGGCGGCGTCGGCAAGAGTACCCAGGGCGTCCCCCGACAATACGGCGTGGAGGTCGGGGTACTGGCTGCCCATGGAGGGCCCCAGGTCGATGATTTTTCCGGACTCGACAACGCCATAGCTTTGTCGGCCGCCGTGTTCAAAAGAAGCAAGTTTCATAGTCGGTACCTTGGTGTTTGAGTCAACTGCGCAGCATGCCGGGTCCCCAGAGATTCAGGGACTTCTCGGTGTGCGGCCACATTCCGGGCTGACGCTCCGGGGTAATCGTTTCGAGCTCCGCGGACAGTTCCACCCAGTTGCCGTCCGGGTCGTTCACCATGAAAAAGAGGTTGTTGCCCGGACCGTGCCTGCCGGGTCCCCACTTCAGGGGAATGTCGAAGCCCGCCATATGGTCGGCCCAGTCCCTGATCAGGTTCCATTCGCCGCACTCGTAGGAATGATGGTCGAGGCGTTTCGTCGGAGCCTTGAAGAAGGCGAAACTGTGGTGTTCGTCGTCTGAGTGGACGAAGCACGCGCGCAAATCGCCGTCCTCGTCCACTACCCGGTCCGAAATCTCGAAGCCGAGCGTATCTGCATAAAAGTCGAGCATGGGCTCCATCTCGTCGGTTGCGACCACCAGGTGCTGAAGCCGCGCCGTCGGGGATTCCGGCACGGCACCCCGGGGCAGGGGGGCGACGCCGAATACCAGACGGTTCCCGTCGGGATCGACAACCGAGAACCCGTCCGCCAGGACAGGGCAGGGCGACTCGTGCAGAGAGACACCGGCCTGTCGCAGCCGCTGGTGCAGCGCGCGCAGTTCGGCGGCCGTCGAATAGGTGAACGCGCCAAAGCCCAGTTTACGATTGGGGCCTTCGGAGATCATGATGCAACGCTCGTTGCCGTAACCTGTCTGGATGCCGTCCTTCCTCGTGAAATCCATCTTCATCACGTCGCCATAGAACACGACCAGGCCATCCGGTGCTTCGGAGTGGAGCATGAGGTGATGCAGGCGGGCTTGTCCGATTGCGGTGGTCATCAGAACGATCAGCAGCGGGTGGTAGCGAGGCGCGTCAGGCTAACAGATATTCAAACCGGGTTCCATCCGGTGCGCTAGCCCGGTTCGGCCCCCGGTTTGAATGCGATCGCCTTCATCTCGACCAGCAGGTGCGGGTGGGGAAGCTGGTGTACTGCCACGGTGGTCCGCGTCGGGCCGTCGTGATCGAAGTATTCGCCATAGACCTCGTTGTATCCGCCGAAGTCATTCATGTTGACCAGGAACGAGGTAATTTCCACCAGATCGCCGAGGTCCGCGCCCGCACTCGCCAGTATGTCCCGGATGTTTTCGATGACCGCACGGGTCTGCTCCCGGATGTCGAGCTGCGTCACACCCATTTCGTCCACCTGAACGCCCGCGAAAGTGTTATCCGCCCGGCGGCTGCTGGTCCCGGATACGAAAATAAAGTCGCCGGCGACCTTGACGTGCGGGTAAGCACCCCGTGGCCTGGCCTTGTTGTCGAGTACCTTGCTTTTCATTGTTTGATCCGGATAGGTGGCTTTGTCTGCCGACGTTCTGCGCCGGGTGAAGATAAGTGCAAAGTCACCGGATCGTCAATGATGAAATATCAATGAAGGAACAGGCGATGCAATGGTTTACCGTTGACCGGCATGTTAGAGTCCCCCGCAAAATGATGCGCGCAATCGAATCTGAAATCCGGTCGTCCGGTCCACGACACCGGCAACAATCACACAATGCGTAAGGGAGCGATGATATGAGTATTTTTGCGGTAGCCGGGGTTCAGATGCCGGTCCCGGTTACGGGCAACAATCTCCTTGCCATGGAGCACCTGGTCGAGAAAACAATGCACATCTACCCCTGGGTGGAAATGGTTGTGTTCAGCGAGCTAGCCATGCACGGCCCATTGAGCACGCTGGCGAAGGACGACCCTACGGAAGACGAGGCGGTGTTCAGCGCGCTGGCTCAGAAATTCGGCATCTGGATCTGCCCGGGATCCCAGTTCGTCCGCCGCGGCGAGCACATCTATAACCACGCCGTCGTCATCGATCCGCGCGGTGAAATCGCGGGCCGCTACGACAAGATGTTTCCTTTCCGCCCTTTCGAAATTGGGGTAGCGGGCGGAAGCGAATACCTGATATTCGACATCGTCGGCGTCGGCCGTTTCGGCCTGTCCGTCTGCTACGATATCTGGTTCCCGGAGACGACGAGAACGCTCACCGCCCACGGTGTGGAAGTGCTGATCCACCCGGTGCTGACCGGCACCACCGATCGCGCAACGGAGTTGGTCATCGCCCAGGCAACGGGTGCAATGTTCCAGTGCTATGTGTTCGACGTCAACGGGCTCGACGCCGGGGGTGTGGGCCGCTCACTGGTGGTCGATCCCACGGGCAGAGTCGTCCACCAGGCAGGCCAGGCCTCCGAAATCTTCCCTGTTGACATCAATCTCGACATGGTGCGGCGCGTGCGCCGGCGCGGTGCGCACGGGCTCGGGCAGATGTTGAAGTCCTTCCGGGACGGACCCCAGCACTATCCCGTATACGATGCGCCCGCGGGCCACCACTACCTGCAGTCCCTGGGCGAACTCGAAAAACCGGACCGGGCAAATATCCCGGAGTACGAGTAAGCCGGTATGTCTGCCATGATCGAAACGGTTTCCGACGCCCGCATGTACTTCCACCGCAACACGCGGCCGATCTACTTCATCAGTGCCACGAACTTCAATCTTCTCGGCATCGACAAGTGGGTCAAGAACTTCAAGTACATCAACCTGATCGATTGTTTCGACGGACGGCACCCGAACATTTACGTGCCATCCCAAGGACCGGTCCCGGAATTCGAAAGCATCGAGGATATCAACAACTACCTCCTCCAGAACAAGGAGGTGCTGGACTACATCGGCCAGAGGAAACCCGGTCTGGCCGTGTTTCTGATGTTCGACAAGCAAACGGAAGCCCTGGCCCGGCAGGCGGGGCTCAAAGTCGCATTCCCCAGAGCGAAGCTGAGGTCCCGGCTGGACGACAAGATAGAAACGGTGCGTATTGGCAACCAGGCCGGGGTGCGCAGCGTTCCGAATGTGTTGGGCAAGGTCGGTTCATACAAGAAACTCAAGAAAATCATGAAGAAACTCGGCCGCGACCTGGTGGTGCAGACCGCATACGGCGACAGTGGCCACACCACGTTCTTCATCTCCGGGAAGGAGGACTGGAACCGTCACGCCGACGAGATCGTCGATGCCGGCGAGGTGAAAGTCATGAAGCGGATCAAGTGCCGGCAGGCCGCGATCGAGGCCTGCGCCACCCGCTGCGGCACCGTGGTCGGACCGCTGATGACCGAGATCGTCGGTTTTAGTGAGTTGACCCCCTACAAGGGGGGCTGGGCAGGCAACGAAACCTTCCCGGGGGCCTTTTCCAGAAAAGTTACCGAGGCTGCGCGGGACATGACGTTCCGCTTTGGTCAGGAACTCTGGGCAACAGGGTACAAGGGCTACTTCGAACTCGATTTTCTGGTGGATACGGAGACTGACGAGGTCTGGCTGGGCGAGCTGAATCCGCGCGTTGCCGGGACTTCAGCACTTACCACCATGGGAGCGTTTGCATTTGCGGACATGCCTCTGTTCCTGTTTCACCTGCTGGAATACTGTGGTGAGGAATTCAACATCGACCTGGACAGGATCAATGCCCGTTGGAGCAAACCGGAGAATGTCGACACCTGGTCGCAGCTGGTACTCAAGTATACGAAGGAAGAAGTGCGGCGAGTCACCGCGGCGCCGAAGAGCGGAATCTACAGGTTGTTAAAAGACGGCTCGGTTGTCTTCGACCGGCACGACACCTCGCGTGCGAACATCGACGACGAGACCGAAGGATTCTTCATGCGCATCACAGGCGTTGACGATTTTGTCTACGAGGGCGCCGACCTTGGAATTCTCACCTGCGAAGGCAGGATGATGAACAAGAAATTCCAGCTGAATGCGCGGGCGAAGAAGTGGATAGACGGCCTCAACGGTTTTTTCCAGACGAGACCGCTCGACCCGTTCGAGAATGCGCCGGAATCCGCGCTGCTGCCCGGCGCATTCAAGATGCTCTGATCCAGCCACCGTGCTGAACCCCGTCAAATCGAACACTGGTGTTTCAGTTGTTCTCTACCCCCAAAATTGAAATAAGATCGCGATGGGGGCGGTAACCCGGGATCATGGTGCCATCGGGCAACACAATGGCAGGCGTCCCGCGTACGCCGATATCAACTCCCAGCTGATAACCGGCATCGACGACGTCCGCGGCATCACAGGCTCCATCATTTGCCGGAATGGTTGATTCTGTTTTGGCCAGATGCATGCTTTGAACACGATCTGCGTCGCACCAGACAGCGCGCAGTTCCTGGTCACCCTGGCTGCCCTTGCCTCCGCGCGGGAAAGGCAGATAGCGCACAGTGACCCCCGCGGCCTGAAGATCGGGCACTTCGGCGTGCAGTTTTCGGCAATACGGGCAAGTCGTATCAGTGAAAACATCAATATATGCGTACTGTTCACCTGTCGCTGAGAACACAATTTTGTCTTTTTCGGGAAAGCCGGACAGTTTGGATACGCGATCGATAGCCCGTTTGGCATCGGTCAGATTCTCGCCGGTTCCCAGATTGATCATATCCCCGGTGAAAGCGTATTTACCGGTACCGTCGAGATAAATAAACCGCCCGTTGGCGTTGACCTCGTAGATGCCGTTTACCGGTGTTTCAACAGGCTCGCTGATCTGTGCGCCAGGCGGCAACAACTTGGCCAGGTGAGTGGTACTCTCGCTCTTCAACTTCTCCGTTGGTTGGTTTGCCGTGTTGGCAGCGATGTATTCGGGATTGGCCTTGGTCCAAATGTCATAGATCTCGTCGGGCCAAAGGGATTGCACGTAGGCAATGACTGCATCGATTTCTTCGGAATCGAGCACGTCTCGAAATGCTGGCATGGAGCCGCCGATCTTTCCCCCGCCATCTCGAAGCGTACGTCGCAGTACCTCCATAGAATGGTGCCAGGTGTGTGCCGTTCCATTTAGCGGTGGAGGCGGGTATTTGCCCTGATCGTTGGTCTGGCGCCAGTTTTCCGTCGATTCTCCGTTCTTGCCGTGGCAGTTGGCGCAATTGCTGGCATACAGCCCTTTTCCAACCACCAACTGGTCGTTCGAGTACCATCGGTTCTGACCGGCACTTGAGATGGCTGGCGGCACGAAAAGTGCGGCCAGCACCAATACGAAACTGGTTCTATTCAATTGTAAATTCCTCCATACCTGCTTCTTGGCGAAAACCCGATTCATTGGAAAAACCGCAGTGAATATTGATCGGGCAGATTGAGGCACGTGCTAATACTATTTAGTGCCGTGTTGGCTATTGCATTGCCACAGTACATCCGGGTATCTCGAATTTGTTGCGCTACATCAGGCGGTCTAGTAAAGACCAGACTCACGCTGGTACCAACGGATGTACTCAACGATAGCGCGTGCCTCGTTCTCGGCAATCCCCGGAACCGGTGCCATATATCCAAAACCCCAATGATGCTGCTTTGTGCCGCGCCGAATAGCACGGAAAAACGCAGCATCGTCATGATGGGATGGTATGTAATATGGGTGTGTCAGGGGTGGCCCTTTATCTGTTCCTTCGAATGACCGGCCATGGCACGCTGCGCAATGCTCCTGGAACTGCTCATGACCCAGGCCGTATCTGAACGGCATGTTCGCGGGTGGCCCGCCCGAATCCTGCGCATGAATCACGGTAGTTAGTGCTGACAAGATCCATGCAGCCGTCAGTACGAGTTTTACATGTCTCGAATATTGTCTCACTTCAGTATACAGATAGCGTCGAATGCACAGCGCACTGGTGAAACGCGAACAATACTCGATACGGGGTTGTTGATATTTGCATAAACAGATCTCCGATATTGATGGTTTGGATCAGATTCAAAGTCTGGATGATTATGCGTGCAGGAATGTGTTCACATACAACTCATGTGTCCTGGACCCTGGCAGGCGAGAATACGGTCACCCCACAGGCTTTTCATGTACGCAATGAGATCACGGGCCTGGTCCTCGGATAGCACGCCTTCCCACGCCGGCATCCGGGTACGAGATCGCGTCGTGCCCTGCAGGATCATTTGTATCAACTGCTCGTCACCGTGGTGCCAGGCGTGGGACGACTCGTTGAGCGGCATCGCGGTGAAATAGTCAGGCCGTCGGATACTGCGTGGAATCGTCGGCTCGCCAACGCCATCCTGTAAGTGGCAGGAGCTGCAGTACTGCTGGTAGAGACGCGTGCCGCTCTCTACCATTTCCAGGGAGCCTCTTACTCCTGTCTCAGCATTCGCTCCGGAAGCTGACAAAATCAGGGAAATGAGAGAGCTGACGACTGAGTAACGTGTTTTTTTAGGGATAGTCATTTTTATATTGTGTAGATTTCTTTGCCTACCGTTTTCCGTGGAGGGAGAAATTCATCCATCTTCCAATAGTTCAATTTTTCTCGCAGGTAACAAGATCCTAAAACCTGTGCGTTGGGCACAGGTCAAGGCAATCGGAACAGTTTTTAGACCAGCCCACTGTACGTCCATCCGGAACTTGTGATCAAAAAAATGGCCGAAGGGGTCAAATATTTACAACAGCATAAACCCTGTACCAAACTACAGGGTCAAGGTGTTTCCTGGCCAATATTGTGTTGAACTGATCTTCCCTCGCGAAGCCCGATGCCGTGAGTGGCTTGCCGGTTAAAAAAACCAATGTACAGTGAGCGAAATAATGTATGTATACCTGAACTTTCTATCGACTCAGCCCTCCTATATAAAGAGAGTAAGCTAATGCTATTGTTCGCGTGGTATAGCCGGTTAAAACTCGGGAATTTTCAATTCGCAGCTTATTTGACCTGTGTCAACAATGCGATCCGGCGTTCTAATAGAATTTTTCCAAATGGTAGTCGAGTATTAGATGGATTTGGCTCTGCGCGCATTGATTTTTGCCGTGTTGGCATTGGGAGCTTGGGCTCCCGCGGGCGCTGATTGGGCCGCTCCCGGGATTTCGCATAGCGCCGCGCACGAAATTTCAGCAAGCTCAGCAACAGGGGTTCTTTGTTGTCATCCTGGGACCGACAAAAGTGCATGCCGTCTGCCTGGACCGCATTTCAAATCAAATTCACTGCTATCAAGGGTGCCGGATTCAGATCCGCCAACCTATACAGCTACGCCCGACTATCGGGAAACTATCGGTGTATTTGAGTATGAGTTATACAGCCTCCATGCTCTCCACCTGTATTTCCCTGACGATCACAAGTCCATTTACCTGACTACTCTCCGTCTTCGCTTGTAGTTCCGTTCCTGCCTTCAGCTCGCCGCTGAATCCCAATTTGTTCAGATCCTGTACTACACCTCGCGGAGGCATGAATATGATAGTTAGTGAACTCGCTCATCAAGCCGGAATACCGGCACACGTCGTACGATACTACGCCCGCATTGGGCTGTTGAAACCAAGCAGAGATCCCGAAAACGGTTACAAGCTATTCAAGCGTGACGACATTCATCGAATTCGATTCATCAGGCAGGCAAAAGAGCTCGGTTTCAAGCTAAACGAAATTGACAAACTTTTACGTCAGGTTTATCTGGGCAAGTCTGTTTGCCGTGACGTAAGAAAAATACTCAAGGATAGAATCGCGCAGAACAAGTTGGAGATGCGCAGGCTTGCACACCAAACCGCCCAAATGGACAGGGCCCTGGAGCACTGGGGTCATATTCCGGATGGGAAGCCAAACGGAGAGGTGTTCTGCCCGTTGATCCAGTCCGGATGCAATTGAACGGTGGGTATTGACCTGATCCCTGCTGACAGGTTCGAAAATCGTGCCATTACTTTAATTTACGAAGATTACTTACGGAGTATCAAATGAACAAGTGGAAAATTTGCAAGTTTGTTTTTACCGGAGCGCTGATGCTGAGTACTTCCGCATTGTCATTGCCTGCAGTATCCCAGCAGACTCCCGGCCCTTGCGGTACGGGCGGAGGGAGCGGCACCATGAGCAAGGGACAAATGCCCATGATGGGCGGAGGTCACATGGGGATGATGGGTGACAAGATGGGA
>Ga0316187_10005900_pt1 | contig 10572 bp, 10 predicted proteins | sample CroRivburrow1_MG_FD_204927 | JGI IMG/M metagenome (GOLD analysis project Ga0316187, IMG submission 204927) | Coastal sediment microbial communities from Maine, United States - Cross River worm burrow 1 | ecosystem: Environmental > Aquatic > Marine > Coastal > Sediment | place: USA: Maine...
GCTATAGATAGTGATTTTTCTTTGGTCGTGAGTGCTGTGATTGCCGATGCAAGTCGGCAACCGGTTCCATGAGAGGTCTCTTCATCCCAATGTTGTCGTTGATGAGGAAATGCGATCTCTTCCCCATCCATACAGAGAATATCAATCAGTCGGTTTCCATGAATGTGCCCTCCTTTAAGAAGGGTTGGAACAGAATACATGGTAAACAGCTCAGTGGCTGTCTCCTTATCAGGAGCATGACCTAAAAGTACAGCCGCTTCTGGAATATTCGGTGTGATAAGTGATGCCTTGGAAAATAGTGAACCTGTTAAGGCTGAGAGTGCTTTATCATCCAGCAGCGACTTACCGCTGCTGGAAACCATAACAGGATCGATAACTAGCGGTTTACCCGCGTGCAGCTCATCCAGTAAAGCGGCAATCATTTCAATTCTATCGCTATCGTAGAGCATACCGGTTTTAACGGCCTTGATATCGTAATAGGCAAAGCTAGCCCTGATTTCTGCTTCGAGTTGATCAAGAGAAACCGGCTCAATGCGCGTGATCTCACGTGGATTCTGAGCTGTAAGGGCGGTAATGGCTGAGCAACCTTTGATACCGAGCACATGGAATGTACGAAGATCTGACTGAATGCCAGCACCGGCAGAACTGTCGCTACCACCGATGGTAAGGGCAGCTGGAATCAAAGGGCGTTAATCTCTCTTTCAGTATCCTGCAAACGGCGAATCATGCCGATTTCAAGAAGCCTCTCTCTGAACTGAGGCGACTTCTCGGCAACAAAGTTGATGTGTTCGGCTGGAAATGCATAGGCGGTTACACTGGAATCAGCCACCACATCCGCTGTCGGCATGCTCAAGCCACTTGTTGAGAGCTCTCCCACAATATCGCCCTCACCCAATGAGGCGATATGGTGTCCATCCATAACCACATGAATGAAACCGCTACCAATCAGATACAGATTAGAATTGAATTCGCCTTGACGAATCAACAACCCCTTCCTTTCCAGTATGTAGACCTTGCACTCATCAGCCAGGTAGTGACGCAGATGGCTTGGCAGCAGTTTAAATAACTGATGTTTAGAGACAAACTGGTAGATCGATTCCGGAGCCACCTGGATTCTGGAACGCGTTGCCAGCTCAGCGCGTCTGGTTTTGGCATAGCGACAGAGACGTTTACCGAACTCAGGATAGGTTTCTGCCAAATCGTTGATCTGTTCCAGCGATACAGCAAAGAGACTCACTCGGTCATCGGCAATCACATCAGCGACAGGTAGTGAGAGCCCGGAAGCTGACACTTCACCCACAATGTCCCCCTGCTTAAGCTCTGCAAGCACTTTACCCTCACTAACGACTCGCACATGACCTTTGGCAATGAAGTAGAGGTTGGTGTTTTTCTCTCCCTGACGAATCAATTTGGTATTCTTTTCAATGCGCAGGAAAGCAGCTTCATCCACCAGCTTTTCACAACTCTCCTTGGGAATACTGGTAAAGAGGCGATGTTTACTGAACAACTGAGTTAGCGTGTCTGCCTCTTCTTCTACCTCAACGGCATTCATCCAGCGGAAAGCGCTGTCCATTTTGATGTTGTCCTTTTGAGTCGCACCTTCAAGCATCATGAAAAAGGCAAGGGCGAGAAACACCGATAGCTCACTGGTCACCAGAACAAAGAGCGTTGCCAGTCCAATGATCGTCAGGCGCACCGTTTGATCACTCATGTTACGTTTAAAATAGGTGAAGAGCATGCCAATCACAGGCACTAGAAGGAGTGAGGCCAATGCCAATTCCAGCTTCTCAGCCCCCATATGCTGGTAGATGCCAATGGCAGTAAAGAGACCGCTCAGAAAGAGTTTAATCAGAAACTTCGTGTCAAATTGAAGTACGCTTTTGATAAATTCTTGCTTATGAGAACTCACGTTTCATCACCCCCATAGATCACACATTGCTCTAGCTGTTGATTCAATATCATCAGAGGCAAAAAGACCAGAGATGACAGCGGCACAATCGACACCTGTAAGCTTTACCGCTGGTAGTGACTCCAGAGTAATTCCCCCGATAGCAACAATATTGGCCTCAGGGAAGAGTTCACGGGACTTATGCAGGCGCGGTAGGCCGATGGTTGGAACCTCAGGCTTGCTTGTGGTCGGGAAGACGGCGCCAAAGGAGAGGTAATCCGCCCCACTCTCGATCGCGTGCTTACCGAATGCGGCGTCAGCACGGCATGTTACCCCCAGAATTAGCTCATTTCCGACATCATGTCGGACAATAGGGAGATTCTCGATATCACCTTTACCAAGGTGTACACCATCAGCTTTCGACTCCTGGGCCAGCTGGATAGAGTCGTTAACGATCAGTTTTGCGCCATAACGCGCTGTAAGCGCCCTCAGTGCCTTTGAACGCTTCAGTGCACCCTTATACCCCTCTCTTTTATCGCGAAACTGGAGTGTCTTCACACCACCTTTCAGTGCTGCCTCTGCTCGAGCAAGCAGGTCGCTGCTCTCCAGATCAGCTGGAAGGATGCCGTAGATGCCTACAATGCGTTTCTCTGACATGGCTGAGGATCAATCCTCCAGCAGTTTCAGCAGGTCAGTGAAATGCGGAAGAGAGAAAACGCGATCTGCATACTCTTCGGGGACATCCTGATACCCGTGTTCGGCAAAGGCGACCGTATGACAGCCGGCATTGAAACCTGCCTCTACGTCAAAACGGGTATCGCCGACCATCACAGTCTCCGATGGCTCTACACCCATGGCACGGCAGCACTCATTGAGCATGTCGGGTGCTGGTTTCTTTGGAAACCCATCTTCTGGTGAGAGCGCTAGCGTCAGATATGAGGTCAAACCCAACTGATCAAGCACCTTAATACGTGCCTTGGCAGGCTTGGCGGTGACGCATGACATCGGAATACCTTTGTCACGCAGTGTGTTGAGCACATCCATTACACCGGGAAACGGAACACCGAAATCGGCAGGATGTTTTTCATAGATATCGGCAAAGGCGTGGTAAAGCTCCATGGTTTTTGGATCGTCCATCGGTTTTCCGAGTACGTTAGAGGCAAGCTTCTGCGCACCGCCTCCGACATGTGGCTGGGTCTCGGCCAGTGTCATCTGGAAATCGTAACCGCACTGTTTCAGTGCGCGGTTGGCATTGGCCTGAATATCAGGGAGTGCATCAACCAGTGTTCCATCTAGGTCGAAAATAAAGGCTTTGGGTGTGCTCATGAAATCTCTCCAAGGGTTTGAATGGCGAGGTGAAGCTCCTGCAACACCGCTGCATCCGTTTCATGAGCAGCATGATACTCCAATTGATCGACAATTTCCCCATCCGATGTTTGAGGATTTTGTTTGATCAAGCTAGCGATGGCCCATGCACTATGGCCTCGAATCAACGGTTCTGAATCATTGAGAGCATTCATAAGAAACGGAATGTAACCCGCATTGTCGGAGTTACCCATGGCTATAGAGACATTACGAAGCAGACCCGCTCTTCCCGGCCTTTTAATGGGTGACTTGCGGAAACGCTGGCGGAACCCCTCATCATCGAGTGCAAACAACTCGGCGAGCTCCGGTAGAATGTTGTCTTTACGCGGCTGCAGGTGATCCAGTTCCACGGCCTCTGCTTTCCTATTCCACGGACATACGAGCTGGCAATCGTCACAGCCATAGATGCGATTGCCCATAAGGGGGCGTAATTCAAGTGGAATAAATCCTTTATATTCAATAGTTAGGTAAGATATGCAAAGTCGCGCATCAACCACGAAGGGTGCCACAATCGCCTTGGTTGGGCAGATATCGATACAGGCAGTGCAGCTACCACAGTGAAATTCAGAAGGAGCATCCGGTTCAGTTTCGGCCGTGGTGAAGATCTCTCCGAGCATCAGGTAGGAGCCATGCTCACGGTTGATGGTCAGGGTATGTTTCCCCTGCCAGCCAAGACCACCCTGCTCTGCCAGCGCATGTTCCAGTACTGGTGCAGTATCGACATAAACACGCTGGTCATGTGCTCCCAGAAGCTCATCCAGCTCACGCGCCAAGGCCTTCAGTCTCTTTTTCATCACTTCGTGGTAGTCATCACCATGCGCATAGGCGGCAATCGCACCCCTACTCTTGTTCGATTCCAACTCTTCCAATGAATATGAGGGTGGAGAATGCCTCATACCCACGGATATGACCGACCTGATACCCTCCAACATGCTCTCAGGTGCTTTACGACGTTCCACACGGCTCTCTTCAGCCATATAGCTCATCTCGCCATGCATGTCGGCATTCACCCAACTCTCCAGCCCTTCACGGTGTTTGTCTGGAAACTCGGGGGATGAGATAGCACATAGCTCAAAGCCATGCCTTGTGGCCAGTTCGCGAATGGTCTCTTTGGATATGAATTGGGGCATCACTCACTAACTCTGACTTGTAGGCTCAAATTTGTCTTCAACACAGAAGATCGATTCGTGAATAGCAAAGAAGAAATATAAGATTATTCCTATGTGGATAACATGCTCTAGAGGATAATATTATCGAATGATAAGAATGACCAATCAAATGGCCCTTAACAGTCAAAATACCTGTGCTCTCTGCAAGCATATTATCAAATCCAATATGCCTGAATGCCCTCATTGCTTCACTCGGCTCCCTGCCTTTGAAAAGGTAAAAAGAGTTTGTGTCTTCAATAATAGAATTGTTTATGAAATAAAATAGAAGAAGGCTTCGACATGGTCCCGCTGGTCTTGTCCACCCAGCAATTCTTCAGTTTCTGCATAAATAACGAAGTTCAAGTTTCTCAGGGTCAGTTTTGAGTTCGATGCGGATGGTGTCGGGTGGAAGGATAGATGGAGCACGTTCCGGCCATTCGATGAGCGTGATCCATGGGGGTTCGAAATAGTCGCGCACGCCGAGCATCTCGATCTCGCCTGCATCATCAAGTCGATACCAGTCCATGTGGGCGACCTGGCAACCTTTGCCGTCATAGGTTTGGATCAATGCAAAGGTGGGGCTTGGCAGGGCTTCATCAGCGACGCCCAGAGCACGCATTAAGGCGCGAGCCAGAAAGCTCTTGCCAGCACCCAGTTCACCGGAGAGCGCAATGGTCTGCCCCTGTTTAATCTCTTCAGCTAACTTCTGAGCGTAGGCAACGGTTGCTGCCTCGTTCTCCAATCGAACAGGTTTCACTTTGGTTACAAGTTTTTGGCCAGAGCTTTGATCAGTTCGTGCTTGGTGATAAGCCCTTCAATGGTGTCATTGTTGACGACAGGAAGGTGATGGACATTGCCCTCGCTCATCAAGGCGGCAATCTCATCGAGTTTTGCTGTTGGCAGTATGGTCTTTACATTTCCAGCCATGAGATCCTCAGCTGTCATTGCCTGCATACGCTCAAGCTCCTCTTCAAAGCGCCCTTCCCCGATGGGAATGACCATATCAAAGATCGCCATGGCAGTGGGCAGATGCAGACTGGCCTGCTGATCAATCAGGTCGGACTCAGTAATGATACCAAAAAGTCTCTTTTCAGGATCCACCACCAGCATGCCGGTGACATCCTCTTCGGCAAATCGTTTGATAATCTCCTGAATCGGAGTATCGATTTCGCAGTATGGAGGGGTTGCATTCATGATATCGAGCGCAGTGGTCATAACCAGACTCCTTTGAAGTTCGTTCAACCTACATCACTAGCATAGTTGACCCTGCCGAAGCGGCAAGGTCGGTTTTTTTTAGAAACGATCTATGGCTTTTAAGCTTTGTGGTAAATCTCGCTACCTTGACGGGCGAACTCTTCAGACTGCTCATGCATACCGACTTCAATCGCCTTCTTCTCATCATCAAGTCCATGCTCTTTGGCGTAATCGCGAACATCCTGCGTGATCTTCATTGAGCAGAACTTCGGACCGCACATGGAGCAGAAATGAGCCACCTTGCCACTATCTTTAGGCATGGTCTCATCGTGGAATTCACGTGCTGTATCTGGGTCAAGACTCAGATTGAACTGATCCTCCCAGCGGAACTCAAATCGCGCTTTGGAGAGTGCATCATCGCGCTGCTGGGCGCCGGGATGACCCTTCGCCAAATCAGCAGCATGCGCTGAGATCTTATAGGTGATCACGCCAGACTTCACATCATCACGATTTGGTAGCCCCAGATGCTCTTTAGGCGTCACATAGCAGAGCATGGCACAGCCATACCAGCCGATCTGGGCAGCACCGATACCGGAGGTGATATGATCATAACCCGGTGCTATATCGGTGGTTAGCGGGCCGAGGGTGTAGAATGGTGCCTCATCACAGTGCTTGAGCTGCTCATCCATGTTGGCCTTGATCATGTGCATTGGCACATGGCCCGGACCTTCAATCATCACCTGCACATCATGTTTCCATGCAATCTGGGTCAGTTCTCCCAGTGTACGCAGTTCAGAGAACTGCGCTTCATCATTGGCATCAGCAATCGCGCCAGGGCGCAGACCATCACCAAGAGAGAAGGATACGTCATACGCCTTCATGATTTCGCAGATATCTTCAAAATGGGTGTAGAGGAAGCTTTCCTCATGATGTGCCAGACACCACTTGGCCATAATCGCCCCGCCACGGGATACAATACCCGCTAGACGTTTGGCAGTCATCGGAACATAGCGCAGCAGTACACCTGCATGGATGGTGAAGTAGTCCACACCCTGCTCTGCCTGCTCAATCAATGTATCGCGGAATACCTCCCATGTGAGGTCCTCGGCAATGCCGTTCACCTTCTCCAGTGCCTGATAGATCGGCACGGTACCAATAGGCACTGCAGAGTTACGGATGATCCATTCGCGGGTTTCATGAATGTTTTTACCTGTGGAGAGATCCATAATCGTGTCCGAACCCCAACGGGTCGCCCAAGTCATCTTTTCGACCTCTTCTTCGATGGATGATGTTACGGCTGAGTTGCCGATATTACCGTTGATCTTCACCAGGAAGTTACGGCCGATAATCATCGGTTCAAGCTCAGGATGATTAATATTGGCGGGAATAATGGCACGACCGCGAGCGATCTCATCACGAACAAACTCAGGTGTGATCACATGTGGAATACTGGCACCGAACGATTCACCCGGATGCTGTTTGGTGATCTCACGCAGATGTTCACGACGCTGATTCTCACGAATCGCCACATACTCCATCTCAGGGGTGATAATGCCCTGACGCGCATAGTGCATCTGACTTACATTCTTGCCGATCTTCGCCTTACGAGGCGCTTTCAGGTGAGCAAAACGGAGGTGATCTAGATTTTCATCATCACGGCGCTCATTGCCGTACTTGGATGAGAGACCGGTCAGGAAAACGGTGTCGCCACGCTCTTCAATCCAACTGGTGCGTACATCTGGAAGGCCTTTCTCAAGATCGAGTTCAACTTCAGGATCGGTATAAGGACCGGATGTGTCATAAATAAGAATCGGATGATTCTCCTCTATGCCTTCGGTTGTAGTAGTCGGCGATAGCGAAATCTCCCGCATCGGCACACGAATATCGGAGCGTGAACCCTCGATATAGACCTTTTTTGAATTTGGAAAAGGTTGCCTCGCATCGGTAGTGGAAACTTCTGCGTGTGTACTCGACTCTTTCATGAGACCTCCGTCAGGGAAACTGGAACCGGAACCCTAACCGACCCGAGCGGTCAGATACAGAGAAGGGTTATAGGGGAATTAGGTTGATCCAGTCTCGGAGCGCCTATCCATAAATCAGTGGCAGTTGTCACCTTCCGTGTGACAAGGCCCCTCTTCCGGCTGGAATGTCGCATGAGTGATACCAAATCCTGCCACACAGCCGTTTAACAGCTTTAAGATCGTGTTCCAGTTATTCATCGCTTCGCACTCCACATGCGCGGACATAGCCAGCTCACCACTGGGTAGCCGCCATATATGGACATGATGCATGTCGCAGATGCCATCAATCTCTCTGACGCTCTCAATGATCTCATCTCTATTTACACCATTCGGCACCGCCTCCATCAACTCAAAGGTGGTCTGTCGAATCAGACGCCATCCACCCCATGCCAACAGAGCACTCACGAGAAACGAGAGCAGTGGATCGATCAGCATCCAGCCTGTAAAGAGAATCACCGCACCACCAATCAGTGCAGCCACGGAACCAAGAGTATCACCCAGCACATGCCAATAAGCAGCCTTGGTGTTTAGGTCGTTACCACCGTGCAACCAACGAAGTACAACAAGGTTCACCATGAGGCCAATAAAGGCGATAGCAGACATGATCGAACCATCTACTTGTGGCGGTGAAACAATGCGGCCGAACGCCTCCCAGACAATCCAACCGGCAAGAAAACAGAGCGCTAAGCCATTGATTTGGGCGGCAATGATCTTTGCTCTGCCATAGCCGTAGGTCATTCCCTTATGCGCTGGTATGCTGGCGATTTGAGCAGCAACCGAGGCAATGCCAAGGGCTACAACATCGGAGACCATATGCCCGGCATCGGCCAGCAGTGCCAACGAGCCGGATAGTAGTCCACCGATTAGCTCTAATACTGCAAATAGTGCGGTAAGGACCAAGGCTGCGTTGAGGTGGCCATGAGAGTGGTCGTGATCGTGATGATGTCCGCTCATATTGTTGAATAACTTAGCTGCCGAAATGCAGGATAACAAGAGACTTACAGACACCGCCTTTCTTCTCTACACTCGCCCCCAATGAAACAGTACGCGCTGAAACGTCTCATCGGCATGATTCCCCTGCTGCTCGGTATCACCATCATCTCGTTTGGCATGATGCACTTGGCGCCGGGCGAACCGAGCGTGGTTGGCAATGAGTTTAACCCCAAGGTCTCAGCTGACGATATTGAGCGCCTGCGCGCCTATTATGGCCTTGATAAGCCACTTTATGAGCAGTACTGGAACTGGCTGAAACGATTGGCGGTTCTCGACTTCGGCAACTCCTTCTCATCAGATGGCCGCGCCGTACTCGATAAGGTTTTGGAGCGTCTGCCTGTCACTCTCTGGATCAATATTCTGGCTATGCTGCTGATTCTGGCTGTTGCGATTCCTATCGGTGTTGCCTCAGCCGTGCGTCAGAACTCATGGTTTGACCGTGGCATGACCATCTTCGTGTTCATCGGCTTTGCCATCCCCTCTTTCTGGCTCGGTCTATTGCTCATGATCGGACTTGGCGTAAACACCAACCTGCTTCCCGTGTCAGGTATCCACGACTACAGCTGGCAGCAGATGGGCTGGATCGAACAGCAACTTGATCTGATGAAACATCTGATTCTGCCGGTCTTTGTCTCGGCCATTGGCGGACTGGCAGGCATGAGTCGCTTTATGCGAAGCGGCATGCTTGACGTTATCCGTGCCGACTATATCACCACGGCGCGAGCTATGGGTGTGGCTGAGCGAGTCATCCGTTATCGCTTAGCACTAAAAAATGCCATGTTGCCGATTATCACCCTGTTAGGCCTCTCTATTCCCGGTCTGATTGGCGGTTCGGTCATTGTTGAGCAGCTCTTCTCCATCCCCGGTATGGGTCTACTCTTCTATGAGGCGGTGCTGTCACGTGACTACCCGCTGGTGATGGGAATAACGGTGATTGGCGCAGTGCTAACCTTGATGGGCAATCTGCTGGCCGACCTCTCCTATGCATGGGCTGATCCACGCATTCGCCATGGAGGCAAAGGGTGAAAGCTCTGTTTATGAAGAATCCATTGCTGCTGATCGGCACCGTTGTGGTGGCGACCGTTGCGCTGTTGGCCGTGCTTGCTCCCTTCATCTCCCCCTACGATCCATCCGATATCAATGTGCGGGCCATTCTTCTTCCTCCGTCGTGGGAGCACTGGTGTGGCACTGATACGTTGGGTCGCGATGTGCTGACACGTATGCTCTACGGTGCCCGTGTATCGCTGGCAGTAGGCTTTGTAGCCGTAGGCATTGCACTGGTTGTGGGGATATTCCTCGGTTCCATTGCCGGTCATTATGGTGGCAAGGTCGATGGTGCACTGATGCGTTTGACCGACATGGTACTCTGCTTCCCCACCTTCTTCCTGATACTGGCCGTCATCGCCTTTCTCGAGCCCTCTATCTGGAACATCATGATTGTGATTGGCCTGACCTCATGGATGGGAGTGACGCGGCTGGTACGAGCAGAATTCCTCTCTCTGCGTGAGCGGGATTTTATCCTCGCTGCCCGTAGCCTCGGTGTCTCATCATTCCAGCTGATCTGGCGCTATCTACTGCCTAATGCTATTGGACCCATCCTTGTGTCGGCTGTGCTCGGTGTGGCCGGTGCCGTACTGGTGGAGTCCGGCCTCTCGTTTCTAGGGCTAGGCGTTCAGCCTCCTGACCCCTCTTGGGGCAACATGTTGACCGAGGGTAAAGACAACATTCAGATCGCCTGGTGGCTCTCTGTCTATCCAGGACTAGCCATCCTTATCACGGTGCTCGGCTATAACCTTCTCGGTGAGGGACTTCGTGATCTCTTTGATCCGAAAGGCAACAAGCGGTAGTTCAAGAATGCCTCAAAAAACTGACATTGATTACATGAATATAGCACTACAACAGGCTGAAATTGCAGCAGAAAAGGGAGAAGTGCCTGTCGGCGCGGTGTTGGTCACCGAAGATG
>Ga0316187_10005901_pt1 | contig 10572 bp, 8 predicted proteins | sample CroRivburrow1_MG_FD_204927 | JGI IMG/M metagenome (GOLD analysis project Ga0316187, IMG submission 204927) | Coastal sediment microbial communities from Maine, United States - Cross River worm burrow 1 | ecosystem: Environmental > Aquatic > Marine > Coastal > Sediment | place: USA: Maine...
CTCAACACGAACAGGGTCGCAATCGTCATTCCCTGGACCAGACGAATCAGGAACCAGGCGCTCAGGGTATCGAAGGCCTTGTAGGAGAGTATTGCCATGGCAGTTGCCAGGGCCGCGACGATCGCCACATTGCGTGCGCCGTAACGTGCAGCAAGCAGCGGTATCAGCGGTGATATCAGCAATATCCCGATAGGCAGCATCGCCGAATTGATACCGATCATGTCACTCGATACACCACGGGATTCGAGGATGAGTGACAGCAGCGGGTAAGTCATGCCGAAGGCAAAACCGAATACGGTGATGGCCGCACAGGCGGCGATCAGGTTCCGTGTATTGGCACTGGCAGGTGAATTCATGCGCGGATATTACTCCAGCAAAGAGGGAAAAGCTCGCCTGTCAAAAAGGCATTCCCATGCGCTTTGATTCGGCCTAATATTGCCGATTTGAGCGGACCCGAATCATGAGTGAAACGCCACTGGTTGATCTGCGCAGCGATACTGTCACCCGGCCCGGTGCCGGTATGTACCAGGCGATGTGCGACGCCCCTGTCGGCGATGACGTTTACGGTGAAGACGAGACCGTGATCCGACTCGAAGCCACCGCGGCTAATCTGCTGGGTAAGCAGGCCGGTCTGTTCCTGAGCAGTGCGACGCAGGCCAACCTGGTCGCGATGCTGGCCCATAACGCGCGCGGCGAGGAAATTCTGCTGGGCGAGCGCTATCATATTTTTTCTTCCGAGGCCGGTGGTGTCTCGGCACTGGGCGGCATCGTGATGCATCCGCTGGCAACCGATGCTACAGGCGGGCTTGCCGTTGCCCAGGTAATGGCCGCGATCAAGGAAGACAATCCGCATTTACCGATCAGCCGCACCCTCGCCCTGGAAAACACCGTTGCCGGACAGGTGCAGGATCCGCAACATCACCGCCACCTCGCCGAGGCGGTGCGCGCCGAGGGACTCCGGGTTCACCTGGACGGTGCAAGGCTGATGAACGCCGCGGTCGCGTTGCAACAACCGCCGGCGGACATCGTCGCGCCGTTTGATAGTGTGATGCTGTGCCTTTCCAAGGGCCTGGGTGCGCCGGTCGGGGCGATGCTGGTCGGCGACCGTGATTTTGTCAGCAGGTCGCGGCGTCTGCGCAAACAGCTCGGCGGCGGCATGCGCCAGGCCGGTGTGATCGCTGCCTGCGGCCTGTATGCGCTCGAGAATAATGTCGAGCGGCTGGCGCAGGATCATGAACGTGCGCGCCTGCTCGCGGAAGGTATCGCGGATATCGCCGATTTGCCGGTGCGTCAGCACACCAACATGGTATTCATCGAACCGCAGGCTGACGATCTGGAGCCCTTGCGCCTGCATCTCGAAGCCCGCCAGGTATTGTTCGGCCATCAAAAACCTCCGATTCGAATGGTGACGCATCTCGATATCGACGATGCCGGAATCGAGCGCGCCATCGAAGCGATTCGCTCTTATTACGGAAAAGCCTGAGATGAGCGCTAAACCAGTCGACAAGCTGGTTTTCGATGACGACTGGAGCGATCTCACGCAATTCAGTGAAAAGCCACAGATAAACACGGAACGCCTGTTTGCCTACCGCAGCGCGCGCCTGCGGGAACAGTTGAAACTGCACGATGTGGACTTTTGTATTCTGCTCAATCCGGTCAGCCTGCGCTACGCGGTCGACTATCGCAGTTACATGTTGTTCCAGTCGCATATTCCGTCGGTTTACCTGTTTCTGCCGCAGGAGGGACCAACCGTGTTCTACGGTTGCTATTACGACGTGCCACAGGTGGATGACTTCAGGCCGGGCAGACCGCATGCCTTTTTCGAAGGCGGTACCAATATCGATGCCGCGGCCATTGGCCTGGCCGATGACGTGGTCGCCTATCTCGATGAAATCGGCAGCCACAGGCGTCGCGTTGCGATCGAGTACGTCAACCCGTCGGTTACCCAGGCACTGGAGGCGCGTGGCGTCGAAGTCATCGACGGTGTGCGCATCGCCGAGCTGGCGCGCCTGATCAAGTCGGAAGACGAGATCGACTGTATGCGCTGGGCGATTGCGGTCGGCCAGCACGGCGCTGCAATGATGCAGCGGGCGCTGCGTCCGGGTGTCAGCGAATTACAGCTGTGGGGATTGCTGAACTACACCAACATCGCCAATAACGGCGACTGGCATGAGGGACGCATGCTGGCTTCCGGGCCGCGCACCAACCCGTGGCTGCAGGAGGCGAGTGAACGCAGGGTCGAGGCAGGGGACCTGGTCGGCTTCGATACCGACATGGTTGGGCCCTTCGGTTACTTTGTCGACCTGTCACGCACCTTGCACTGTGGTCCGTGCAAGCCGACCCGGAGGCAGAAGCAGATTTACCGCCTGGCGGTGGATGAAATCGAGCACAATTTGCAGCTGGTGCGTCCGGGTATGACGCTGTTGGAAATGCAGCAACAGGCTTACCCGGTGCCCGAAGAGTGCCGTAAAAATGCCTATCCCTGTATCATGCATGCGGTCGGCATGTGCGATGAGTATCCGCAGGCCAGGCCATTGTTTCGCGAGATAAATCCTTACGACTGCACCTTGCAGGCCGGAATGGTGGTCTGTATCGAAAGTTACATGGGGCCCGAGGGTGAGCGTGACGGGGTGAAGCTCGAGCAACAGGTGTTGATTACCGAATCGGGCTACGAGTTGTTAACGACTTTCCCCTACGAGGCATCACTGCTGGACTAGCCAGAATCGTGTGCACAGTAAAGGTCATTCCCGCACAAGCGGGAATCTAGCAGTCACCATTCATGTCATTCCCGCGCAAGCGGGAATCTTGTAGTATTTGGCGATGACAGCGAAGAGGCAGGACCATGGCACAATTTAATCTCGATAATTTTATCCAGGAACTGCGTGCAGCAGCAGTTGCCGACGATGCGGTCAAACGTGTGCGCCAATTGATGACCGAAGCTTTTCGCAGCCCCGAATCGATTCGCTCGGCCATGCCGCACTACGACAATGACGATGAAGTACTATTCGAGGACGACAGCGTGTCGATCTGGTTCGTGCGCTTCGTGCCCGGCCTGCACGTTCCCCCGCACGATCATCAGACCACCGCAACCATCGGCGTCTACGAGGGCGCCGAAGACAATCATTTTTACCTGTGCGAAGCGGACCGGTTGGTGCACAAGAGCAGCAGACGCGTGGGTCCTGGCGATGTCATTGCGTTGAAACCGGATGGCATTCACTCGGTCGAGGCCGCGGACGGCGCGCAAAGTTGCGGTATTCACGTTTACCTGGCAAAACTGACCACCATCGAGCGTTCCCTGTTCGATTGGGACAGTGGCCAGGCCCGCCCATACACCGATGAAAACTATGAGCAGATGAAGCGGGTAACGGCTTAGCCGCATCCAAAGTGGGCATCTGCCCACAAAAATACTACTCAAAAATGTTGGGCTGAAAACTTGCCTTTGATTTGCTCTGCGAGTAGGGTAAATGATCGAAATCAGGATCGCGAAATCCAATGAGCAGCACTACCGGGTTGTTACTGCAGGAGGTCGAAGCATACTGCCGCGGTGCCGGTATTGCCGAATCCACGTTTGGCAGGCAGGCGGTGAACGATGGCAAATTATGCAGTCGTTTGCGCGCCGGCAAGAACATTACCCTGGAGACGGCACAACGCGTTCGCGATTTTATCCGTCTGCAACAACCGCAGCCTGCAGATCTGCCTGACAGTGCAGCAAGTGGTGGCAGTAAAAAATCAATTTCGGGGAGCAAACAGATGAAACACGTTACTGATGATCGTCCTTTTCGTTTCTACGACAATCGCCAGAAATACCTGGCCTTCGTCAATACCTGCAATGAAAAGTGGAAGGTTGCCCAGCGCGCCACCCAGGAACTGACTCACCTGCGACCATCGCCACCGGCGTTGCGTCTGTTTGATGCGGGTGTCGGTGACAGCACCGTTTTAAGTCATGTGATGCGGGCCATGCATCGCCGTTTCCCGACCATACCCTTTTTTATCGTCGGTAAGGAAGTCAGCCTCGAAGACGTGCGTTTGACGCTGGAGAAACTTCCCGATCGCTTTATCGAGCACCCGGCAAGCGTGATTATCGTCACCAATCTGTACTACGCCGAGGCACCGTGGCTGATGCCCAATGACGTCGCCAAGGCGGCTGCGTTGAACTGGCTCGAAGTGCCGTTGCAAGGCGATTCGGCGCACGAGTTCGGCGAGCAGTTGCGCGGGCTCGACAAGGACCTGGTCGATGGCTGGCAGGTCAAGGCGAATGAGCAATCGGGTAATCCGATGTACGTGCGCCCATCGGTACTGGTGATGTTCCGCGAAGACCATCGCTTTTTGCTCGACGACGTGATCCCGCGGCGCGGTCGGGCCGCCGGTGGCGACTACGACCTGGTGCTGGCCTCGCAACCCTGGCGGGCGCGCATGAATGCGGACTTCAAGGTCAAGCACGTACTCGCACCCCTGACCAAGAGTCTGCGGCCCGGCGGTCGGTTGCTCACCGCACAATCCGCGGGTAATGATCCGGGGCTGGAACTGGTGCGTAAAATCTGGCCGGATGAAGATCCCTTTCAGGTCGACCGCCACGAGCTGATCAAGACGCTCAAGGAATACCTCGGACACAGCGCGCAAAACTATAATTTCAATGCCGGCTCCGATGCCAAGTCGATTATTCGCTACTACATGCATACCCTGCCGACCGAGATCAGTGCGGCCATTGGCACCTCGACACTGTTTGCCGCGTGGAATGCGGCGATATATGTCGGCCAGATCGAAGACGAACGCCTCGATCCGGTCCTTTCCTCGGGCAAGTACCTCGATGCGACCGCCGAGGTGTTGCAGCAGCACAACGGCATCTGGTTTAACGATGAAACCTTTGTCGTGTCACGCAAGCGCGATATCTGATGGCCTGGCGAAACGGCTCTTTGCGCTTCTTGTTGCGTTTTTTTCGCCGGCCGATTCACCTTCGGCTGCAGGTGGTGGTGGCACTGCAACGGAATAAGCGATATTGGTTTCCGGCAGGGTCAGCACCACGTTTGTGAGTGCCGACTGGTCGCTGAAAATGACATTTCCTGCGGCATCGGCTGAGCGACAGGCCCGCGCCGCGCTGGCAGATTCGCGCCGATCCGACCATCGAGGATTAAGTATGCGGAAATTGAATATCGGCTTTGCCGAGTAAATCGATCCGGAAATTATTGTCTGCCAGTCGCTGTCCCTGAAGCATGAGTCAACTCCTCGCTGACTCGTCGGGCCCATTACCTGTTTCGACCCCTCAAGGTTGATCATTACTCAGGTGTCAAACTGGCCCTGGACGTTGCAGGATGAGTAGCCGACCGTCGATGTCCTCGGTGGTGAGGTAATCGATAGTCTGTATGTCGAGGAGGCGCGCATCGGGGTATTTCTGGTCAAAGCCTTCGAGTTTGGCGGGCCAGTCGACCTCTTGCCAGGCTTTACCATTGACGGTGACCAGGGCGACGCCGCCCGGCTTGAGACAACCGGTGATGTTGACCAGGTGTTCGGCCGACGGCACGCTGAACGCGAACACGCCCACCACGATGGCGGCATCGTACGGCTCCGCGGATGCAATGGGCAGGGTGAGGTCATGCTGTACCAGTGAGCGGTAGGCACCGCAGGCTCGCGCCTGATCGAGCATTTTCTCTGAGTAATCACTACCGTCAATATTCAGGTAACCGGCTTGCTGCAGGCGGCGTCCGACCAGGCCGGTACCGCAACCGGCGTCGAGTATGCGTGCCTGTCGATCGGGTAGCAGTGCTTCGAGTCGGCGACAGGCCTCGGCATCGGCGACATAACCCAGTTCATTGACGAGATCGTGGTCGTAAGTTGGCGCCCAGTCGTCGAACAGGGCCTGCTTTTCATCGGGGTTATCGTAGACGCGGCTGAGCCTTGTATCGAGTTTGCCTGAATCGGTCACGGGCTATCTCCAGCAACGAAGGAACAGGGGGCAATATAGCAAAGTATTGGATCAGATATAGGCCTTTCGGGAGCCTGCCCGTATCGAGCACGCCGGCTTTCTCATGCCTCGGGGAACGCGGTAAACAGACGGTGAATGTCGTCGCAGTTCGGCCAGTCCTGCAGACGCTGCCAGATCATATCCACTTTCGGCTCGGCCAGGCGCGCATTCAACTGAAATTTGTGCAGTAGCTGCTGCGCCGATAACGGGCGTTGCGGTGAGCCCAGCGGATAGGCGATGTCGACGCGCCGCTGGCCGCCGGGGTAATCGATGACGATGCGGTCGGGTTGCTGCGGATCGTAATTCAGCTCGGGCCGATCCGGCTTGAAGCTGTGCACCGAGGTTTTTGCGATCAGATTTTTGACGTCTGTGCGCCGCCAGGATTGATTGGCAATATCGGTAATCGTCAGATTGCCGGTAAGTAGCGTCATGGCCGCGCAATAGGGCAGGCTGAACAGCGCTTCGCTTTGATTTCGGGGTTGTTTGAAGGGCAGGATGCCGGCGTGCATGTCGGGCAGGTGTAACTCGATTGCGTCGATACTGGCGGCATCGATACCGTCAGCGTGCAATTCCAGCATACCGGTCATGATGCGGTGGGTGTAGCCGCAGCAGGGCCAGGGTTTGAACACGATGTGATAGTCGTCGATGGCGAGCGTCTCGCCGATTTGACCCATCGCCCGTGCTACCCGCGCGGGATCGGCGTGACTCATCAATGCCGCCATGCCGGTGGCATGTTCAAGCATGTGGACCTGGCCGGTGACACCGGCAGCTGCCAACTGCGCGGCGATAACGCCACCATCGACCGCAAAGCCCACTTGTACCGGCTTGGCATCGAAGCCGAACTGCGCGTTGTAGCCGAGCCCGCGGCTGGTCGCGAGCGCCAGGGCGTTGGCGGTCTGATCGCTATCGAGTTCGAGCAGGCGGGCGACTGCTGCCGCCGCACCGATGGCGCCGATGGTCGCGGTCGCATGCCAGCCCTGGTCGTAGTGCTCGAGATTGATCGCTGCGCCGATGCGGGCAATGGTTTCGTAGCCGGCGAGGTACGCATCGAGCGCGACTTTCCCGGAAAGGCTGCGTCCCTGGCTTGCCGCGAGAATGGCGGGCACCAGCACAACGCTGATATGGGTGTTGCCCGGTACTTCCCAATCGTCAAAATCGAGCGCATGGCCGGCGATCGCATTGGCCATCGCCGCTGCACCCGGCGTGGCGCGGTGTTCGGTGCCGTAGATCACCGCGCTTGCTTGTGGGTAAATTTGTCCGCTTGCCAGCAGTGCCTGCCGGGTTTTTACGGCTACCGGTTGGCTGGCGCCGATCAGTATGCACCCATAGATGTCGATAAACGCATCGCGCAGGTAGCCGAGGCTTTGCGTACTCGGGGTGAAGCGGGTTTGCGCGATTCGCCGACTGATACGCTGTAGCGCGGTTTCGGTTGTCATGTGATCGTTATCAGTTTCTCGATTGTGGCGGGCAAACCGACAGTTAACCTGCTTGCCTGGTCTCGCCCACTGAGGTTAAACCGGGACCGCGATAACGAATGTATCCCCGCCCGGGTTTGGGTGGCATCATAGCAACAGCTATTCTCATTGAATACTGTTGTATTCCGTCGATCAGAATCGTGAGGGCCCGTTGAAGGACAAACCGATTTTACTGCTGGCTATTGCACAAACCCTGATCTGGGCCTGCATATACTACAGCTTCCCGGCACTGTTACTGCACTGGGAAGCCTCGCTTGGCTGGAGCCGCGCCGACCTGACTGGCGCAGTGACGCTGGCAATTTTCATGTCGGCATTCTGTTCGCCGTTGTACGGTCGTCTGATCGACGCCGGCAGGGGTGCACAAATGATGACCGTGGCCTCGGTGTTGGGTGGTTTGTGCATGATGAGCCTGTCGCTGGTTGTCGAGCTGTGGCAGTTTTACCTGCTGTGGGCGGTTATCGGCGTGTGTATGGCGGGTAGCCTGTACGAGCCCTGTTTCGCCTTGATCACGCGCGCACGCGGCGCCGAGGCGAAACGTTCGATAATCTTTGTCACCCTGGTGGCAGGCTTTGCCGGTACCGTCAGCTTTCCGGTCGCGCACAGCCTGGTTCAGGCTTTCGGCTGGCGCAGTGCGGTGTTGTGTTTCGGCCTGACTGCGATCCTGATCGTGGCGCCGTTGATGTGGTTTGGCGCAGGTGCCGTGGAAAAGGCCGGCGCGCATCGTCATGTTGGGAATCAGCAGCTGTTACCTGCCGAGCGTTCGTTTCTGTCTTCGCCAGTGTTCTGGTACCTGGCCATCGGCTTCGGCCTGATTGCCGTCGTGCAGGGTGTCACCTTGCACCACCTGCTGCCGATACTGAGCGAGCGCGCACTGCACGCGGATGTCGCGGTGATGGCGATTTCTTTTATCGGGCCGATGCAGGTGGCAGGGCGTCTGACCATGATCGCCGCCGAGCGGCACGTGTCGATCCACGGTATCGCGCTCGCCTGCTTTGTGCTGATCGCGCTATCGATCGTGATGTTAATCGGGGCCGGCATCACCCCCGCGCTGCTGATTGCTTTTGTCATCCTGTTTGGCGGCGCTTACGGCGTCGTCAGCATCATTCGACCGGTGATCGCGCGTAGCCTGCTCGGCGAGCGCCAGTTCGGCGCCAAATCCGGTGGCCTTGCGCTGATCTACCTGGCGGGTTCGGCGTCGGCGCCTTTTCTCGGCGCCCTGGTCTGGGGCCGCGGTGGTTACGATCTTGTGCTGCCCGGGTTGATCGTGCTTGCTGGCATTGGCCTGCTGCTCTACAACCTGGCGCACCGGGCTGTGCAGAAAAAACAACAGGAATAGTCGTCATCGCCGCGGGATATCGGATATATTTGATGCTTTACGCATGAGGAGTATGTCGATGTCCAGCAACATGATCGGTTTCGTCGAAGCGCAGCTCGCCGATATCCGCGAGCAGGGACTCTACAAACAGGAGCGTCCGCTGGTGTCGCCGCAGGGCCCCAGCATCCGCGCCGAGGGCTGGGAAGACGACCTGATCAACCTTTGCGCGAATAATTACCTGGGCCTGGCCAATCATCCAACACTGGTCGCGGCCGCGCATCGCGGGCTCGATGAACATGGCTTTGGTATGGCATCAGTGCGTTTTATCTGTGGCACCCAGGACATTCACAAAAATCTGGAGTACAAACTTGCCGCCTTCCTCAAGATGGATGATGCGATTTTGTTTTCGTCCTGTTTCGACGCCAACGGCGGCATTTTTGAGGTATTGCTGGGTGAGCAGGACGCGGTGATATCGGATAGTCTCAACCATGCCTCAATTATCGACGGTGTGCGCCTGTGCAAGGCGAGCCGTTATCGCTACGCCAACAGCGATATGGCAGACCTGGAGCAACAGTTGCAGGCGGCGGCAGGCGCGCGCTTTCGTCTTATCGTGACGGATGGCGTGTTTTCAATGGATGGTACCTACGCCAACCTGCCGGCGATTTGTGATCTCGCTGAACGTCACGATGCGCTGGTAATGGTTGACGACAGTCACGCCGTCGGTTTTGTCGGTGAACGTGGTGCGGGTACCCCTGAACTTCAGGGTGTCGAGGGAAGAGTTCACATCACTACCGGCACCTTCGGCAAGGCACTCGGGGGAGCCAGCGGTGGTTACATTACCGGCCCGCAGGCATTTATCGACCTGCTGCGGCAACGCGCGCGGCCTTACCTGTTTTCCAACAGCCTGGCGCCGAGTATTGTCTGTGCGACCCTCGCGGCACTGGAACTGCTCGAACAAAGCGCCGACCTGCGGCTGCGACTCGCTGAAAATACCGCCTATTTCCGCGAACGTATGGTTGCTGCCGGATTCGATTTGATTGCGGGCGAGCATGCGATAGCACCGGTGATGACCGGTGACGCGAAACTGGCCCAGCAACTGGCGAGCGGTTTGATGGAGCAGGGCGTCTACGTCACCGCCTTTTCATTTCCGGTGGTGCCGAAGGGGCAGGCGCGGGTGCGTACGCAGATGAGCGCGGCGCTCGGCCGCGACCAGATCGACCGCGCTATTGCGGCATTTATCACGGTAGGAAAGCAGGTCGGTTTGATACCGGCGGGAGACAGTCAATGAAAGCGTTGGTCAAGGCTTACGCCAAGCCCGGGCTGTGGTTGCAGGATGTAGCCAAACCGGAAATAGGACCCGAAGACGTGCTGATCAAGGTGAACGAGGTCGCCATCTGCGGTACCGATCTGCACATCTATAACTGGGATCAGTGGGCGCAGGAACACGTGCCGGTGCCGATGACGGTCGGCCATGAGTACATCGGCGTGATCGAGGAGATCGGCGAACTGGTGCACTCGGTCAAGGTCGGTGACCGGGTATCGGGTGAGGGGCATATCATGTGTGGTGAATGCCGCAATTGTCGTGCCGGTCGTGGTCATCTGTGCCGTGATACGCGTGGCGTCGGGGTAAATCGCCCGGGCGCTTTTGCCGAGTATCTGTCCCTGCCGGCGGATAACGCATACAAGATTCCGCAAGGGATTAGCGATGATATCGCGTCGATTCTCGATCCGCTCGGCAACGCGGTGCACACGGCGCTGTCCTTCGATCTGGTCGGCGAAGATGTGTTGATCACCGGCGCGGGACCCATCGGACTGATGGCTGT
>Ga0316187_10005902_pt1 | contig 10572 bp, 9 predicted proteins | sample CroRivburrow1_MG_FD_204927 | JGI IMG/M metagenome (GOLD analysis project Ga0316187, IMG submission 204927) | Coastal sediment microbial communities from Maine, United States - Cross River worm burrow 1 | ecosystem: Environmental > Aquatic > Marine > Coastal > Sediment | place: USA: Maine...
CCGCCCTCGTCACGAAACCTGGTGAGAAGAGCGGGCTAGCCAACCGTTTCAGAGATGGTTTGAAGCATCAGTCGCACGCCCTCGGCAAAAAGCTCGACCGGCAGTAGCAGGCTCACCACCAACCAGCCACCGCTCGGAAAGCCGAATAGGCTGCCCTGGTGAACGGCGACGGAGTGTTTTTCGAGCAATCGCAAGCTCAAGGCCTCCTCGCCGATCACCTCCGGCACCCTCAACACCGCGCTCCAGCCGCCGCCGACGGGGGGCAGAAATACTGCCGGGTGCTCCGATACCAGGGCGCGGAGGGTTGCGAGGTTTGTCCGGCAGCGGTCGATAATTGCGTCATGCAACGGTGCCGCGTCGACGAGCAGTTGATGTGTCGCCAGAGCCACCGGCGTGGAAACTGACAGGTATGCGTCGGCGACGTACTCCAGACCTTCGATGGCGGGTCCAACGAAGGTCTCGGGCCCGCTTGCCAGGATCCACGCCAGCTTGAGCTGCGGCAGGCCAACACTCTTGGAAAGCCCGCCGAGTGCAAAGCACAGACAGTCTTCGACGGCGGCGAAGCTGGAGTCCGCTCCGGGGCCGCCGTCCAGGGGGTAGGGAAGGAAGACCTCGTCGGCGATCAGCGCCCAGTCGCGATCGCGGCAGAGAGCCACCAGGGACGCGCGGTCGTCAGGGTGAATGAAGGACCCAGTCGGATTGTTGGGGTGGACGACGATCACCGCCCGCACCCCCTGTGGGGCTCTCTCGAAGGCGCCCAGATCGAGCCGCCAGCGAGCGTCGACTTCGAGGGCGTAGGTTTCGCAGCCGATGCCGTCGAGCCGGGCGAGGTGCTCGAAGAGGGGGTAGGACGGTGCGGGCACCAGCACCGTGTCACCTGGATCGCAGAGCAGGCGAAAGAGGAAGCTATAAGCCTCGCTGGTCGAAGCGGTGAGGCAGATCCGTTCTGGATCCACCTCGACACCCCAGCGGCGATAGTTGTCCGCGACGGCCATCCTGGTTGCCGGTGGACCCAGCGGGTCCGGTGAATAGTGCAGCCCGGTCGGGTTGCTCAGGCCACGAAGGAGGTTCTCGGGGTAGGTCAGACCGCAGGCGGTTGGGTTGCTCAGGGTGAGGTCGAAGTGGACATCGCCGATCTTTGTCCTGGCCTCGGCGAGCCGGTTCAGCCCGAGGTCCGATGGGATGCGGCGTGAGCGGTGGGGCATGGAGTGATTGTAGTGCCCCCCGCCCGGCCACCCGAATTCGGAATTAGGAATTAGGAATTCGGAATTGCCATCCACCAGCCCACGGATAAACCGCGGATCACGCAGATGGACGCAGATCCACCCGCCCGCCCGATGCTCGATGCTGGATGCTCGATCCGCCCGCCCACCCTATTCAACGCAAAGACGCAAAGGCGCGAAGGCGCACAGCCCACCCACCCAGATTCCGTTCAACTCGGCCGTTGGCCTCGCTCAGGGTAGGCTCTTCGACCCCGTCGCTGCCACTGACGCTGGTCACTGCCCGGACAGGTCAGCGGCAGCAGTCAGCGACAGAATCAGGGGCAGCCGTCAGCGGCAGGTTCAGGGGCAGGTCCAGCGGCGGCGTCAGATTCAGCAACAGCGTCCGCGTCAGAATCAGCGTCAGGTTGATTCGATGCCGCCAGTTTCTGTCGCGGTTTCTCCTTCGGGTGGGTTGGGCGGTTCATGGGGCTTGGGGGCAGGGGAGGGTGGACCGTCTCCTTTCTCCCCTTGCTCCCTTTCTCCCCTGCGGCGACGGTGACGTATAGAATGCACCGATGGCTGACTTGACCGCAGATCAGCGTTCCGCGCTTGCCGCCTCGGGGTGCGAGGTGCGAACGGATATGCTCACGCGCTGCCTCTATGCGGTGGACGCATCGATCTATCGCGTCGAGCCGGCGGCGGTGGCCTTCCCGCGGTCGGCGGTGGAGGCGGCGGCGCTGTTGCGGGTGGCGGCCGAAAGCGGCGTCGAGATCACGCCCCGTGGCGCCGGCACGGGACTTGCGGGCGGCGCCCTCGGCAGCGGGCTGGTGGTCGATTTCGCGCGCCACAGCCGGCGTGTCACCGACCTCGATCTCGAGCGCGGCACCGTTCGGGTCGGCGCCGGGGTGGTGCTCGATCAGCTCAACGCCGAGCTCGCGCCGCACGGTCTGTTGTTCGGACCCGATGTCGCCACGGCGTCGCGCGCGACTCTCGGTGGGATGATCGCCAACAACTCCTCCGGGGCCCATGCTCCGGTCTTTGGCACCACCGCCGACCATGTCGTGGCCATCGAGTTGGTGCTGACCGACGGGTCCGTGGAGATGATCAGTGGCGACGATGGAGGCCTCCCGGAACTTCGCGAGGCTGCGGGCGGCATTGTCGCCGAGCACGCGGCCGAGATCGCCAAACGTCTGCCGGAGGGGATAGCGAAACGGTGGCCCGGCTACGGGCTCGATCGTTTCTCGCGGTCACCCCACGATTTGACTCAGCTCGTGGCGGGCAGCGAGGGGACGCTCGCGGGGATCTCCTCCGCGGTCGTTCGGGTGGTGCCGCGGCCCTGCGAGAAACACCTTGGCGTGCTTTTTTTCAGCTCCGTCGATGAGGCGTTGCAGACCACCGTTGGGCTTGCCGATCTTGGCCCTGCGGCCACCGAGCTCCTCGACCTCGCGGTTCTCGATCAGACCCGCGGCCAGCGCGCCTTCGCGCCCGCACGTTCGCTGCTCGGTCTGGATGAGGCGCCGAGCGAGGCGATCCTGTTGGTCGAGTTCTTCGACGATGACGGTGCGGGCCTGGCCGAACTCGATCGGCGCCGCCTTGGTGATCGCCGGTTGCTGTGCCGAGACCCATCCGAACAGGAGTTGGTGTGGGGCATGCGCCGTGCCGGCCTGTCGCTGCTCACCGGCCGCAAGGGCTCGGCCAAACCGGTGGGCTTCATCGAGGACGTCTGCGTGCGACCGGAGAGACTTCCCGAGTATGTGGCTGGTCTGCGGGAGATCCTCAAACCGCTTGATCTCGAAGCTTCGTTTTACGGTCACGCGGCTTCGGGTGAGCTCCACGTGCGTCCGATCCTCGATCTTCACCGGGCGGAGGAGGTGGCAAAGCTGCGGCTGGTTGCCGACCAGGTGTCGGATCTGTGCCGTCGTTTTTCGGGATCGCTTGCCGCTGAGCACGGCGTCGGGCTGGCTCGGACCGAGTACCTCGATGAGCACCTGGGGCCCGAATTGATGGATGTCAGTCAACGCGTCAAACAGCTCTTTGACCCGTCCGGTCTCCTGAATCCGGGGAAGATCGTCGGTGACGGTCGGTATCGCATCGATCAGAATCTGAGGTTGGGCGTTGGCTCCTCGCTTGACCTTCCATTCGACGAGTCCTTTGGGTGGGTGGGGCGCGACGACGGTTTCGTGGCCAATCTGGAGCAGTGCAACGGCTGCGGCGGGTGCCGCAAGGCGGTGCCCACCATGTGCCCGACCTACGCCGCCACCGGTGATGAGGCGCTGTCCACCCGGGGGCGCGCGAACATCATCCGCGCCGCCCTGGAGGGCCGTTTCGAAGGTGAGTCTGCGGTCGCCGCTCCTGAGTTGGCCGAGGTGCTTGACACCTGTCTTGCGTGCAAGGCGTGCACCACCGAGTGCCCGTCCAACGTGGACATGGCGCATCTCAAGGCGGAACTCCGACACGCCAGACACCGAGATCGTGGCATCCCTCTGATCGATCGGGTGATTGCCGGCGCTGATCTTCTGGGCCGACTCGGCACCGCGGCGCCGGGCCTCGCCAACGCCTTGCTGGGGTGGCGCCCGCTCCGGCGATTCGCACAGCGACTGCTCGGGCTTGACGTCGACGCTCCCGTCCCGCCGTTCACCGCGCGGCGGTTCGATCGCTGGTTCCGACGACGCGAATCGGCCGGGCCCCCTGTCCGTGGCCGGGTGATCTTGTGGGACGACACCTGGGTTCGATACCACGAACCCGGCGTCGGTCGGGCGGCGGTGAAAGTCCTCGAGGCAGTCGGGTTCGAGGTCGCGCTCGCCGAAGACCGGGTTTGCTGTGGGCGTCCGGCGGCGAGCCGCGGAATGCTCCAGAAGGTCCGGGCCGCCGCACAACACAACATCAGCGTGCTCGCCGGCACCTCCGCGCCGATCGTCTTCCTCGAACCCTCGTGTTGGTCGATGTTCAAGGATGAGTATCTCGAGCTGGAGATTTCCGGTGCCCGTGAGGTGGCAGAGCGTTGTGTGCTCTTCGAAGATTTGCTGGCCGAGATCTTTGGAGCCGACCCGCTCGCGCTGGCCGTCTTGAAACCGGTAGGTGAGGTGGCGGTGCACGGTCACTGCCACGCCAAGGCCTTGTCCGACGCTCGCCACGTCGTGGATTTCCTCGATAGCCTGCCGGGTGCATCGGCGCGCTGGCTGTCGACCGGGTGTTGTGGAATGGCCGGCGCCTTCGGCATGTTGACGGACCATCGTGAGCTGTCGCGCCAGGTCGCGGACCCGCTGGTGAGAGCGGTCGAGGCCCTACCGCATGAAGCGGCTGTGGTGGCGACCGGAACCAGCTGCCGCCACCAGATTTCGGATCTCACCGAGCGGCGGGCCGTCCACCTGGCCGAGCTTCTCGCCGACCGTTTACGCGAACCGTCGTGATACTTTGACAGTTTGTTGACGGTGGATGAGGCCCATTCGCGAACCCGAAGCGGGTATTCCGCGTTGGTAGGGTTGGAAGTTGCTTTTTCAGGCCCCTTCCGACGAGAAATCGGCCCCCACCAGCAGGTGGCTCCGGCTACAATCGGTGGGCACGCCGACAGGAGGACCGATGAACATTGCTTTCTTTGAGCCGCTGAATCGCGCATGGGAGAGGATGAAACACATCCTCTGGCAACCCTTCGATCTCGCGAAGTGGCTCGTGCTCGGTTTCTCGGCATGGCTCGCCGGTCTCGCCGATGGCGCCGGCGGCGGCGGCTGGAAGTACGTCCTCGATGATGAGGATCTCGGCCGGCGCTACGACCTCCACTCCGGCGGGGACGCGTTCAGGGATGCGGGCGAAGCGTTGATCTGGCTGCCGGTGATCTTTGTCGTCATTATGGCGATCGCCGCCATCCTGCTCCTGGTTCTGTGGTTGTCATCGCGGGCAAAATTCATTTACCTCGACAACGTGATCCACAACAGGGCCCAGATCGTCGAGCCGTGGCACCGGCTCCGCGACCTCGGAAACTCGCTCTTCCTGTGGCGGCTCGGTTTTGTGGTGGCATGCGGGCTGATCGTGCTGGTGCTGCTCCTCCTCTTCTTTGCGCCGGCGGCGACCCTGTCCTTTTCCGACGCCCTCGCCGGTCTTTCCTACGCCGCGATGGTCTTTGGCGTGTTGATCATGATCTGCCTGGGAATCGTTGCCGCGTTCATCGCGCTCATGCTCGAGGGCTTCGTGATCCCGATCATGTACAAGTTCGATCTCAAGGCGACCGAGGCGTGGCGGTACTTCCTGCCCTGGCTCAGGTCCCGACCGCTGTCCTTTTTTCTTTACAGTCTCTTCGTATTCGCCCTCGGGTTCCTGGTCGTCGTGTTCTTTGGACTGATGTGTGTGCTCACCTGCTGCATCGTGGTCCTGCCGTACGTGGGAACGGTGATTCTGCTCCCGATCTGGGTCACCTACCGACTCTTCAGCGTCGAGTTCCTGGCTCAGTTCGACCCGGGCTTCGACCTCTTCGTGCCGGCCGAGATCCAGGCGGAGAACGAGTAGCGGCATACCGGCCAAGCAGCAGATCGCAGAGTAAGAGGACGAAGAGGGCGCTGATTGTCAGCGCCCTCAACTTCTTTTCGCTGATTGCCGTGATGAGATGTGCCGCCACATCGCTCGTAAACGTGGCCTCTTCGGCGTGGGCCTGGATGAACGCGGCGCGCCGTCGGGGCCGCCAGGAGTATGAGCTCTGGGCGAGAGTGGCACCAAAGAACCGTTCAAGGATCAAGTTCTCGCGCACTGCGGTCGTCATCAGATCACGGTAGTCCGGGGACTCTGGGGTGAGCTTGCGGCTCCGGAGGAGGTTGCGGTCTCGGGCAAAGAGGTGGACCCTCGCCTCGTAGGTGAATGGGTCATCCACGACGGGGTACGTATGAACCCATCCGCCGTAGGTTCGGCGGGCCGCATCGAGCTCGGTGGCGACCTCGGATGCTCGTGCCGCATCTTCACGTGCCAGTTCATCGAGCGAGAGGCGGGAGCGAAAGAAGGTGCGGTCGTCGAGCCGGTGAAGGTGGCCGAACTCGCTGATCACGTCGTCGGCTACGGCCGGAAGAACAATGCGAGGAAAGGACCGGGAGACCTGGTTGATCCGTTGCGGGGTGGCGGCCACACACAGCGTGAGCAGGAGCAGCTCGGCCGCGGCCAGCCGGCAAAGAATCCGAAATGAGGAGGATGTGACCGGTGCGGGTGATCGCGGCACCAGCCGCCAGATTGCGATCTGGACGAGGACCGAGGCGCCGCCGTTGAGGAGGATGTCGCGGTAATCCCAGTAGCGATCGGGAACCAGCCACTGGATGACCTCATCGACCGTACCGACGAGAATCCCGACCAGGGCGGCCGCGATGAAGACCGTGGCGTCCGGGATCTTCGTACGCAGGGCGCGATAGAGCAGTGCTCCGAGCACGCCGTACTCGAGGAAGTGGACCGCCTCCTCGGGTTGGCCCATCAGGTGGCGAGTCCAGATTAGCAACAGAGCCGCGACCCCGAGCAGCCATATGGTGTCGACGAGATCGAGGCGCCGTTGCCGACGTCGCAGCGTGACCAGTGCAGCGACGGTCACGCCGACCACCACGGCCATCACGCCGTAACCAATGAGCTCGGCCGGCCAGCGCACGATAAATGCCTCGCGGAAGCGGCGTACGAGGGGGATCGTGGTGTAGATCACCGCGATCCACAGAACGACGACCAACCACCGAATCAGCGCACGCTGCATCATGGTTGGCATCCTACCCGAGGATGAAGCGTCGTGTCCCTCTTTGATCGGCGTTCCGGTTGGCTGGCGACCGCGACTCAGTACCTGCTTTGTTATGCTAGGAACCTCTCATCGAGGAGGCATTGGATGAACGAGAAAAACGCGAGTGGCTCCGGCCTCGGAATTGTCGGGTATGACGTCTACGAGTTCGTTGTCGACGACATCGAACGCAGCCGCAGGTTCTACACACAGATGATGGACGTGTCTGAGGTGGCGAGGCTTGACGAACGCGTTGCGGATGAGTCTGGCGAGGATGCGCTGCTCTTTTCGGCCGGCAAGGCACAGTGCGTCTGCGTGACCTCGCGCGACTACGATTCGGCTGCCGACCGTTGGATCAGCAGACATCCGGACGGGGTGCGGGTGGTTGGCTTTCGGGTCCGCGACCTGGACGCGACACGTCGGGTGCTGGGGGAGCGCGACGCGACCTTTTGCACCGATGTGATCACTTCGTCCGACCACCTGCAGCGCCCTTACCGTCATTTCGACATCGCAACTCCGCTTGGCGATGTGCGATTTCGTTTTGTCGAGCGGGCCTCGGATGCACTGCCCCCGGGTTTCGTGCCGCTCGAGCCCGCAGGTCAGGGCAACTCGAATGGGTTTCAGATCATCGATCACATCACCTCGAACCTCCTCACCCTCGAACCTCACATCACCTGGCTGCGGGATGTCATGGGGTTCGACGAGTATTGGCGGGTGCACTTTCACACCGCGGACATCAACCCGGGCTCGGGAGGCTCCGGGCTCGCCTCGATCGTCATGTGGGATTCCGAGTCGGGCATCAAGCTAGCCAACAACGAGCCGGTCACGCCGCATTACGAGTCGAGCCAGATCTACACTTTCGTCGAGGCCAACAACGGCCCCGGTGTGCAACACCTGGCCTTCCACGTGCCCTTGATCTCACCCGCGGTTGAGAATCTCCGCACCGCCGGCATCGAATTTCTCGACACGCCGACCACGTACTACGACATGCTGCCCGAACGGCTCGCGCGCCAGAAGGTGACAAATTTCGATGAGAACATCGAGGAGCTCAAACGTCTCGGCATCCTCGTCGATGGAGATGACGACCGCTATCTCCTGCAGATCTTTATGGTCGAGGGCGGTCTACTCTACGATGACTCCACCGCCGGCCCCTTCTTTTACGAGGTCATCCAGCGTCTCGGCGCTCGCGGTTTCGGAGAGGGGAACTTCCGCGCTCTTTTCGAGTCCATCGAGCGCGACCAGCTCCAGCGGTCCGTCGCCGAACGCCAACTCGAGGCGGGAGCAGGCTCCTAAAATGAATAAGGAACTAGGAATGAGGAATGGTGAATTCGGAATTAGGAATTAGGAATTCGGAATTCCCACCCGCCCCCGCCCCCGCCCCTGAACATGACGGGTGGGTGGGCGGCATTCCGAATTCCGAATTCCGAATTCCGAACTTCTGATTTTGCTTCCAGACATGGGAGGGTGACGACATGATCCATCGGTTGACTCGCGGTGAGATCCCGAAAAAACCCCACTCCGTCTTCGAGGTGGATGGCGAGCTGACGTATGAGCACTGCTTCACCCGCGCCGGTTTCGAATCGGTCTACACGATCATGTGGCACCGCCGGCCGCCCCACTGGGTCGAGTCGGAAGAGGATCTCGGCCGGCACCCCGGGTGGGCGGAGGAGTCGTCGTCGGGGCCGCTCCGCCGCGGTCACTACCTCTGCGAGCGCCACAGCGGCGGTGGGAGCCCGTTTCTTGCCCGCCGTCTGCTTTTTGGAAACTCCGATATTGGTGTGTGGTTGGGGCGCCCCACCGAAAGTGAACCGACCCTGGTGGCTAACGCGGACGGCGACGAGTTGGTTTTTGTCCACCAGGGGGCGGGACGTGTGGAGTGTCCCCTCGGTATCGTACGCTTTTCGGAGCACGACTATGTCTATGTGCCGCAGGGTCTGCCTCACCGGTTGATGATCGACGGCCCAGCCGTGTTGTTGACGATGGAGGCGCGGTCACCTTTGCGGGTTCCAAAGCAGTACCGATCACCTGAGGGTCAGCTTTCGATGTACGCGCCCTACACCCACCACGATTTCAAGGAGCCGGAGTGGCCCGACGGCGGGCTCGAAGGCCTCACCCCACCCCGCCGGTTGATCGTCCAGCGGGGCGGCAGGCTGACCGCCTTCGAGGTCACGCACAATCCCTTCGACGTCGTCGGGTGGGATGGTCAGGTGTGGCCCTTCGCCTTTCCGATTCGTTCGTTCCAACCAAAGACGGCGTCGGTCCACCTCCCGCCGACGATCCACACGACCTTTGCCGGCAACGGCTATGTGGTCTGTTCCTTCGTTCCCCGTGTCGTGGACTTTGCTGAGGGTGCGATTCCGTGCCCCTACCCGCACTCGTCACCGGACTGCGACGAGATTTTGTTCTATGTCGAGGGCAACTTCACCTCACGGAAGGGAGTCGGTCCTGGATCGCTGACCCTCCATCCGCGGGGGCTGCCGCACGGCCCGCACCCGGGCACCTACGAGGCCTCGATTGGCACCGACCGCACCGACGAGCTCGCTGTGATGGTGGACACCTTCAAGACTCTTGAACCGACCTCCTTTGCCGAGGCTATCGAGGATCTGGATTACAACCAGAGTTGGACACGGCGGTGAATTCGGAATTAGGAATTCGGAATTAGGAATTCCCACCCGCCCTCCCCAGCACCGGAGCGTCTTCGCGTTCAGGGCGGGTGGACCACGTGCGGCGGAGGTGCCATTCTTGACATTGTCTGAGCGCCGTCACATTCAGTCGGCAGGTAGCTACGGTCAGACAATGTCTAGGGTGGCTCCTCTCGGGAAGCGCGTACGGATATGTCCCGCGTGCGGTGGAGGTACCACTCTTGACATTGTCTGGACCCCCTCCCGTCGAATCGGCATAGTCCTACGGTCAGACAATGTCTAGGGCGGCTCCTCTCCGGTAGATCCACGAGGAGAATTCGACCATGATCACCATCCGTCGTGAAGAGGCCCGAGATTTCGACCCGGTTCGCGAGATCTGCCAGGGCGCTTTCGACGGTGGCCCCGAGGCTGGGCTGGTCGACGTTTCGCGGGCCACATGCCCCGACCACCTGTCGTTGGTCGCCGAAGAATCGATGCCTCGAAACCCCTGAGTCCCCATCGCCATCTCATCTTTGAGGATGTTTGATGAAGAGATTTTTTCAGCTTTTTTGCGACCTTGTCGCGAACAAGATGACTCCCAGCAGCGTATGATGTTGTGATGCAGCGCTCGCATCGGCGTCTGACGCTTCAGCTGGCGCCTGGGATCCTCGCATTCCTGGTAGCCGCCCTGTCGGTTGCGGACATGTTCCGTCCGCTTCCGTATGACGGCGTCATTTTGGAGGCGGATGTCCCCGGTGCGCGGGTTGTGCGGGCGGTGGTTCCGGGCTCCGGGGCCGATCGCGCCGGGATCCGGCCGGCCGACGTCATCGTCGGCATCGATCGGACCATCATCCTGGATGCTCAGATTCACGCGCAGGAGTTGCTGAACCGTCATCGTTTCGGCGACTCGGTGTCGTACATGGTGCGATCCGGTGGGAGCATCTTCGAGGTCGAGGTGGAGCTCGGACGCCGACAGATCGGCGGCACGACCTACCTCTATGCCGCGCTGCTCGGCTTTCTG
>Ga0316187_10005903_pt1 | contig 10571 bp, 7 predicted proteins | sample CroRivburrow1_MG_FD_204927 | JGI IMG/M metagenome (GOLD analysis project Ga0316187, IMG submission 204927) | Coastal sediment microbial communities from Maine, United States - Cross River worm burrow 1 | ecosystem: Environmental > Aquatic > Marine > Coastal > Sediment | place: USA: Maine...
ATTTGTGGGTGTTGGGCCTGCGTGCTCGACTGGCACTGTAGATGGGTGAGCTACATAACAAGATAAAAAGTCAGAGGCAAAGGAGAATTCCACGTAGAAGGTGATTAGGCAGAAGACCGGGCATTGCACCGTCGTGTGATTGTCAATGTGACAGGCACGCTGGTCGAATAGCATTAGTATGTTTGTGCTGGATGTTCGGCGCCTGTTACAGGGAAGTGACAGGTGTCGTTCTCCACCTGCCTGCTGGTCGGGTTCATTCGGTCAACTGTGCTGTAACTGCTCTGTTATCGAGGTATAGTAAATGCTGAATATATTTCACCGGGTATTGATTAATGGGGCTGCCTGAATAATGAAATTCCTGCGAATATTTCTACTGTTGCCAGCGATTTTCGTGCTTGTGGCCTGTGCAACTACCGGCACTGACCAGACCTACCCCCTGAAGTCGACAAGACAACTGCTGGCTGAGGCGAACACACTGGCCGGTAATGAAGAATTTATCCGACAGCTGCGTGATGCCAGGACCTGGGTTCCGCATGGCCGGTTGACCGAGGACCCGATAGAGATTGGCAAGAATGCAAAAATTCCTGTCCAGCATGAGCAGGTAAAAATCCTGGGCCCTTCCCGGAAGGATGCCCTGCGTTCACTGGCGCTGAAGGTCTGGTTGATCGAGCAGGCACAACACACGGTCGACATGGTCTACTTCATTTTTACGCAGGACCTGGTCGGGCAGGCCATAACCGGCGCCCTGTGTAATGCGGTACAGCGTGGTGTCGATGTGCGTGTCATGGTGGATTCCATCGGTTCCCTGAATTTCGTTCGCAAGGAACTGATGGCATTGGAGACCTGTGCCGATAATGCCGGCTTTATGCCCACCGTTGATGGTCAGCTGACGCCTTACAAGGCGCGTGTACAGGTGGTGCTGTTTAATTCACCGGTCAAAACACTTGCCTGGGCCAACCGGCGTTCCCATGACAAGTTGATGGTGGTTGACGGTGCCTTCCCGGGGGAGGCCGTGGTCATGACGGGTGGACGCAATGTTTCCCTGTCCTATTACGGTGTTAATGCAGACGGCTCGGAGAATACGGGTACCTACCAGGACCTGGAAGTGCTGATCAAGTCAGGTGACAACGACAGTTTCGAGGAATGGACGGTAGGCAATACCAGTGGTATCTATTTCAGCCTGCTGTTTTTGCATGAACACAACAACCGGCTCAGGCCCGTGTATTACGCGGATCCCGATGATGACAGCTTTCTCGAGGACGATCCCTATTTGCCCGTGCGCAAGCGGGCGCAACAGAACCTGGCCCGCATGAAAAGCCTGCCCGGTATCAGTGAGATGCTGGCCGATATGCCGGAATATATGCGCACAGGGTTCAGGGATTCGCAGGTACGGCTGGCACATGAATTCGCCAACCTGACCAGCGATGATGTGGTCACGGAGACGGAGGCTATTCAGGAGGACAATCCGAACTCCGTGATGGTGTTGCTGGGCAGGCTTGGCGACAGTCTGGAACCCGGTAGTGCCATGCGTATCGTTTCACCCTACATCTTTATTGCCCGGTACTACGACAAGGATGGCAATGTTATAGAAGATGGTGCCCTTGATGCCCACCAGTGGCTGCGTGAGCACCCGGAGAACCGGATAGAAGTCGTCACCAACTCGGTACTCACCAGTGACAACTTTCTGGCCCAGTCCATTATCGATATGGATGTGGGGCCACGGCTACTTTTGACGCCGGAGATGGAGGAGATATGGCTTTCCAGCCTGGAAGAGGGTGAATTCAACCCGGCGGTGGTGGAAAGCGAGGAATGGCAACGGCTCATTAACCACCCGCAACTTTTTCTTTACCAGACCGGCAGGCTGGATGCGGCCCTGCTTGGACAAGGGGACGAGCATTATGGAAAACTGCATGCAAAGTTTCTGATCGGGGGCGATATAGGTTTCGTTGGTACTGCCAACTTTGATTACCGCTCCCGGCTGTTCAACAATGAGATGGGATTTTTTCTGAAGAACCCCGAGTTGCTGGATGACCTGGACGAGGCCTTTGAAATGTTAAAGGCACAGTCCTACCGCTGGGGGACGCCGGAGTGGCTGCAGATGCGGCGGCAAGTCATGGAAGTAGACGGTATCAAGGGCTGGTCTACCCGCCATCAGCGCGGTATTTTCAAATTCCTGCGAGCCACGGGTCTGGACTGGTTGATCTGATGGAATCAATTGGCACTGAACCTAAGGGTACTTGCTTAAAAATCTTTGCCACGGAAGCACACAGAAATGCACGGAAGAAAAATGCCTTACTTGATAGAATATTTCCGTGTAATTCCGTGGCTAAACAGGTTTTTTAAATGACATCCTTGAGTAAGTGCGATTAGACACTGACCCTATTGATCAGTTATGCCTCTGTCAGCAGAAACTCGTATGGCTTGTTAGTTGGCGCAGGTTGACAGATGATACTTCCTTCTCCCGAGAATACATTCAGCTTGTTGAGCTACTATATTTCGAGTGTAAGCACTGTAAGTAACCAAATGTGACTAACCGAGTATTTATTCAAGAGCTCCCTGAAAAATGACTTTTCTTCGAATATTTCTCCTGCTTTCCGTGGTCGTACTGATTGCAGCCTGCGCAGCTCCCGGCACGCACCAGACCCACCCGTTGAAGTCGGGGCGACAATTGCTGGCTGAGGCGAGTACAAATGCAGGTAACGAGGAATACATCAGGCAGCTGCGCGATTCCAGGACGTGGGTGCCATATGGACAGCTGGCCGAAGACCCGATTGAGATTGGCAAGAATGCAAAAATTCCTGTCCACCATGAGCAGGTAAAAATTCTTGGTCCTTCCCGGGATGATGCCTTGCGTTCACTGGCGCTGAAGGTCTGGTTGATCGAGCAGGCACAGCACACGGTCGACATGGCCTACTTTATTTTTACACATGACCTGGCCGGAGAGGCGGTAATCGGCGCTCTGTGTAATGCGGTGCAACGTGGCGTCGATGTGCGAGTCATGGTGGATTCCATTGGTTCCCTGGGTTTTGCTCGTACGGAACTGATGGCATTGGAGTCCTGTGCGGATAACGCCGGCTTCATGCGCATGGTCGATGGTCAGCTGACACCGTACAAGGCACGTGTACAGGTGGTGTTGTTCAATTCACCGGTCAAGTCAATTTCCTGGGCCAACCGGCGATCCCATGACAAGTTGATGGTGGTTGACGGTAAGTTTCCGGGGGAGGCAGTGGTCATGACGGGTGGGCGAAATATTTCCCTGTCTTATTACGGAATCAATGCAGACGGCTCGGACAATACGGGTACCTACCAGGATCTGGAAGTGCTGATCAAGTCAGATGCAGAGGACAGTTTCAAAGAGTGGACGGTAGGTAATGTCAGCGAGATCTATTTCAGTCTGCTGTTCTTGCATGAAAACAATAACCGGCTCAGGCCTGTGTATTACACGGACCCCGATGATGACAGTTACCTTGAGAACGATCCCTATCTGCGTGAGCGCAACTGGGCGCAAAAGGAACTGGCACGCCTGAAAAGTCTACCCGGCGTCAGTGAGCTGCTGGCCGATATGCCGGAATATATGCGCACTGGATTCAGGGACTCGCAGGTACGGCTGGCACATGAATTTGCCAATCTGGTCAACGATGATGTGGTCACGGAGACAGTGGCTAATCAGGAGGGCAATCCGAACTCCGTTATGGCCTTGCTCGGCAGGCTTGGGGACGACAGCCTGGAACCCGGTAGTGTGCTACGCATGGTTTCACCCTACCTCTTTGCTGCCAGGTACTACGACAAGGATGGCAACCTTATACAAGATGGTGCCGTTGATGCTCACCAGTGGTTGAGTCAACATCCGGAGAACCGCATAGAAGTCGTCACCAACTCGGTGCTCACCAGTGATAATTTTCTGGCCCAGTCCATTATCGATATGGATGTGGGGCCACGGGCGTTATTGACGCCGGAACTGGAGGAGGCATGGGTCTCCAGCCTGGAGGAAGGTGAATTCAACCCGGCGGTGGTGGAAAGTGAGGAGTGGCGGCGACTCATTAATAACCCGCAGATGTTTCTTTACCAGACCGGCAAGCTGGATGCGGCCCTGCTTGGACAGGGAGACGAGCATTATGGAAAACTGCACGCAAAGTTTATTACCGGGGGCGATAGAGGTTTCGTTGGTACCGCCAACTTTGATTACCGTTCCCGGCTGTTCAACAATGAGATGGGTTTTTTTCTGAAGAACCCCGAGTTGCTGGAAGATCTGGACGAGGCCTTTGAGATGTTAAAGGCACAGTCCTATCGCTGGGGAACACCGGAGTGGCTGCAAATGCGCCGGGAAGTCATGGAAGTAGACGGTATCAAGGGCTGGTCTACCCGCAATCAGCGCGGTATTTTCAAATTCCTGCGAGCCACAGGTCTGGACTGGTTGATCTGATGGAATCAATCGACACTGAACCTAAGGATACTTACTTAAAAATCTTTGCCACGGAAGCACACAGAAATACACGGAAGAAAAATGCCTTACTCGATAGAATATTTCCGTGTAATTCCGCGTGCTTCCGTGGCTAAACAGGTTTTTTAAATGACATCCTTGAGTAAGTGCGATTAGACACTGACCCTATTGAGTCAGTTGATTTGATGGAATCAATCGACACTGAACCGAAGGGTACTTACTTAAAAATCTTTGCCACGGAAGCACACAGAAATGCACGGAAGAAAAATGCCTTACTTGATAGGATATTTCCGTGTAATTCCGTGGCTAAACAGGTTTTTTCAATAACACCCTTGAGTAAGTGCGATTAGACGCTAACCCATTGATCATTCTGTTCAACAAACCTTTCCGGGTGCTGTCGCAGTTCACCACCGACAGCGACAAGGCAGTACTGGCCGATTATATTGATATCCCGGGGGTGTACTGTGCCGGCCGGCTTGATTACGACAGCGAAGGTCTGCTGGTGCTCACCGATGATGGCAAATTGCAACAACGTATTGCGAATCCCGCCTGGGGCAAGGAAAAGGGCTACTGGGTACAGGTGGAAGGCGAACCATGTGAAGAGCATCTTGCCGCATTACGCAACGGCGTGGTACTTAAGGACGGGAAAACGCGCCCGGCCAGGGTTGAACGGATTGAATTGCCTGATATCTGGCCGCGTACTCCACCAATACGTGAGCGCAGGAATATTCCGACCAGCTGGTTAAACCTGATCATAACTGAAGGCCGCAATCGGCAGGTGCGACGGATGACCGCACATATTGATTATCCGACGTTGCGATTGATCCGCTACCGCGTGGGTGACTGGTTGCTGGATGATATTGCAGTGGGCAAATATGCCATCCGTTGATGACATAAAAAATGGCGGCCTGTCAGGAGGCCGCCACAGGGATGGTATTCACATCCATATCACAGAGTGGGAGTCACTGTGTGCAGATATTATAATCGGGCAAACCGGGGATGGAATGTGACACAGTGTCGCACCTCATGTGCTCCGGTCATTTCCACTGAGCTGATATGCGCAGGTTAATTCGTTGGTTACTGATTTCTCTGGCAGGGGTGTTTGCCCTTGTCGTAGCAGCGCTGCTGCTGGTGTCGATGCTGGATGTCACGCTAGACCTGGATCATTTGCGTGGCGGGGTCGAGACTTCTGCGGGGGTAGCGCTTGGCCGCGATGTAAAAATCAACGGGCCGGTGCGGCTGAAGCTGTCAGGCTGGCCCTCCATTGAGGTTCGGGACGTGGAGATTGCCAATGTGCCGGGTGCTTCGAAGAAGGTGTTTTTCAGGGCATCTCTCGCACGCTTGCAAATCGGCCTGCCGCCATTGTTGCGTGGTGATCTGCAAATCGGGGAAATTAGTGCCGAGTCGGTTGCGCTAAATCTTGAAAATGATGCCGAGGGTCGCGCTAACTGGGTGTTTGGAGAGCAGTCCGTTGATGAAGATGATAGCGAGCCGCGAAAGCCGTTGCTGGATTTTGCCGGTCTGCACGAGCTGTCGTTGCAGCAGGTTGAGCTGAGTTACCATGACGCCGCGCTCGACAAGATGCTGCATCTCAGCATTGAAACGCTGTATGGCGAGGCGCGCCCGGGTAAATCCATGCAGCTGCAGCTGCAGGGTGCATTGCAGGAACAGACCTATGACCTGGAACTGGCGGGAGGCCCGATTGATAACCTGATGGACAGGTCCGCCCCCTGGCCATTCACGCTCAAAGGTGAGGCTTTTGGTCGGCGCATTGATGCCAGTGGCAACAGGGAAATAATAGATGATGAGCCCGAACTGGGATTAAAACTGACGGTGCAGGATGCCGATATCGGTGCCATTTTGCAGCGCCTGAAACTGGTCGAGGGTATGGAAATGACCACGGGTGTTGCGGCCATCGATGTGCTGGTAAGGGGAAATACGCTGAACGAAATCGTGTTGCAGTCGAAAATGGTATTTGTCGTGCGCGAAGGGGAGTGGGTCATTACCCTGCCCAACACCAGTCAGCCGCTACGCGTTCAGAAACTTCAGGGTGAGATTACCGTGCGCCAGGTTAACGACATTACGCTTGATCTGAAGGGTGAGATCAAGCAGACGCCGGTGCGCTTCCTGATCACCGGCGCGCCCTTGATTGAGTATATGAAGGCGCCGGAGGAGCTGCCGCTCAGGCTCGACATCGAGATGCTGGATACGCGTTTGAGTTTTGACAGCAGGCTGGCAATACCGATTGCCAATCGTGACGTCACCATGGGGCTGGAGATAAAAAGTGAGCGGCTCGATAAATTTAACAGCCTGCTGAAACTCGATTTACCCCCGCTGGGGCCGGTTGCATTGACGGCACGGCTGGATGTGTCAGCAGCGGGTTATGACCTGTCGACATTGCGCCTGGTTGTTAACGAGAGTGATCTGGAGGGCAGCATCAGGATTGATATGACAGCCAGCAAGCCGAAAGTGGATGTTGAGCTGGTGTCCAATCATTTCAGGATTGAAGATTTTGATGTCAGGCGTGCTGAAACTGCAGATATAGCAGAAGCTGAAACGGAGATGTCATCAGAAACGGCCTCGACACCACAGGATCAACCTGCCAGCGAGAATAAACAGCTGCTGTCCCGTGAGGTATTGAACAGTGTTGATGCTGATTTGAGCATCGAGGCCAGGCAAGTGACGTCGGGCGCTGATGAACTGGGTTCCGGTTCACTGCTGTTGTCGCTGCGGGAGGGACGATTGGCACTGGACCCCTTGAAGATAAATACCGCGGGTGGCGGCATTGATCTAATGATGAGTCTGTTACATTCCGATGAACACCTTGATTTTACTGTCACGGCAAACGTCGATCATTTCGATTACGGCGTGCTTGCACGACGGGTTGATCCTGAATCTGATATGGGAGGTGTCATGAGTCTCGACATCGGGCTGGAGTCAACGGCACCGGCTATGGCCGAAATCATGGCGAATGCGAGCGGGCAATTCGATTTTGCCCTGGTTCCTGAACATTTCTCTGCAGATGTTTTTGATATGTGGGCGGTCAACCTGGTATCTGCAATCGCAGCCGAGGTGGACAAGGGCGAGGAATCAAAAGTGAACTGCGTGGTGGTCCGGCTGGGTCTTGAGGAGGGACTGTTGACCGAGAAGGCGGTTTTCATGGATACCACCCGGATGAGTGTAGCGGGTAAGGTAGATATTGATTTCAAGTCGCAGGAGATTGATATCCTGATGGCACCGAAGGCAAAACGCCCGGAATTTTTCAGTCTTGCGACGCCGGTAAAGGTACAGGGCAGCTTTGATGATTTCGGCATGGGTGTCAGCAAGATCAGGGCGGCGCGCAGTGTTATCTCATTTATAACCAGCCCGATACATGTGCCGATACGCAGGGTATTCCGCAAGGAAATTCCCGCGGACGGCCGGGAAGCCTGTGAACTGGCCTGGAAAAAAACTGCGGATGAAGGTTATTCGGTAGAACCTGATACAAACCGGAATACTGTCGAACCTTAAACTGGCCATTATTAAAGACGGCGGGTACGCTGCGCTTTACCCATATTCCTTAAACTCAATTCGTCATTCCCGTAATAGTCGCAGGATGCGGAAAAAGCAGCATGAGCTTCAAGTCAGGTGACAGCTCAGGTTAGCTTAACTTAACAGGAGACTTTCATGAGCCGGTTTGTAATATTCTTTTATCTACTAATTTCCCTTGGTGCGGCCATGGCATCCGAGCGCTATATAAAAATTATTTCACCGGACGGTAGCAGCATGATTGATCCCGGCAAACCGGTAGTAGTCAGCGGCACTGGCAAAGGACTGTTTGAAGGCAGCGTCGTTGTCCGGTTCGAAGGCCCGGATGGCCGGCTGCTTGTTGAGGAGCCTACCACGATGTCCCGGGAGAGTATTTCCGCATCAGGGGAGTGGCAGCAGAGCATTTCACTACCCGTGCAACTACCGGAATCAATCAGGCTGATCGCGTTTTCACCCTCACCCGGGGACGGGGATGCGCCACTCACCAGTGCACCTGTGTTGCTGGAAACCGCCAATGTATCTGCGCCTGGTCTAACCGCTACTCGATGGGTGCTGCGCCAGTATCTAAACGACTCCGGTGATATGCAGCCGGTTATTGCTGATACGGTTATCGATGCGCAGTTCGACGCCGGCAAGGTCAGTGGCAGTGCCGGCTGTAATCGTTATTTTGGAGCTTATACCTCCGGTAACGACAATCGGCTGATGCTGGCTGGCCAAACCGGCGCAACTCAAATGTCCTGTACGCAGTCCGTTGACAGCCAGGAATACCGTTACCTTGCCTTGCTGGCCAGTATTGACAGCTACCAGATTGGTGAAGAGCTGCTGCTGTTTAACAAGCAGGGAGCGATTATCCTGCGATACATTGCAGAGTTACCGATCACTTTGGAGGAAACTCGTTGGCATGCTGCAGGCATCAATAACGGACGTGGTGGTGTTGTCTCAAGCGAGTCTGTGCAACTGGCCACGGCAGTCTTCGCCGCGGGCAAGGTCAGCGGCACTGCCGGCTGTAATAACTATTCCGCCAGCTATGAAATCAGTGATTCACAAATTACTATAGGACCTGCCATGACAACGCGTCGGCAGTGCGCCGAACCCGAGGGCATTATGGCGCAGGAGCAGCAGTTTCTGCAGGCACTAACGGCGGCCCGGCAATACCGGCTGACAGCAGGGCGTCTTGAACTGCGTGACAGCAACGGTTCCCTGCAAGTCAGTTTTTCTGTGTCAACGGCAGAGTGACCGATGCGTTATCGCGGTGCTGGTCTGCTGGTGGTAGTGTTTTTAACGCTGGTTGCGGTGACACGCTTAATGGCGGCAGAGCAGATGTCTGCGTCTGCCGAAAATGATGATCAGGCAGCGCTGCAACTGGGGCGGCGTGTAGAGGCTGTTAGAGATGCGATTCAGCATCCGGAGGCCCCCGATGCCCTGGCAGCAATAATCGATTTGGGTCGAGACCAGCGTTATTACGTCATGGTTCGCGGCTGGCTGGCCTGGCAGCTGCAGGGTGATCAGAGTATCGCTTCAGCCAGTCATGATCAGCCGCCGGACAACATCAGTGCGCGTATCAAGCTGCTTAATAAGGGAATTCGTGCCATTGATCTGGAGTAGCCGGGAAGTTTTTGATCGGCTGGTTTTTATTCAGGTGGTTTCTGCGGATAATGCGTACTAGACTTGTCATCCCGAGCAGTTTGTTCGGGTTTTTTCCAAAAACAAAAAGGTGCTTATGCAATGAAAAAGACTATTCGTACAGTAATGACCTTTGTCCTGTTTGCGCTAATGTCCAGCACCGGTATGGTGGGTACAGTGGTAGCAGCAGGTCCCGGGGAAGTTGATATCAAGGTTGACGGTACTCTTACGTTATTTAAAAAAGATGTCACGGGCGGTGCTGAATTTTTGAAAAAAGCCAAAGCCGTACTGGTGTTTCCGGATGTTATCAAGGGCGGTTTTATCGTCGGCGGTGAATACGGTAAGGGTGCCCTGCGTCAGGGTGCTGATACCATGGGGTATTACAGTATCGCCAGTGCTTCTCTCGGCTTGCAAATCGGTGCCCAGTCATACGCAATCGTTATGGTATTTCTGACTGACGAGGCGCTGGTGAAGTTTCGTGACAGCAAGGGCTGGGAGGCTGGAGTAGATGGTTCAGTGGCGGTCGCAGAATGGGGCGCTGGCACGGACATCAATACCCAGAATTTCGCTGATCCTATCGTCGGTTTTGTACTCAATAACAAGGGGCTGATGGCCGGTATTTCACTGGAAGGATCCAAGATCAGCAAGATCGAGCCGTGATCTGAACGCATGCGCGGCCAGTGATGGTCCGCGCATGGTTTTCCCGGTTGGTCGTGTCCTCAGTTATGAAGGCTGGCGGCTAACCGAAGTACTTGGCGACTTCCGTGTAAAGCAATACTACAAACAGTAACAACGATCCGAGCAGCACCAGGTTGGTCAGCGGGCCGTTCTTCAAATCACCCAGCAGCTTGCGGCGATTGTTCAGCAGCAGTAGCAGTACACATAGCAGCGGCATAAAAAAGGCGCCGGCCACGGCGTACACGATCACCAGCCACACCGGTTCGCCGGCGAGTAGCAGTAACATCGGAGGCAACGCAAG
>Ga0316187_10005904_pt1 | contig 10570 bp, 11 predicted proteins | sample CroRivburrow1_MG_FD_204927 | JGI IMG/M metagenome (GOLD analysis project Ga0316187, IMG submission 204927) | Coastal sediment microbial communities from Maine, United States - Cross River worm burrow 1 | ecosystem: Environmental > Aquatic > Marine > Coastal > Sediment | place: USA: Maine...
TCGCCCCTGGATTGGACGGCCTGGCCCACCCAACAATACGATATGTTGCGTCTTACTTAACGGCGTCCTTCAGACCCTTGCCCGCTTTGAACTTGGGTGACTTTGAGGGACCTACATTGATGGTCTCACCCGTACGGGGGTTGCGTGCCGTTCTTGCGGCGCGCTGGGCAACTGAAAAGGTGCCGAAGCCCACCAGGCTCACGCTATCGCCGCCCCTGAGTGCACCGGCAATACCGTTAATCACAGCCTCCACCGCATCGGCGGCTGAAGCCTTCGTCAAACTGGCGCTATCGGCCACATGGTTAATCAAATCTGCTTTATTCAATTCGTCCTCCACTCTAGTGAGAAAATGTAGGCCAACTATAAGGGTGACACCCCATATACTGTCAACCGATATTTCACGATTATTGAATGATGCCCAGAAACATTCGGGAAACCGAATAAGGCAAGGATGCGCTTATTAGGCTCCCCAAAATTACTCAGTGCGCGCGCGGCGCCTCTTCGTCGTTTCGAATGCCGGCAACCATTTGCGGAATAAAGTCCGCCGCCCCACGCATGCTCTCAGGCATATGAGAAAACGCGTGTTTGAGCACATCGTCCATATGCGCAACCGTATGAATTTCCAGATATTCCAGCACTTCCTTGGGCACGTCGTCGCGCAAATCCTTTTCGTTTTCCTCAGGGATCAGCACGTGCTTCAGACCGCCACGTTGCGCCGCCAGCAGCTTTTCCTTCAGCCCGCCAATCGGCAAAGCCTTGCCGCGCAGGGTAATCTCACCGGTCATGCACACGTCCTTACGAATCGGGATGCCGGTCAAGGCCGAGACGATCGATGTCGCCATCGCCAGGCCCGCCGACGGCCCATCCTTGGGGATGGCCCCTTCGGGCACGTGCACATGAATATCGACCTTTTGGTGAAAATCGGGCTTCAACCCCAGCAGGTCGGAGCGGGAACGCACGTAGGTAAAGGCAGCCTGCACCGATTCCTGCATGACTTCGCCCACCTGGCCGGTCACCGTTAACTTGCCCTTGCCTGGGATCAACGCGGTTTCGATTTGCAACAACTCTCCACCGACCTCGGTCCAGGCAAGCCCGGTCACCACGCCAATCTGATCCTCTTTTTCACCGATACCGAAACGATAGCGATGCACGCCCAGATAGCCCTCGAGTTCGTCAACGCTGATGACCACCACCTTGGCCTTGTCGCCTGATTGCACGATATTTCTGGCCGCTTTACGGCACAGCTTGGCCAATTCCCGATCAAGATTACGCACCCCGGCCTCGCGGGAATAGTGACGGATGATGTCGCGCAGGGCTTCCTCATCAAGCACCAGCTGCTCCGGCTTGAGCCCATGGCTCTTGAGATTCTTGGGCAATAAATAGCGCCGGGCGATCACCACCTTTTCTTCCTCGGTATAACCCGGCAGCCGGATTACCTCCATGCGATCCAGGAGTGCTGATGGAATATGCATGCTGTTGGCGGTGGTAATAAACATTACCTCCGACAAATCGTAGTCCACTTCCAGATAATGGTCGTTGAAGGTGTGATTCTGCTCGGGGTCGAGCACCTCAAGCAGGGCCGAAGAAGGATCGCCCCGGAAATCGGCGCCCAGCTTGTCGATCTCGTCGAGCAAGATCAGCGGATTCCTGGTGCCGGCCTTTTTCACGCTCAGAATGATCTTGCCCGGCATGGAGCCGATATAGGTGCGGCGATGGCCGCGGATTTCCGCCTCATCGCGCACGCCGCCGAGGCTCATGCGCACATATTTACGCTTGGTGGCCCTGGCTATGGATTTCGCCAGCGACGTCTTGCCAACGCCCGGTGGGCCCACGAAACACAGAATCGGCCCCTTCATTTTGCGCACGAGCTGCATCACGGCCAGGTGCTCAACGATACGCTCCTTCACCTTGTCCAGGCCGTAATGATCGGCCTCAAGCACCTCTTCGGCTGCCGTCAGATCGCGCCGAATACGGCTGCGGCTTTTCCAGGGAAGAGCCAGCAATACATCGAGATAATTCCGAACCACCGTCGCTTCCGCGCTCATCGGCGCCATCATTTTCAGTTTCTTGAATTCCGCCTTGGCCTTGGACTGCGCCTCGGTCGGCATGCCGGACTTCTCGATCTTTTCCTGCACCTCATCCAGGTCACCCTGGCCCTCTTCGTCGCCCAACTCCTTCTGAATGGCCTTCATCTGCTCGGTGAGATAATACTCACGCTGACTCTTCTCCATCTGGCCTTTCACGCGGCTGCGAATGCGTTTTTGCACTTGCAGGATTTCAATCTCATTTTCAATGTAGGCATAAAGCGTTTCCAGCCGCGTCACGGCGCCCGGCGTTTCCAGCAGACTCTGTTTGTCCTTAAGTTCGAGTTCCAGGTGCGTGGCGATGGTGTCGGCCAGCTTGCTCACGTCATCGATGGCAGACAGTGAGGTCATCACCTCGGACGGAATCTTGGGCTCCAGCTTCACATAATGCTCAAAGCGCTGCACCACGCCCTTGCTCACGGCCTCGATTTCACGCTCATCGCCCTCAACGTCATGCAAGGCCACACACGTTGCCGACAGGCTTTTCTCGCCCACATGCATTTCAGTCACGGCCATTCTGACGCCGCCCTCAACCAGCACCTTGATGGTGCCGTCCGGCAATTTCAGCATCTGAAGCACGCTGCCAAGGGTGCCGACCTGGTAAAGATCATCCTCGCCAGGGTCATCCACCGTCGGATCTTTCTGGGCCAGCAGAAGAATCTGCTTGCCGCCGGCAATCACGTTCTCTAGCGCATGAATGGATTTTTCACGCCCCACGAACAGCGGCACGATCATGTGCGGAAACACCACGATGTCGCGCAACGGCAACACCGGCAGCATCATTTCGCCAATCGCTTCACCAGATGGATTTTCCGGCATGGTTTCGGACATACTGTTCCCCATTACGATCCCGCCTCGGCAACCGAATCTTCGCTGGCGAACACCATCATCGGTTTGGCTTCGCCGCTCACCGCTTCAGAGTTGACAACAACCCTCTCCAGGTCAGTTACCGACGGCACGTCATACATCACATCGAGCATCACCGACTCCATGATGGCACGCAGACCGCGCGCGCCGGTCTTGCGTTGCAGGGCCTTGTCAACGATGGCATCCAGAGAATCATCGGCAAACTGCAACTCCACGCCTTCATACTTGAGTAGCGCCTGATACTGTTTAACCAGGGCGTTCTTCGGCTCGGTAAGTATGCGCAGCAAGGCGTCGCGGCTGAGCTGCTCGAGCGTGGCCACCACCGGAAGTCTTCCGACCAACTCGGGAATCAGGCCGTACTGGATCAAATCCTGCGGCTCCACCAGGCGCAGGGTCTCGCCGATATCGACATCGGCCTCGGCCTGCACCTTGGCGCCAAAACCAATACTGCGGTCCTTGCCGCGCGCTTCAATGATCTTTTCCAGACCGCCAAAAGCGCCGCCGAGGACAAACAGGATACTGGTGGTATCGACTTGCAAAAACTCCTGCTGCGGATGCTTGCGGCCGCCCTGTGGCGGCACCGAGGCGACCGTGCCCTCAATCAGCTTCAGCAGCGCCTGCTGCACGCCTTCGCCGGACACATCGCGTGTAATCGACGGCGAATCGGACTTGCGCGACAGCTTGTCCACCTCGTCGATATAGACGATGCCGCGCTGCGCCTTTTCGACGTCATAATCGGCCGCCTGCAACAGCTTGAGGATAATATTCTCCACATCCTCACCGACGTAGCCCGCCTCGGTCAGCGTGGTGGCGTCGGCCATGGTGAACGGCACATCGAACACGCGCGCAAGGGTTTGCGCTAACAGCGTCTTGCCGCAACCGGTGGGGCCAAGCAGCAGGATATTGCTCTTGGCGATCTCCACCTCGGCGTTTTTATTGTGTTCGATGCGCTTGTAATGGTTGTACACCGCCACCGACAGCACCCGCTTGGGGTGATCCTGGCCGATCACATAATCATTCAGAAAAGCATGGATATCCTGAGGCCGGGGAATGCCGCTGTCCTGCCCCTCGGCCTGCTGGCCGGAGAGCTCCTCCTGGATAATCTCATTGCACAGCTCGATACATTCATCGCAGATAAAGACCGTGGGGCCGGCGATGAGCTTTTTAACGTCATACTGGGATTTGCCGCAGAAAGAGCAGTAAAGTGTGCTCTCGCCACCCTTATCCTTACTGGCCATGCTCACTCACCTCCTGCGTCCGCGTCCGTTGATGCAAACATATTCTCCGGCCGTTTGGTCAGAACCTTGTCGATCAAACCGTATTCCCTTGCCTCTTCACCGGTCAAGAAGAAATCCCTTTCCACGTCATCACTGATCTTCTCGACACTTTGGCCCGTATGCTCGGCCAGCATGGCGTTCATGCGCTCCTTGAGCTTGATAATTTCACGCGCATGGATTTCGATATCCGTCGCTTGGCCCTGGAAACCACCCAGCGGCTGGTGAATCATGACGCGCGAATTAGGCAATGAGTAGCGCTTGCCCGCCGCTCCCGCCGCCAGAAGCTGCGCCCCCATCGACGCCGCCTGACCCAGGCACAGGGTGGCTACGTCGCAGCGCACATATTGCATGGTGTCGTAAATCGCCAGACCGGACGTCACGATGCCGCCAGGGCTGTTGATATACAAATAAATGTCTTTATCCGGCGCTTCGGATTCGAGGAATAGCAGCTGGGCGATGACGGTATTGGCCACATTGTCGTCAATCGGGCCGACCAGGAAAATAATGCGCTCCTTAAGCAGGCGCGAATAGATATCGTAGGAACGTTCGCCACGCGATGTGCGCTCAACAACAATCGGTACCAGATTCATGCCGCCTCCCGTTCCGCCGCCACCAGCTGCCCGCCCTCTTCTCGCGCCTGCTGCGCGGCCCGCCAGGCGCTCAGACTTAGTGACTTCTGCTTGGTCTTGGCCTGTCGCAAGATGTATGCCACACACTGCGATTGCATGATGTCATCACGCAAGCCGTCCATCTGATCCTCCTGCTGGTGAAACCAGCGTATAAACGCATCCCGCTCCTGCGCGGGATAGCGCTCCGCCATGCCTGCCACGCGTTCCATCACCTCATCCTCGCTCACCTTCATATTTTCAGCCTGGCGAATCGCCTGAAGCAGAATGGCCAGGCGCAATTCGTGCTCGCTACGATCTCGAGCCTGCGCCTTGAATGCCTCGTCGCCCATCATCTCTGGCGTCAACTGTGCACCTTGAGATTTCAACTGCTCGGCCAGGCGCTGGACATTTTTCTGGATGGCGTCATCCACCAGGGCCTGCGGCAGGGCGATGTTATGCGCCGCCAGCAGGGCGTTATACGCTGCCTCTCGATTCATGGCGCGGCCGGCGTTGTCGGCCTCAGTGGTCAGACGTTTGCGCACATCAGCTCGTAGCGCATCAACATCATCAAAGCCGATGAAACCGGCCAGTTCCTCCAGGCTGGTGGCCTTTTTGGCCTGCGAGACGGTGCGCACCAGCACCTCGAAACGCGCCTGCATGCCAGCCAGCGCTTCATGGTTGTAATCATCGGGAAACTTGGCGCTGACAGTCCGCTGCTCGCCCGCCTTGGCGCCAGTCAGCCCTTCCTCGAAACCAGGGATGAAACGGCCTTCGCCCAGCACCAGGCGTATATTCTCGCCTCGCCCGCCTTCAAACGGTTCATCGCTGATAAAGCCGGTGAAATCGATGTGCAGAGCGTCACCCTCGCGCGCCGAATAATCGACCTTGTCCTCATAGGATATCTGCTCGGCCAAAAGACGGTCCAGCGCTTCCTCGACGTCCGCATCGGCCACTTCCACCTTCAGCTCATCGACCTTTAATTTGGCGAGGTTCGTCAATTCAACGCTGGGCCAGGTGACAACCTTCATTGTGAAATTCAGGCCCGCCGACTCCTGAACCGGAGTGAGTTCGATCTGCGGCTGGATGGCTGGCTTCAGGCCGCTGGATTCCAGCGCCTCGACATAGTGATCGCGAACCAGCTGGTCGATGGTGTCCTGGCGCGCCTGGCCGCCAAACTTTTGCTCGATGACATCCGCTGGCGCCTTGCCCGGCCTGAAGCCCTGCAATTTTACCTGGTTGCCCAGTTTCTTGAGTTGGCCGGCATAGACTTTCTTATACTCCGCTTCGGGAACACTAACATGCACGGCATGTTCATTTACGCCTAGCGCCTTCACTTCAGTCTGAATCGACAATCCTTTTCCTCCTGCATGCCCAACTCGGGCATGGGTTAAATATCCGGCAATTACACCATTGCCCGCCACCTCATGGGTGTGAGCAAGATTACCGCCGCAATTGGTGCGAGAGGGGGGAGTCGAACCCCCACACCACAGGGGTACAGGAACCTAAATCCTGCGCGTCTACCAGTTCCGCCACCCTCGCGCGTGCTTGAATGGTAATGGCCAGTTGAAAAACTGTCACTAAACTGAATTAATCGACTGGTCAGCTGCGGGTGATGCAATCCTGATGCGTGCTGCCTTCTAGCATCATGTAGAATGCAATGGTGAGAAAAACCGATCCCGTCATTACCCAGACGGAGACTGCCGCCAAAACGATGGCAATGATCCGGAGAACGCTATTCTCTGTTTCATGTTTCAAAAAGGTAAAAAAAAGGCCGGCCAAAGGCACAAAAATAAGCGCTACAGCAGCCAATTCCAGCTTTAGCCCCAGCTCATAGATGCCCAGAGCAGTAAACACGCCGCTAAGCATCAGTTTGACAAGAAACTTCCAATCCAGCTTGAGCGACCCCGGAGCAGGCTTATCAACAGGTTCCATGAGTCGCCATCATCCCAAAACCCGGCGGACTCTACAACCTTAAGGAAGCGCTGATGAATTTGGTAATAAAACAGCATCTCTTTAAGCTTCTATTAAGATATCCGTCCTACTGTTCATCGCATCCGACTGTGGAAAAACACACTCACTCTTACTATAATTTTGTTGTACTCCTTCCGCAACCGGGCGATAGATATGAACTAGGAAATGACTTAGCAGTCTTGCAAAAGGAGGCACGAATGAAAGCATTGATCGGTGTTTTTGCAACGTTCTTTTTCTTATATCTCAGCGCATTTCTCTATATGTCTTTTATGGCCACTCCCAACCATGAGGCGCGTTTCGATATGGCTCTGGATGCATTTAACGAAGGCAACTTTAGCAAGGCCAAACTAGTGTCCGAACCTATTGCCAAGAAGGGAGACGCCAGAGCTCAACACTTGATGGGACACATCTTCGAGTTCAATGCCAATCCCAATGATGATCATTTGGCTGACGAGTGGTTCAAAATGGCTGATCTGAAGGGCTTCGTCAACGATCAACTTGACCATAACGACAGCGCCTTTGCCACCCAGAAATACTTCAGTGTGGGCTTGGGGGCCTATAATGAAGGCAAGTTCGACAAGGCTATGGAAGCTCTTTTCCCGCTAGCCAAGGACGGGAACCCAGAAGCCCAGCACTTGCTTGGTCATATTTACGCTTTCAATGATGATAAAAACGATGACTATGAAGCCGAAAAATGGTTTCGACGTGCTCAAGAGTTAGGGTTTTCAAACGAAAAATTGGCGCACAATGAAGCGTTCGGCAATATGGAAAAGTAAGAAAACGCTAATTAGTTCAATGCGTTCTTATTAGTTTCTAGATAGAAAACCGCCTATGTATCCATGAAGGGTGCTCTGAGAACTCGGAGCACCCTTCATTAATATGGACGCACCCTGAAAAAATCTGCAAGCTGACCGAACTCTCACCAAGCCAAGTTGGAGGCTGCGTGTTCCCCACCATTTTCGGCGTCAACTTCAATCAGTACGACAAAAAGCAGCACTTCGTCGTCATGTTCGTCGCCGGCCTAATCGGCATGCCGCTGTTTGGCTGGCACATGCTGTGGCTCGGTCAGATTCCCATGATTGCCAAGGAAACCTACGATCACATTTTCAAGTACGATCCGTGGAGCGAAAACCGCGACGACATCATTGCCGGCGAGCTGGGCCTCGTGCCCGCCATGCTGCTGGTGTGGCCCTTCATCTGAACGCCATGGATTCACAAGCGGAAAGAGTGGCGGCTTTGCTTGATTTCGACTACGAGGTGATCCGCCGCCCCCGGCGCAAAACCGCGTGCATCAGGGTGCGCGACCATGCCGTCGCCGTTATTGTGCCGGCAAGGCTGCCGGACAAACAGATAGAGCAAATGGTGCTGAGCAAGAAGCGATGGATATTAGGCAAGCTAAGGCAACAGCGCGAACTTCAGGCCCGTCATCAGCCAAGGCGATACATCAACGGCGAAGCCTTTGCCTACCTTGGCCGGAACTACCGTTTACATGTTGTGCCTGGCAAACGTAAAACGGCATGTCTGAATCGCGGCTGCATGAGCGTCCACATCCCGACAGGACTGGATCCGGTAAAGAGAGAGCAGCACATTATCAGCCAACTCTCGGCCTGGTATCAGCAACGCGCCCTTGATCATCTACAACAAAAATCAGCCCGATACGCCGCCCGGCTGAGGGTCGCACCCAGCTATATCGGCGTCAAGTCCTACCGGCGGCGCTGGGGAAGCTGCCACATCGATGGCAGGGTTTATTTCAACTGGCGCATCATCATGGCGCCGCATTTCGTGGTTGATTACGTCGTCGTGCATGAGCTTTGCCACCTCATGCATCACAACCACTCGCCTGCCTACTGGAACCTGGTCGCAAACATCATGCCCGGCTATCGTGAAGCAAAAAACTGGCTAAAATTGAACGGGCATACCCTGGATGTCTGACGGCTTTATTTTTGACTTCCCCTCTTCCCCCATGGGGCTCCAGCATGGGCCTGCTCGAATTCCTCACGGCTGATTTGTCCATCGCCGTCTTTATCCATGTTGTCGAATGAGTGATGCATTCCTTGGTCGCTTTTATCCAGCACGCCATCGTCATTCCGGTCCATTTTTTCAAAACGCGTCTTGGCATGGCTGATGAACTCGTCTTGACTGACTGTCCCATCGTCATTCTGATCCGCGTACTTAAACAGTTTTCCTTGATCATAAGCTGAACGCTTGTGTGACCGGCATTCATCATCAGCAACCACTGGGCCAATGCCCAACGCCAAAAATACCAATGCTCCGACAAGAGTCTTAGCAAGCATGTTCATACCTTCCTCCTTGAATCCTGATTACGTATAACTCTGGAAGAGTAGAAGCTGTTATTTCGGCCTTCTCTGAGAAGGAGCTAATACCTTCCGTTGCCGCTACCATATGGCAACTCTAGAAAACAATAAAGCACTCACGAGCAGGTAACTGATTCTGCCCAATTCTCCAAAACCTGCGGCACTTGGAGTTCGAGTTCTGTCAATAACTGTACGAATGAGAAATGAGAGAAAGCTACTTTCGGCCAAAACAACTGCCACCATAATCACATCAGAATGTGTCTCTTAAGAAATGGACCCTTTGATCCACTTTCGGCTGAAGACCTACAGTCAAAAGGCTCTATCAATGAATGGTTATCCAAGAGCAGCCATGACATCCTGGTAGATCACAGCTTGCTCAACCTTCTTTCTGATAAGCGAGCGTTGATGGTTTGAAATTATCAGGCTGGCACCGCACATTGGACAGCCGATGCGACAGACTTCCTCCAGCTTGCCGAGGGGCAGATTGAACCGGCTGTTACATTGTGGGCATCCTAGTGGGTAGCGGACGCCATCCAAAGCAGGGAGGGTCGTATCTTTTTCTTCGCTTTTGAGAAAGCCCGGATATTCTTTCTTAATGCATTCAGGGCAAATACCATGGCTGAACTCTGCCTCTGAATGATCATGAATATACATCTCCACCTGGTGCCAATAACCTTCATCGTCTCTTACTTGTTTACATGTCCCGCAAATTGGGATTATTCCCCTCAGTTGCTTAATTTCAGATAATGCCTTTTGAAGATCTTTGTTGTGCTGTAATAGCGCATTGTTTGCATTTCTGGCCTCTTTCCACCGCCTCACCGAAAATAATGCCAATGCAAACAACATGAACATCGATACTGTAATAACTTCATCGAGTTCCCAACTCTCATGTTGTCGCGTGAACTTTACAATTTCTTCCAAAAGATCGTTTTTCAGTGCGAAAATATATACTGCTGTGGCAAACGTAAGAGTAATGAACAGCTCTTTTAAGGGCTGATTAATTGCCTTGTTCTCTGGAACCGTATTTTGCTCTGTATTCACTGCTCTGCATTCTCCATGCCAACTAACATATTAAATGTACGCACATACTTGATTGCACGTATGCGCGTGTGCCGTTCGTTACTTTCATTATCGCATGAACCTAAATAGCCTTTAGAACATCTATAAAAAAACAGGTTGCCGTGCCAGCGATATGCAATAAGCAGAATATAATTTTGTAGGTTCGGGTTCTGTATGCCATATCCAACACCCCATCTGTTCATTTTAGATAAAGTGTTGCGTCCACCACCTGAGACCACCGCCAAAAACGGACATTCTAAGCTTTGAAAATAATTAAGTACTGTGAACTAGCCCTGGTTTAACGGACACCTAAAATGGGGGTCACTCCATTGGAGGTGTAGGAATGGAAGATCGCAAGCGGTATACGAAGGAATTCAAGGAAGAGGCCG
>Ga0316187_10005907_pt1 | contig 10561 bp, 5 predicted proteins | sample CroRivburrow1_MG_FD_204927 | JGI IMG/M metagenome (GOLD analysis project Ga0316187, IMG submission 204927) | Coastal sediment microbial communities from Maine, United States - Cross River worm burrow 1 | ecosystem: Environmental > Aquatic > Marine > Coastal > Sediment | place: USA: Maine...
AGGGTGAAGACTGAGGTGCAGCCGCACAGTAGCAGTGCAGGTGCCAGTACCAGCGCGCCCAGACCTTTCAACGGTGTTTCACTTCCATCCGGCTATTCTGTCGCAGGCTAATAAAAAAGTGTGCCGATTTTCAGGCTGCCCTGCCTTGGTAGAAGGCGCCAGGGACCGGGAGCTATACACCCCGTTGGCTTGCTGTACTTCCAAGGCCTGGCAGTGAGCCCGGGCCGGCGCAATCAGGGGCACGGTCCCTGAATAAAAACCCCGAGGCATTGGGCACCCCCGGCGTCTAGTCCTGCAGCAGGCCCCAGCAGGCGATGTTCTGTGGTGCCAGGGTAAGGCCTGTATCCGGCCAGTGCGCCGGCGTCTCAGGGCTGCCTGAGAACAACAACTGCCAGGTGCGCCCGGCGGTCGCCGGCAGCTGGAAATGCATCGGTCGTTCGGCACGGTTGATCAGGATCGCCACTGCGGCGGCACCTTTGTCCAGATCTTCGTCCGTCGCGGTGAGCAGTTTGGTAAAAGCATCGGCAGTCAGCCAGTCTTCATGGCTCAGTGGCTGGCCGTCGGCGCCGCGCCAGTCAATATCCGGCCAGCCGGCTGCGTTGTGGTGGTTGCCATGGGCGTAATGCGGTCGGCGTAGCAGTGGCGTGCCAAGCCGTAACCGGATCAGTGCGCGCACGCTTTCCAGGAAAGCCGGGTCTGCAGCAATGCCCGACCAGTCCAGCCAGCCGGTCGGATTGTCCTGGGCGTAGGCATTGTTGTTACCGTCCTGGGAATTGCCGAACTCATCGCCGGCCAGCAGCATGGGTATGCCCTGTGACAGCAACAGTGTGGCCAGCAGGTTAAGCCGTTGCCGACGCCGCAGGGCATTGATGGCCAGATCACGGGTCGGGCCTTCAGCGCCATAGTTGCGGCTGAAGTTGTGCCGGTGACCGTCCTGGTTGTCCTCGCCGTTGGCTTCGTTGTGCCGTTCTTCGAAGGCACAGTTGTCAGCCAGGGTGAAGCCGTCATGACTGGAGATGAAGTTCACGCTCGCCGTCGGCCCGCGACCGGAGTGCTCAAACAGTTCAGCGGATCCATGCAGGCGCTGGGCAAGCTCGCCGGCCTGGTGCTGATCGCCTCGCCAGAAACGTCGCGCGCTATCGCGGTAGCGGTCGTTCCATTCACGCCACTGGCTACCGAACTGGCCCAGCTGGTAGCCCCCGGGGCCGGGATCCCAGGGTTCGGCGATGAGTTTCAGGTCACGCAAGGCCGGGTCTGCAGCAATGGCCTGCAGCAACGGGTGTTCCGCGGAGAACCCATCGAGACTGCGTCCCAGGATGGTCGCCAGATCAAAGCGGAAACCGTCCACGCCCATGGTCCCACTCCAGTAGCGCAGGCTGTCCAGCACCAGGCGCTGCACCACGGGGCTGTCTGCATCCAGGGTATTACCGCAGCCGGTGTCGTTGATGTACTCGCCCGGGTTATCTGGCAGGGTCCGGTAATAGCAGAGGTTATCGATGCCGCGCAGGCTCAGGCTCGGTCCGAAAAAGTCGCTTTCCCCGGTGTGGTTGTAGGCCACATCCAGGATGACCTCCAGGCCGGCGTCATGGATGGCCGCAATCATCGCGCGAAATTCATCCAGGCCGCCACCACCCAGGTAGCGGTTGGCCGGGGAAAAAAAATTGATGCTGTTATAGCCCCACAGATTGCGCAGGCCCCGGCGATGCAGAGCGGCTTCATCGATAAAAGCCTGCACGGGCATCAGCTCAACACTGGTGATGCCCAGGGCTTGCAGATACTCAAGGACCTGGCTGTTACGCAAACCCCGGAAGCGGCCACGCTCGGCCTCGGTCAGGTCCGGGTGTTGCCGGGTAAAACCCTGCACATTCAGTTCGTAAATTATCGTGTCGGCCCAGTCGATGTTCGGCCGTACCGATTCGGGGGGCCGGTCTGCCGCCGTGACCACACTCTTGGGCACGCAGGCAGCACTGTCGGCCGGATTGATCACCAGCTCGGTGCCAGCCGTGTCCGGCAGAAAATCAAACACCGCAGGGTCCCACTGCAGTTCCCCGTCCAGCAGTCGCGCATAGGGGTCGATCAGCAGCTTGGCCGGATTGCAGCGCAGCCCGGTCGCCGGATCATAGGGGCCATGGACGCGATAGCCGTAACGCTGCCTGACAGGGCAGCCCGGCAAATAGCCATGCCACACTGACTCATTGCAGGCAGGCAGATCCATGCGGTCGGTCTCGCGGCCCGACGCATCAAACAGACACAGTTCCACCCGTTCGGCGACAGAAGAATACAGCGCGAAGTTCGTGCCCTCCCTGTCCGGGCGCGCACCCAGCAGGTCGGGCGAACCCGGTTGAATCATTTGTCGTCCGGCTCGATGGGGTCCAGCTTCCAGATGTCCGCGTTGTACTCGCGCATGGTTCGATCGGTGGAGAAGCGGCCGGAGGCGGCCGTGTTCCGGATACTCCTGGCCGTCCACTGCTCCGTATCCTGGAACGCAGCACCGGCGAGTGCCTGGGTGTCCACGAAGCTGCGGAAATCCGCTGCCGTCATCCACGGGTCCGAAGGCTCGAGGACGGACTGAATCACCGTATCCAGCACCCCGGGCTCAAAGCGATTGAAATGACCGCTTTGCAACAGCTCTATCACGCGGCTGAAATCCGCGTCTCCGTCAACAATCGCCTGCGGGTCATAGTGGCCCCGCAGCTCATCGATCTCGCCCACTGTCAGGCCGAACAGAAAGAAATCGTCGGCACCCACGGCTTCACGGATTTCCACATTGGCGCCGTCCAGGGTGCCGATAGTGATGGCCCCGTTCATCATCAGCTTCATATTGCCGGTGCCGGAGGCTTCCTTGCCGGCCGTGGAAATCTGGGACGACAGATCGGCGGCCGGGGAAATCAGCTCCATGGCCGATACGTTGTAATCGGGCAGGAAAATCAGCCGCAGCCGATCAGCCATGGTCTGATCCGTGTTGATTACTTCTGCCACATTATTAATGGCCTTGATGATGGACTTGGCCAGGACGTAGCCGGGCGCCGCCTTACCGCCAATGATGATGGCCCGGGGTGCCAGGTCGTCGCCGTCGCCGCGCTGAATCCGGTCATAGAGATGCACGGCATGCAGCAGGTTCAGTAACTGACGCTTGTACTCGTGAATGCGTTTCACCTGCACGTCAAACAGCATCGTCGGGTTAAGGCTCACCCCGGTGCGCTGGTGGATTTCAGTGGCCAGCGCCTGCTTGTTGGTCAGCTTGATGGCGCGCCAGCGCTCGCCAAACGCTTTGTCACTCGCATAGGGCGCGAGTTTGGCCAGATGATCCAGATTGGTGACCCAGTCGTCGCCGATAGTCTCGGTGATTAGCTCGGCCAGGCTCGGGTTGCAGCCGGCCAGCCAGCGGCGCTGCGTTACACCGTTGGTCTTGTTATTGAACTTGCTGGGCCAGAGTTCGGCAAAATCCCGGAACAGGCCTTCGCGCAGCAGTCGGGAATGCAGTTCAGCTACACCGTTCACGGAAAAGCTGCCGACGATAGCCAGGTAAGCCATGCGGACCATGCGGCCATGGTCTTCATCGATCAGTGACATGCGCCGGATACGGTCGGTGTCGCCGGGCCAGCGCTGGGCGACTTCCTGAATGAAGCGGGCATTAATCTCGAAAATGATTTCCAGCAGGCGCGGCAGCAGGCGACGGAACATTGACACCGGCCAGGTTTCCAGGGCCTCGGGCAGCAGGGTGTGATTGGTATAGGCCATGGTCCTTTGGGTAATGCCCCAGGCGTCATTCCAGCTCAGGCCGTGATCGTCCATCAGCAGCCGCATCAATTCCGGGACCGTGATGGCCGGGTGGGTGTCGTTCAGTTGAAAGCAATGCTTGTCGGCGAATTGCGAAAAATCCTCGCCATGCTGGCTGATCCAGAATCGCAGGGTGTCCTGCAGGCTTGCCGAGGCGAGGAAATACTGCTGGCGCAGCCGCAGTTCCTGCCCGTTTTCGGTAGCCGCATTCGGGTACAGCACCATGGTGATGTTTTCGGCTTCGTTTTTGGAGGCGACCGCATCGGCATAGCTGCCGGCATTGAACTCTTCCAGGTCGAACTCATCGGTGGCGGCAGCTGACCACAAGCGCAGCGTATTGACCACGCCGTTGCGATACCCGGCCACGGGCACATCAAAGGGAATAGCCAGCACATCGTGGGTATCGACCCACTGGTAGTGGGTATGACCGGTAGAATCCGTGTAGACGTTCGTCGTGCCGCCGAACTTCACGCTCTGCACATATTCGAAGCGCTCGATTTCCCAGGGATAGCCCTCTCGCAGCCACGAGTCGGCTTCTTCTACCTGGTAGCCGTTCTCGATGCGCTGATGAAACATGCCGTAGTGGTAACGAATGCCGTAACCCATCACCGGCAGGCCCAGGGTCGCGCAGCTGTCGAGGAAGCAGGCGGCCAGCCGGCCCAGGCCGCCGTTACCCAGGCCCGCGTCCTGCTCGTTGTCGTAGATGTCTTCGAGTTCAAGCCCCAGGGCGTTTATCGCCTCGCGGGCCTCGCCTTCAATGCCCAGGCTCAGCAGCGCGTTGCGCAACAGGCGGCCCATCAGGAATTCCAGGGACAGGTAGCACAGGCGTCGACTGTCGTCGCTCTCCACGGTCATCCGGGTTTCGGCCCAGCGCTCCATCAGGCGATCCCGCACCACATGCGCCACCGACTGATACACGATGGGCAGATTCTTCGTGATCGTTCGCCGCCCCAGCATGCGGCCGTGGTAGTGCACGACATCCTCGAGGATGGCGTCTGCTGTCATGGCCAGGGCGGGTGCCTGCAGCAGCTCGCTGTGCTCGGCGGGGAGTGAATCTTCAGGTGCGGCGCTCATGCCTGGGTGTCTCCGGCCGGGTCGGGGTTGCCGACGGGGCTCAATATCAGTGTTGCGAGGGGTGGCAGCTTCAGTCGCAGCGAGGCATCGCGGCCATGGGCGGCGATAGTATCCGAAGTCAGTTCACCCGGGTTGCCCAGTCCGCTGCCGCCGTACTGCAACGCATCGGTATTCAGGAGCTCTGCATACCGGCCGGCCGCGGGCACACCCAGACGATAATTGTCCCGTACCACGGGCGTGAAATTGACGACGCAGACCACAAAACGGCCATCAGCGGCGCGGCGCACCCAGCTCAGCACGCTGTTATCCCGGTCGTGCAGATCAATCCACTCGAAACCCCGCGCCTGGAAATCCACCTCGTACAGGGCCGGGGTGGCCCGATAGACCCGGTTCAGGTCCCGGACCAGGGCCTGCACGCCGCTGTGGCTCGGCTCATTGAGCAGGTGCCAGTCCAGGGAACCGTCGTGGTCCCATTCCCGTCCTTGTGCCAGTTCCGCGCCCATGAACAGCAGTTTCTTGCCCGGGTGGCAGAACATGCAGCCGAAGTAGGCCCGCAGGTTAGCAAACTGCTGCCAGGCATCACCCGGCATGCGCGCCAGCAGTGAGCCTTTGCCGTGGACCACTTCATCGTGGGACAGGGGCAGCACGAAGTTCTCCGTAAAGGCATACACCAGGGAGAAGGTCATCTTGTCGTGATGGAACTTGCGATGCACCGGTTCTTCACTGACGTAGAGCAAGGTGTCGTGCATCCAGCCCATGTTCCACTTGTAGCTGAAGCCCAGGCCACCGTCATAGGTCGGGCGGGAGACGGCCGGAAAGGCAGTGGATTCTTCCGCGTAGGTCGCACCGCCGTGAGCGTGCACTTCTTCATTCAGGCGACGCAGGAAAGCGATGGCCTCCAGATTCTCGTTACCGCCTTGCTCATTGGGCAGCCACTCGCCGGCGTCGCGCGAGTAGTCGAGGTAGAGCATGGAGGCCACGGCATCGACGCGCAGGGCATCGATGTGAAATTCGTCAATCCAGTACAGCGCGCTACCAATAAGGTAATTGATGACCTCGCGGCGCCCATAATTAAAGATCAGCGTGCCCCAGTCGGCGTGGGAGCCCTTTTTAGGGTCTGCGTATTCGTACAGGGCAGTGCCGTCAAAACGACTGAGCCCGTGTTCATCGCGGGGAAAGTGAGCCGCCACCCAGTCGATGATCACGCCGATGCCGGCCTGGTGGCAGCAATCCACCAGGTAACGAAAGTCATCCGGCGCACCAAAGCGCTGGGTCGGCGCATACATGCCGATGGGCTGGTAGCCCCAGGAGCCGTCGAAGGGGTGTTCGCTTACCGGCAGCAGTTCCACGTGGGTGAAGCCCATCTCCACCACGTAGTCCACCAGCTCCCGGGCATGTTCCCGGTAGGTCAGGGAGCGATTGTGCTGCTCCGGGTTACGTCGCCAGGAACCCAGGTGCACTTCGTAAATGCTGACCGCTTCACCCAGTTGCGGATCCGGGGTGCGACGCGCCTGCCACTCATCATCAGACCATTGGTAGCGACTCTGGTAAACAATGGCCGCGTTGCCGGGCGGCGCTTCGTAGTAGTGCGCCAGCGGATCCGTCTTCAGGGGCAGCAGCTTGCCGTGCCGGTCGCAGAGTTCGAACTTGTAATACGCGCCGGTGCCAAGGCCGGGGATAAAGATTTCCCAGACACCATTACCCGGGTGTAGACGCATCACGTGTCGCCGGCCGTCCCAGTCATTGAAATCGCCAATGACACTCACCCGTGACGCATTGGGTGCCCAGACGGCAAAGCGGGTCCCGGCGACACCTTGAATGGTGTGTGGCTGGGCGCCCAGCACCTCGTAAATGTTCCGGTGGGAGCCTTCGCCCAGCAGGTACAGGTCCAGGTCGCCGAGGGTGGACGGGTAGCGGTACGGGTCTTCGAATTCCTGCACGCTGCCATCGTGACGCTGAACCCGTAATCGGTAGCGCCGTTTCCTGGCCGGCATGGGCGCGCTGAAAACGCCGTCGCGATGCACCCGCGTCATGTCCGCCAGCACCCGGCCGCGGTTATCAATCAGGCTGACGGCCCGGGCCTGGGGCTGGAAGGTGCGCACCATGCGTGTTTCGGCACCGGCATGCAGACCGAGTATGGCGAAGGGGTCCTGGTGCTGGCCCCGGGCCAGTGCTTCCAGGGCATTTGCCAGCCAGCGGCGATCTGTTTCAATCGGGTTCATACAATTCCGTCCGGTAGCGTTCCGCGGCCACATCCCAGCTAAAGCGCTGGGCCGCAGCGGCCTTGCTCATGGCCCGCCAGTCATCCGGGGCATCGACTTTCAGCTGGCAGGCCTGCCTGACTGATGCAAAGAACGCATCTGCCTGGGCCGTGGGCGTATCACCGCTGAACAGCAAGCCGGTGTGCGGTGGGTCGATGGTGTCACGCAGACCGCCCACCGCATGGGCGACGCAGGGCTGGCCGGAGCGCATGGCCAGCATCTGGCTGATGCCGCAGGGCTCGAAGCTGCTGGGCATCAGGAAAAAGTCACCGGCCTGGTACAGCATTGAAGACAGTGCATCTGAATAGCCGCACAGGAACAGAAAGTTTTTGTGTTCCACCTGCATCTGCTGCATCTGTTGTTCCAGCGCCGAATCGCCACTGCCGAGTAGAATCAGCACGCCGCGACGACCCAGGGTTTCCAGGATCGCTGCCAGGGGTGTGCGGCTGTCCGTCATGGGCTGCAAAAACAGTGCGCACTTCTGCGGTGTTAATCGCGCGACACTGGTCAGCACGATGGCGGGGCGACGGCGTGGCAGCTGCGCGATGCGTTCGCCGCTGGCCACTTGCAGCGCCGAGGGTGCCGTTGCTCCCCAGTCGTCCACGGCCTCGGCCGCCACCACACGCAGCCGGTCCCAGCCAGGCCGGCGGCCTCGTCGGGCCGGATATTCACAACCATTCAAAATACCGGTCAGCCGGCCCGCATCAGCCGCTTCCCTCAGGATCTGATCCAGGCCTTCGCCGCCGTCAAATCCCCGGGCCGGGTCGTTTGGCTGGATAATTTCGCGGGCGTAAGTGGCCGACACGGTATTGAGTTTGTCGGCTAGCCGGATCGCTGTCGCCATGGGGTTCACGCAATCGGCATAACGGGGGTCGCCGATCATATCCGCCGAAACCTGCAGGCCGGGAAACCAGGTCTTGAATGCCGATGCATCGTTGGCCAGGGGTCGGATGCCCTGGTAGGCCAGGTTATGGATCGTAAAAACGGTGCGCAGTGTCCGGAGTTGACTGAACACCGGGTCGGCCTCGCGCAGGACTAAATAGAGCGCCGCGTGCCAGTCATGCAGGTGCACTACATCGGGGAGCTCCGGCATCTGCTGAACCAGGGTCGCGACGGTGGCCGAGAAGAAGGCGAACTTGCCGGCATCCGTCGCAAACGGCCGGTCCGGACCGTCATTGCAGTAGATCTTGCCCGGCCCGTCCGGCGACAGCAGCGGATGCTCGATGACCAGTTGCGACACGCCGGTCTCGGTAACGGGCAGGGCCCAGACTTCGGCCTGGTGTACTGAACCGCCAAAATCCACGTTTAATTCAGCCTGCTTCGTGGCACCGGGCAGACGGTTGAACATCCCGTAGGCCGGTATCACGACGGTGACCGCATCACCCCGGGCGGCCAGCGCCCGGGGCAGATCACGAATCACATCACCAACGCCGCCCACCTTGCCGCCGGGCAAGGCGCCGTTCTCTGCGGCGACGAACAGAATACGCTGGGCGTTAATAATGTGCGGTCCGGTTAGCGAGTGAAGTGCAGGGATTGTCCGAGCATGTCAGGCGTGACCAGGCGCAGGCCTGTTTCCGTGATCCGAAAGCCGCGATCGCGGTCCGCCTGCTCATCGAAACCGATCGCAGTGCCGTCAGCGATGATGGCACCGCGATCGATGATGCAACGACGAATGCGGCAGTTTTCACCGATTTCGACATCCGGAAGAATCACGGACTCTTCCACGACGCTGCGGGATGCGACCCGGCAGTTCCAGAACAGTAGCGAGCCCCGTACGCTGGCGCCAGAGATTACGCTGCCCCCGGATACCATGGAGTTGATGGCCTCGCCGCGCCGGTCCGGGTGGTCAAAAATAAATTTCGCCGGGGGTGCCTGCAACTGATTGGTGTAGATCGGCCACTCCTTGTCATACATATTGAGCTGCGGCAGGACCGAAACCAGTTCCATGTTGGCTTCCCAGAAAGCATCCAGGGTCCCCACATCCCGCCAGTAAGCTTGTTCGTCGGTGGCGGGATCCCGGAAGGGATAGGCATACACGCGGTAGTTCTTGATGATGGACGGAATGATGTTGCGCCCGAAATCGTGCGCGGAATCCCGGGTGTCTGCGTCCTTGATCACCTGTTCGTACAGGAAGCGTGTGTCGAAGACATAGTTGCCCATGGAGGCCAGGCAAAGATCCGGCTTGCCCGGAATGGGATTCGGGTGCTCGGGTTTCTCGTCGAAGGCGATAACCCGGCCGGTCTCGTCGACGGTCATGACGCCCAGGGCGCCCGCGGCCTCGGCCAGCGGCACCTCGATGCAGCAGACGGTCATGTCCGCTTCCAGCTCCACGTGGGTAGCGAGGAAAGGCCCGAAGTCCATTTTGTAGATGTGGTCGCCGGCGAGGATCAGCACCAGCTTGGGATCGTGAGTGCGGATGATGTCCAGGTTCTGGTATACCGCATCCGCCGTGCCGCGGTACCAGTCTGCGCCGGTGCGCTGGGAGGCGGGCAGGATTTCGACGAACTCCCGGTCGCCCGGCAGGAAGGTCGACCAGCCGCGCACCAGGTGTCGGATCAGAGAGTGGGCCTTGTACTGCGTCAGCACGCCGACACGGCGCACGCCGGAGTTGATGCAGTTGGACAAGGCGAAGTCGATGATGCGGAATTTGCCGCCGAAATACAGCGAGGGTTTGGCCCGCCACTGAGTCAGCTCGTACAGCCGGGAGCCCTGACCGCCGGCCAGAATCAGTGCCAGGGTCTCGCGCGTCAGTCGACTGACGAAGCGGGTGTCGCGAAAATCATCGTTCATGGGGATACCTGTCAGGCGGAACGGCCGCGTGGGCGCGGTTTTTGATTAGTGTAGCCCAGCCACAGACAGGATGGCGGTCTGAGCCGGGTGCCCGTCTGGTCAGCGCCGCTCCTCGGACCCGGCTGGCTTCAGCGCCGGCCGCGACCGGCGGCCCCGGTCATGGCGGACGCCCCCTGCATCAGTGCCTCGTCCAGTTGTTCTGCTTGTACCCGCCACTGCCAGTTGCCGCCGGTTTGTCCCGGGGTATTCAGGCGCGCCTCGCTGCCCAGGCCGAGGAAATCCTGCAGCGGCACTACGGCCAGCCTGGCCTGGCTGGCATAGGCCAGCCGGATCAGGTCGTGATGAATGGTCTGGGCCTGCCCGCCGGTATGCGCCAGGGCATGCTGCTGCAGTGCGAGGATCTCGACTGCCGGGCGCGGGTCGTCGGTGCTGCCATGGAACCAGCCCGCCGTGGTGTCGTTGTCGTGGGTGCCGGTGTAGCAGACCGTGTTGGCGGAGATGCTGTCCAGGTCGAAATGCTCCCCGGCCACATCGAACTGCAGCACGCGCATGCCGGGCAACTGCTGCCGGTGGCGCAGGGCATCCACCTCGGGCGTGATCAGACCCAGGTCTTCCGCCACCAGGGGCAGCTCGCCGATGGCGGCGCGGATTGCGTC